>VAOW01010561.1_pt1 | contig 19828 bp, 31 predicted proteins | sample 3393921 | NCBI WGS metagenome assembly VAOW01 (sample SAMN08290428, study PRJNA428436) | hydrothermal vent metagenome | isolation source: Deep-sea hydrothermal vent chimney | place: Indian Ocean: Southwest Indian Ridge | depth 2742 m m | reverse complement strand
GCGGTCGGTGGCAGCTTGACCGTTGGCGGGCCGTTGACGTAGCGCTGAGGGTACTGCGCGTAGTGTTCGCTCAGGGCTTTGTGGCGGACGGCGGCGACCTCAGCGACGCGGCCGTGGAACACGTCGGCAGGCGTGAATAGTGCCAGGCCCTCGTGAGGGCGTTGGCGGTAGCTCAAGAAAACTGCGTGTCCAGGTACGCGCCTGCTCGGGATCGGCGAAGCGTCCGAGGCAGTCGGGAGTGTACTTGAGGGTTTTGAAGTGGCTTTCGCTGTACGGGTTGTCGTTGCTCACGCGCGGGCGTGAGTAGCTGCGCGCGACGTCCATGCCACCGCGCAGTTCGTCGCAGGACTGCCAGAGGGAGCTATAAAGTTGGGATTTCTTCAGGGCCATTTTAGATTCTGATCCGATATCAAATCAGGATTAACTGTACTGTAAAAAATACCAAGCCCCTGTGAGTAGGGGCTTGGGTAATATGTTTTACATTATAACCATAGGTGTCCGTCAAAACGGAATATCATCATCAAAATCCACACCCGATCCACCGGGCTGCGGCGATTCGGGAGCAGGTGATGGTGAGGGATTGTGCTGCTTCTGCGCCGGAGGTGCCTCGAAGTTCGCGCTGCCACCCTGCTGACGCCCACCCAGCATCTGCATTTCCGATACGACAATTTCGGTAGTGTACCGATCCTGGCCATCCTGGCCCTGCCATTTACGCGTGCGGATACTACCCTCGATATATACCTGCGAACCCTTCCGGAGATATTCTGCGGCGATTTCTGCTAATTTATTGAAAAAAACAATGCGATGCCATTCGGTGCGTTCCTGAGTTTCACCGCTACTGCGATCTTTCCAGGACTCCGAAGTGGCCATGCGGATATTGGTAATCGCTCCCCCACTCGGCATATAGCGAACTTCCGGATCGGCACCCAGGTTCCCGATCAGGATCACCTTATTCACCCCTCTGCTGGCCATGACTTTTCTCCTTTAGCTGGTTGCCCCAATCTTCCATGGAGCATTGAAAACGAATGAGCCGGTCAAATGACGTATCTTTCCAATACCTCTGGATTATTTTACGCATTCATCATGCGGTTTGCAGGGTAAATTTCTTGAGCCGATCTTCATCGAGCGCGGTACGATCAACACGCAGATAGGCTACACCCTCATCAAGTACCACTTCTGCTGTGGCAACTCCGGGTATCCCGGCAAGCTCAGTTTCGATCCGGGAGACCTCTTCCAGGTTTAATCTCTCCAGATGCAAAACGTAGGTTGTCAGATAGCGTGGATTACGCATGCTGCTAGCAAACAGCAGCCAGAGCGCCACAACTGCGGCACTGATTAAATAAACTCCATCAACACCCCATTGCGCATAGGCTGCACCACCGATCGCACCACCGGCGAATATCCCCATAAATTGGGAAGTGGAGTAAACACCCATAGCCGTACCTTTGCGTGTAGGCGGCGAAAACTTGGCTACCAGTGAAGGTAACGTGGCTTCGAGAATATTGAACGCGGTAAAGAAAATAAATAAAACCGCGATCATTTCCGCCAGCGAATGATCACTGAATAGATAAAGCACTTCACACAGAACCAGAACACCCACTGAAGAAACGAATACCGGCTTCATCTTGTGGCGTTTCTCGGCAATGATCACGAAAGGTAACATAACGATGAAGGAGATCGCCATCACCGGCAGATAAATAGCCCATTGCTCCGAGGGATGGATGTGAATCATATTTTTCAGGACAATAGGCAGAATAACAAAATTGGCGGTCAATATAAATTGCATCGTGAAAATACCGAAATCGAGGCGTAATAGCTCACCATTACGCAGGACTTCACTAAAACTACCGGCCACGACTTCAGTGTCCCGATGCAGACGACTGTTCTTTGGCTGAGGAACGACCACGGCAGCAATCACGATAGCGATCAACCCCATGAGTGCGGTGACCCAGAAAATACCTTCAACGCCAATCTGGGCATTGAGTAACGGGCCAGCGACGATACCGATACTGAATGCCACGCCAATACTCAGGCCAATAGTTGCCATGATTTTTGAACGATGCTCATCACGCACCAAGTCAGCGGCCAAGGCCATGATCGTGGAGGAGATGGCGCCAGCGCCTTGCAATGCCCGTCCGATGATTACACCATCAATCGAGTGTGACAAGGCCGCGATCACACTGCCGGCCACAAAAATCAGCAATCCACCGTAGATGACTGGCTTGCGCCCGATGCGATCCGATAACATCCCAAACGGGATTTGTAGAATAGCCTGCGTCAAGCCATAAATCCCTATGGCCAGGCCAATCAAAAATGGGGTATGTCCGGCCAGTTCAGCACCATAAAGCGTAAAAACCGGCAGAATCATGAACAACCCGAGCATGCGGACCATATAGATACCAGCCAGGGAGTAGGCTGTGCGTTTCTCTTGTGGCGTCATATGCTCATCGAATCCAGATGCTTTTTTAGACATTAATTCTTTGCTCCCTTGATGAATAGCTCGTCTATGCACTCCGAACGGTATGCCCGGAAAACAACTAAAATAAATCCTGTTCGACCACTGCAATCATGAAAAAATCCCATTATCTCAATTTTAAGGATTCAGAAGCCAGCGGTAGGTTAAAATACAGCATTACCTAAACGAGTTTTTATTTTATGGACTGGATCCGTATCCGAGGTGCGCGCACCCACAATCTCAAGAATATCGATCTCGATCTACCACGCAACCAGCTGATCGTGATTACCGGCCTGTCCGGGTCGGGTAAATCATCCCTCGCCTTCGATACCCTATTCGCCGAGGGCCAGCGCCGCTATGTGGAGTCTCTATCCGCCTACGCCCGCCAGTTCCTGTCGGTGATGGAAAAACCGGATGTCGATTATATCGAAGGGCTATCCCCAGCCATTGCCATCGAACAGAAGTCAACCTCGCACAACCCGCGCTCGACGGTGGGCACTATCACTGAAATTTACGATTACCTGCGTCTACTTTTCGCTCGTGCGGGTATCCCCTATTGTCCAGACCACTTTACTCCCTTGCAGGCCAGCACAATCAGCCAAATGGTAGACCGGGTGCTGGCTTTTCCTGAAGGCACGCGTGTCATGCTGCTGGCGCCGGTCATCCGTGGTCGTAAGGGTAGCCATGAAGTCTTGCTGGACAAACTGCGCCAGCAGGGTTACTTGCGTGCGCGCATTGATGGCTCGATTTATGAACTCGATCAGACCCCGCTCATCGACTCCAAACGCAAGCATGCCATCGAGGTGGTCATCGACCGCCTCAAAGTTCGCCCCGATATAACCTTGCGCCTCACCGAGTCCTTCGAAACCGCCCTGGCTCTGGCCGATGGCATTGCGATAATCAGCCGCATGGATTCCACTGATGCGGCAGACCTGTTGATGTCGGCACGTTTTGCCTGTCCACTTTGTGGCTATGCGCTGGCAGAACTCGAACCGCGGCTGTTCTCATTTAATAATCCCGCCGGTGCCTGCCCCACCTGCGATGGCCTGGGCATACAAACTTTTTTCGACCCGGATCGGATTGTCGTTCATCCCGAAGTCAGCCTGGCCGGGGGAGCGATCCGTGGTTGGGATCGGCATAATACACATTATTTCCGCCTCATCGAGAGTCTCGCAGCTCATTACAGCTTTGATCCAGAGACCCCATGGCAGGAGCTGCCGGACAGGATTCGTCATCCTATTCTTTACGGTAGTGGCCGTGAACGTATCAAGCTACCGGGCCATTCTCGGCCACGCTCTTTTGAAGGCATCCTGCCGAATATGCAACGCCGATATCAGGAGACGGATTCCGGCGCCGTCCGTGAAGAGCTTGCCCGCTTCCAGGCAATGCGCTCCTGCCCCGATTGCCAAGGCGATCGCCTGAATCGGGCGGCTCGCCATGTTTTCATTGCAGAAAAATCCTTGCCCGAAATTACCCGGATGCCAATTGAGCAGGCACTGGATTTTTTCTATCATCTGCCGAGTGAAGGCCAGCGCGCCCAGATCGCCAGCCACATCGTGCGCGAAATCACAACCCGGCTCAAATTTCTAGTCGATGTCGGCCTCGATTACCTCAATCTGGCCCGCAACGCCGATACGCTGTCCGGTGGAGAAGCCCAGCGTATCCGGCTGGCCAGCCAGATCGGGGCGGGTCTGGTCGGGGTGATGTATGTGCTGGATGAACCCTCTATCGGCCTGCATCAGCGTGACAACCAGCGTCTGATCGACACCCTTGTCCACCTACGCGATCTGGGCAATAGCGTGATCGTCGTGGAACACGACGAGGAAGCCATACGGGCTGCCGATCTTATCGTAGATATTGGCCCTGGAGCGGGCGTTCACGGGGGGCGGGTTATTGCCCAGGGAACTCCTGATGAGATTGCTCGGCATCCCGAGTCGCCGACAGGACAGTATTTATCCGGGCGCAAGCGAATTGAACTCCCGCAGATCAGACGCCAACCCAACCCTTCGGCTTGGCTTAATTTATATGGTGCACGCGGCAACAACCTGAAAAACGTTGACTTAAAGTTGCCTTTGGGACTATTTATCTGCATCACCGGAGTCTCCGGTTCCGGTAAATCTACGTTGATCAATGACACGCTACTAAAACAGTTATCCCGGTATTTCTTTGCCGCAAAAGAAGAGCCCGCCCCTTTTGATACCCTCGAAGGTGCGGAGCATCTGGATAAAGTTATTTCAATTGATCAAAGCCCGATTGGGAGAACTCCACGCTCCAACCCCGCGACCTACACCGGTGTTTTTACACCGATTCGAGAATTATTTGCGGCTACGCCGGAAGCCAGATCGAGGGGGTATTCTCCGGGGCGATTCAGTTTTAACGTCAAAGGGGGGCGGTGTGAAGCCTGCCAGGGGGAGGGTCTCATCAAGGTTGAGATGATTTTTCTAGCCGATATCTATGTCTCTTGTGATGTCTGTCACGGAAAGCGGTATAACCGGGAAACACTCGGCGTTCTGTACAAGGGGGAAAATATCCATGAAGTGCTGAAGATGACTGTCGAAGAAGCGCTAGTTTTTTTCGCTCCCGTTCCAGCCGTGCAGCGCAAACTCCAGACACTGATGGATGTGGGGTTGTCTTATATCACGCTGGGACAAAGTGCTACCACGCTGTCTGGCGGCGAAGCCCAGCGGATCAAATTAGCAAAGGAACTATCGCGCAGAGCGACTGGAAAAACACTGTATAGTCTCGACGAGCCAACGACTGGCCTACATTTTCATGATGTCAATCAGTTACTTTCCGTTCTGCATAGACTGCGAGATCAAGGGAATACCGTGGTGGTTATCGAACATAATCTGGATGTCATCAAAACCGCAGATTGGATCATCGATATTGGCCCTGAAGGTGGAGAGAAAGGCGGACTCATCATTGCCACCGGCAAACCAGAGGAGATCGTAAAAATTAGTGATTCATACACCGGGCAATTTTTGGCCCGGCTGCTTTAGTGAAGCTCTATAGTAATGGAATCACCTACTCGCATACTCAGAAGCTGATCAGCGCGTGCCCGGTTGGCTGCAATCTCAAGTAAACCATCGGCGTTGCTATACCAAAATAACTGCTCCTCCGGGACAGCTGAAAAAGTGCTCGCGTGGCCTATATCGACCCCCGCTACATTAATCACGACTTCTGATTCAATTACAGCAGCCCGGACTCCACTCATAATATTTCCAAAATTATCGACATAAATAACTTCAGCCAGATCATCTGGCCAACCTTTTAAACCGGAAGGTGGTTGACTGATTGAAACACCTGATATTTCACCTGTGACCGCGACTCTGGCAGCGACGGGAGAAAACCAATCTCTCCCATGAAATGTATTAGAGATCGCTTCTACAGGAGGATTAAGTTGCCACCATTGGCTATCAGTTGCATGACTCGCCACAACCTCCAGTAAACCATTATCGGGCCCCACATAAAACCTCCCGTCAGCCTTGAGAACCAATCCTGCTCGTTCACTACCCACACCCGGATCAACGACACAGAGGAAAACATCAGCAATTTGACCGATATGGCTATAGGCTGCCAATAAATAAGCGGCATGCCTGGGATCAAAGCGAGGCGCATCAGAAATGAGGTTGATTGATTGAACTGCTGGCGCCTCCAGAAGGAGGCGAGCTTGTATCTGGCCAATATATGGCCCCTGAAGGCCAAAATCAGTCACGATAAAAATAGTCATAGCAAAATAAGGCACTAAAAAAGCCGGATAAACCGGCTTTTTTGAATTAGTCTTGAGTTGCTTCTGGCCTGTCGACCAATTCTACATAGGCCATTAGCGCATTATCCCCACTTCTAAAACCACATTTGATAATCCGTAGATAACCACCGGGACGTTGCTTGAATCTTGGGCCCAATTCTGAAAAAAGCTTACCGACAACCACCTTGTCACGTAGACGATTAAAGGCAATGCGCCGGTGATGTACTCCATCCTCTTTAGCCAAAGTAATCAAGGGCTCCGCAACCCGGCGCAATTCCTTGGCCTTTGGAAGCGTGGTTTTAATAATCTCATTTTTGAACAAAGCAACTGATAGGCTCTGCAAAGTCGCCTTGCGATGCGAGGAATTGCGGCTGAGTTGTCTTCCAATATTGCGATGACGCATTTCTTATTCCCCAATTAATCAGGCGCTTGCCTTTTGTTCGTTCAGTTCCACTGGTGGCCAGCCTTCTAGTTTCATACCCAAAGATAGGCCATGTTGAGCAAGTATATCCTTGATCTCAGTTAAAGACTTCTTGCCAAGATTCGGGGTCTTTAGAAGTTCAGTTTCCGTATTTTGTATCAGGTCCCCAATATAGTAGATATTCTCTGCTTTCAGACAGTTTGCCGATCTCACAGTGAGCTCCAGTTCATCGACTGGGCGTAGCAGAATGGGATCAAGCTCCGCCTTGCTTGTTTGGGTTGAAGCATTCATATCACCATGAAGATCCACAAAGACATCCAATTGAGAGCGTAGAATCGTCGCTGCCTGCCGAATCACCTCTTCCGGATCGACAGTTCCATTGGTTTCTAAATCGATGATCAAGCGGTCAAGGTCGGTTCTCTTTTCAACCCGGGCCTGCTCTACTGAATAAGCGACACGATGAATGGGGCTGAAACTGGCATCCAGAAGAAGCCGACCAATGACATTACTGACCGATTCGCTATTCCGACGTAAGCTCGCAGGTTGATATCCACGCCCTGTAGCAACAGTGAGCACCATATTGATGTCACTTCCTTGGGTCAAGTGGGCGATGACATGATCAGGATTAATAATCTCCATATCATGGCCAGCTCGTATATCTCCGGCAGCAATGACACCTGGACCTGATTTCTTCAAGGTAACGGTCACCTGATCAGCACCCATCAACTTGATTGCAACATCCTTGAGATTTAAGAGAATCTCAACCACGTCCTCCTGAACACCTTCGATGGTTGTATATTCATGCTCCACACCATCAATCTGAGCTTCGATAATGGCTGCGCCGGGTATGGAGGAAAGAAGTATCCTGCGAATAGCATTCCCCAATGTATGGCCAAATCCTCTTTCCAGTGGCTCCAATACAATCTTTGCCCGATTTGTATCAAAAGCCTGCACAGTAATGTGACGAGGGGTTAATAATTCATTTACCTTCATTGCAAACCTCTTTACACGTTTCTTGATGTTATTGACGATTACTTGGAGTAAAGCTCAACAACCAGAGATTCATTAATATCAGCCGAGAGATCGGATCGTTCTGGTAGGCTCTTGAAAATACCCTCCATCTTTGTCTGATCTACCTCAACCCAAGAAGGGAATGTTAATTGAGAAGCCAGATTCAATGCCTCCTGAATCCGAGTCTGCTTTTTTGATTTCTCGCGCAGAGCTATCACATCCGATGGCGAAACCTGATAAGAGGGGATATTAACAACGATCCCATTAACCATAATGCTTTTATGTGAAACCAATTGGCGTGCCTCGGCACGAGTCACTGCGAATCCCATTCGATAAATAACATTATCAAGTCGCCCTTCGAGTATCTTCAAAAGGTTCTCGCCCGTTGATCCCTTCTGTTGGGCCGCACGCTTGAAATAGTTCCTGAATTGCCGCTCCAGGATTCCATACATGCGGCGAAGCTTTTGTTTTTCACGCAGCTGAATCCCATAGTCAGAAAGTCGAGTACGGCGTTCACCATGTTGTCCAGGTGGCTTGTCCAGCTTACACTTGGAATCTAAGCTACGAACTGGGCTCTTTAAAAAGAGGTCAGTTCGTTCTCGACGGCTGAGTTTACATTTGGGACCGATATATCTAGCCATTGCTTTGCTCCTTAAACCCGACGCCTTTTTGGCGGGCGACATCCATTGTGTGGGATAGGTGTAACGTCAGATATGCTGGTTATTTTATAACCTACATTATTAAGCGCTCGCACCGCTGATTCCCGTCCAGGGCCCGGCCCCTTAATCAGAACCTCTAGATTTTTCAATCCATATTCAAGGGCAGCTTGCCCGGCCTTCTCGGCTGCAACCTGGGCTGCAAAAGGGGTACTTTTCCTAGACCCACGGAATCCTGAACCACCAGAAGTAGCCCAGCACAGAGCATTCCCCTGCCGATCTGTAATCATAATAATTGTATTATTGAAGGTGGCATTAATATGAGCAACACCATCGGTGACTATCCGTTTAGCCTTTTTGCGTACTTTTGGAGAAGGTGACTTAGCCATTAATTAAACCTGCTACTTGATTATTTACGAATAGGTTTACGGGGACCCTTCCGGGTGCGTGCATTAGTTCGGGTTCGTTGCCCACGAACCGGCAATCCGCGACGGTGCCGCTGACCACGATAACATCCTAAATCCATCAGTCTCTTGATCTGCATGCTGACTTCGCGCCGCAAATCACCCTCTACGGGATATTGCGCGACAGTTTGCCGCAAGGACTCCAATTCCGACTCAGTCAAATCTTTTACTTTAACATCAGGACGGATTCTTGTTTTAGAACATATTTTTTTTGCGCGCGATGGTCCGATGCCATAGATAGACATCAACGCGATCACCGTATGTTTTTGATCAGGTATATTAACACCCGCAACACGAGCCATTAACTTATTCTCCTAGTCTGAAGGGAAAACCACGAATTCTAACCCGTTCTATATCCTATTTCAAGGCTTTTATTAGCCTTGACGTTGCTTATGCCGGGGCTCCTTGCAAATAACCCGGACCACTCCATTTCGCTTGATTACCTTACAGTGTCTGCATAATCTTTTAACTGATGCACGAACTTTCATACGCATATACCTCTTAATTTAATTTTTATTCCGAGAAGTGGATGTTCTTAAGTTAGCTTTCTTCATCAAGCCTCCGTATTGATGAGAAGTCATATGCGCCTGAACTTGTGCCATAAAATCCATAACCACAACTACGATAATCAATAATGAGGTGCCACCAAAGTAAAAAGGAACATTCCAATAAATAATCAGGAACTCAGGTAATAGGCAAACCAAAGTTAGATAAACAGCACCTGCAGCGGTCAGCCGAGTTAAAACGCTATCAATATATTTTGCTGTCTGTCCTCCTGGCCGTATTCCCGGAATAAGCGCTCCCGCTTTTTTCAAATTATCGGCGGTTTCCTTGGAATTAAATACCAAGGCAGTATAGAAAAAAGCAAAAAATACAATGGCTGCCGCATATAAAATGACATACAGTGGCTGACCCGGCGCCAGTGTAGTCGATAAATTCTGCAACCACTGCATACCCGGTGCGTGCCCAAACCATTGACCTAGCGTCGCTGGGAATAAAATGATGCTGGAAGCAAAAATCGGTGGTATCACACCTGACATGTTCAATTTCAAGGGAAGATGACTGGTTTGTGCGGCGTATACTTTCCTCCCGACCTGACGCTTGGCATAATTGACAGTGATCCTTCTTTGCCCCCGTTCAACAAAAACTACGAAGGCTGTCACCGCAATCGCCAAAAGTATTAATAGGAGAACAGCGCCAGAGGACATTTCACCGGTACTTGCCAGCTCAAGAGTACCCGTCGCAGCAGAGGGCAATCCAGCAACGATTCCGGCAAATATGATCATAGAAATCCCATTACCCAATCCGCGCTCAGTAATCTGTTCACCTAGCCACATTAGAAATAAGGTCCCGGTAACTAGCGTAACCGTAGCAGTAAAGACAAAGATGAAGCCGGGATGAATGGCAACTGACATCCCATTAACCCGTTGCCCTTCTAGCGCCACTGAAACACCGATCGACTGAAATAATGCCAGGCCAACTGTCGCATATCGCGTATATTGGGTAATTTTCCGTTGACCCGCCTGACCTTCTTTTTTCAACTGTTCCAGCGTAGGTACGACAGAAGTCAAGAGCTGAATAATAATAGAAGCCGATATATAAGGCATCACTCCGAGCGCAAAAACACTAAGCCGCTGAAGGGCGCCCCCGGAAAACATGTTGAACATACCAAGAATCGAACCGCTATGCTCACTGAAGAACCGCGACATAGCCTCCGGATTGATACCAGGAACAGGAATGAAGGTTCCGATTCGATAGACCACAAGGGCCAGTACCAGAAAAATAAGCCTTCTTCTCAATTCGGCGAATTTACCCGGCGACGATGATCTATCAGGATTTAATCCGGAAACGGCGGTTGCCATACGAATTAGACCTCTTCCACTTTACCGCCAGCATCAAGAATTGCGGCCTTAGCACCGGGAGTTAATCCTAATCCACGCACCGTCAGCGATTGGGTAATCTGACCGGAAGCAAACACCTTAACACGCAGCACAGACAAGGGGATAAGCTTGGCTTCCTTAAGTGAAGCAAGATCCGCTACATCGCCGGTAAATTTAGCCAATTCGTGCAAACGCAAGGAATGAGTCAGATTAGCCGTCTTGGAATGGAAACCTACTTTAGGCAATCGCCTTTGTAGGGGCATTTGCCCTCCCTCGAAACCAGTCTTGTGAAAGCCTCCCGCGCGGGAATGTTGCCCTTTATGCCCACGCCCAGCTGTTTTACCCTTACCAGATCCAATACCCCGGCCTACACGCATCTTTTGCGGATGACTTCCGGCCGATGGCTTCAATTCATTTAGGCGCATCTCATAATTCCTCTACAGACACGAGGTATCTGATCTGATTGATCATCCCCCTATTTTCCGAAGTATCCGCAACAACCACTTGCTGCCGAATCTTTCTTAATCCTAACCCCTTAACACAGGCGATATGTTTCTTAGGTCTACCAATCAAGCTTTTGACTAAAATCAAGCGAACATTTTTCTGGGATTCAGACATATCACTCGCCCCGGATTTCTTCAACTGACTTACCGCGCTTGGCGGCAATGTGCTCGGGTGAACTCATAGTTCGGAGCCCTTTAATGGTTGCTCTGACTACATTGACTGAGTTACGGCTACCGATACACTTAGCCAGGATATTACGTACGCCAACCATTTCAAACACTGCGCGCATAGCGCCGCCCGCAATGACACCCGTTCCCTCGGATGCAGGCTGCATGTAGACCTTTGCAGCCCCATAAACACCGGTCATTGGATAAAATACTGTGCCATCATTCAGAGCAACATGAATCATATTTTTTCGTGCTTTCTCCAAAGACTTCTGTATCGCTGCAGGCACCTCACGTGCTTTACCATATCCAAACCCAACCCGCCCGTTGCCATCACCAACAACTGTCAGAGCGGTAAAGCCGAATTGACGGCCACCCTTGACGACCTTGGCAACCCTATTAACGGTCACCAGTTTTTCCTGAAGACCATCCGTATTGGTCGAACTTTCGATATTCCTAGCCATAAATACCCACCTTAAAACTGTAGACCTTGTTCGCGCGCCGCATCAGCCAACACCTTTACTCTTCCGTGAAACCTAAACCCAGAGCGATCAAAAGCAACTCCATCAATTCCTTTCGCAAGCGCTCGCTCCGCAATTACTTTCCCTACTATAAAAGCGGCGTCCTTGTTACCTGTTATTTTTAATTGGTTCTTTATACTCTGCTCGACAGTCGAAGCAGCTGCGAGGACTCGTTCGCCATCTGCAGAAATAATTTGGGCATAGATATGACGAGGGGTGCGGTGAATGGATAAACGCACCCGATTCAGTCGTTTAATCTTTGCTCTGGTTTTAAGCGCACGGCGCATTCTGGAATCTGTATTTTTCATCAACTCTTCCCTTTATTTCTTCTTGGCTTCTTTACGAAATATTTCTTCTCCGGAATATCTCACGCCCTTCCCTTTGTATGGCTCAGGCGGTCTAAATGATCTGATCTCTGCGGCAGCCTGACCAACCTTTTGGAAATTAATACCCCTAACATGTATTTCCGTCTGCGTGGGGGTTTCTATAGTAATTCCATCGGGTACGGAATAACTAATCGGATGGGAAAAACCCAGACTAAGGTTTAGAACCTTACCTCGGGATTGTGCGCGATAGCCAACACCAACCAGTTCAAGCTTTTTTAAATAGCCCTCCGAGACACCTTGAATCAAATTAGCAACCAACGACCGAATTGTCCCGGTCATTGCCTTCCCGTCAGGTGTTTTCATCTCAAAAATCAGTTGATGATCAAATTTCTTGACACTGACCGAAGGATGTATGACCAGCCGCTCCTCACCCTTCGGGCCGCTAACGATCACTGTCTCATCCTGGATGAAAACAGTCACTCCTTTTGGAATCAGGACGGGTTTCCCGGCTATTCTGGACATGCTATCGGACTCCTTTATGCTACGAGACAAAGGAGCTCGCCGCCAAGATGGCGGGCTCGTGCATCCCTATCACTCATCACCCCATGTGCGGTAGAGACAACAAGTATACCCATCCCATTTAAAACAGAAGGAAAATCCTGGCATGATTTGTAAACTCTAAGCCCAGGGCGACTCAATCGTTCCAAACGATCAATTACGCCATGACCCTGAAGATAACGCAAGTCAATAGACAGCAAGGGTTTCGTATCAGAACCGACTAAGTAATCGTCTATATATCCTTCTAATTTAAACACATTAGCAATGGATGCCTTTATCTTGGAAGAAGGCATAGAAACCTGCTTTTTTCCAACCTGCTGGGCATTCCGAATTCTGGTTAACATATCCGCAATGGGATCAGTCATGCTCATATATAAATCCTCTTCACCAACTTGCTTTCTTCAAACCAGGCACATCACCGCGCATGGTGGCTTCTCTGAGCTTATTCCTACCCAGTCCAAACTTGCGATAATAACCATGTGGTCTTCCAGTCAGTTTACAGCGGTTGCGCAGTCTAACGAAACTTGAATCTCGTGGCAATTTCTGCAGATCAAGAACAGCTTGCATCTTTTCCTCTACTTCGATATGAGGATTCTTAATTAATTCTCTCAATACCGCTCTTTTTGCAGAATATTTTTTTACTAGATTTCTACGTTTCGATTCACGCTCGATTACTGAAGTTTTAGCCATAATATTAATTTAGTTCCTGAATGGAAAATTAAAAGCTTTTAGTAAACTACGGGCTTCATCATCACTTCTGGCGGATGTAGTAATCACAATATCCATACCACGAATACTATCAATTTTATCGTAATCAATTTCTGGAAACGCAAGCTGTTCACGTATCCCCATACTAAAATTTCCCCGACCATCAAAGGATCTGGTAGCTATGCCCCGAAAATCCCGTATCCGAGGGATAGCTACATTGATCAATCGATCAAGAAATTCATACATGCGATTATTCCTCAAAGTGACCTTGGCGCCTACAGGCCATCCTTCACGAATCTTGAAACCCGCAATAGATTTCCTAGCCAACGTGGGTATACCTTTTTGGCCAGAAATTAAAGCGAGATCATTTAGCGCATGATCAATAATCTTTTTATCAGAAACAGCCTGCCCCAACCCCATATTAATGGTAATTTTTTCAATTTTTGGGACCTGCATGTTACTTTGATATTTAAAGTGCTCCATCAATTCCGGGATCACTTTTTCCAGGTAGTATATCTTCAATCTAGCCATAATTAAGAAACCTTACACATCAACAACTTCATTATTCGATTTGAAGTAACGGACTTTGCGACCATCTTCAAGGGCTTTGAAACCGGTACGGTCACCCTTCCCGGTAGCAGGATTGTACAGCATTATATTCGATATATGTATCGGTGCTTCAACTTCAACAATACCGCCTTTCTCACCAGTTTGAGGGTTTCCCCGCCGATGTTTCTTTACCATATTAATATTTTGTACATGTATTTTATCGTTGGACAGAAAGTGTATTACCTTACCTTTCCGTCCTTTGTCCCTCCCGGCAATTATGATGACTTCATCACCAGTACGTATTCTCTTCATTATTATCACCAATCAAAGAACTTCAGGGGCCAAAGAGATTATTTTCATAAAGCGCTCAGACCTTAGCTCGCGCGTTACCGGACCAAATATCCGAGTACCTATTGGCTGGAATTGATTATTAAGTAAAACAGCCGCGTTAGTATCAAAGCGGATTACCGAACCATCCAAGCGTCTTACCCCTTTGGATGTACGTACCACAACAGCATTATATACATCACCCTTTTTTACTTTACCGCGAGGAATGGCATTCTTGACACTAACTTTTATAATATCACCTATGCCCGCATAGCGACGATGTGAACCACCTAGAACCTTAATACATTGGATACGCTTTGCTCCGCTATTATCAGCAGCATTCAGTACTGTTTGCATTTGTATCATCGAACAATCTCCAAGCAAAAGTTAAGATACTTTATTAATCACTTCAATCAGCATCCAACTTTTTGTTTTGGATAAAGGTCTACATACCTTTATCCGTACAAGATCCCCAATTTGACATTGGTTATTTTCATCATGGACATGCAACTTACTGGATTTACGGATATATTTACCATAAACTGGATGCTTAACCAGCCTTTCAACAACAACCGTGATTGTTTTATCCATTTTATAACTGGAGACTGAACCAACAACGCTACGCTCTTTTTTATCTTGGTTATTCATTGAGATTTACCTGCAAGATCCCTTTCACGAATGATAGTCTTAATTCGGGCTACTTCTCGGCGGAGTTCTCTAAACTGAGCAAAGTTAGATAATTGTGAAGTAGCTCTTTGCATCCTAAGATTAAATTGTGCCTTCTGAATATCGACCAACTCTGAATTTAGTTCCTGCAATGTTTTTCCTCTCAATCCCTGCATATTCATATTAAAGTACCGTTCTAGTAATAACAGTCGTCTTAATTGGCAGTTTGGCTGCAGCAAGCCGGAAAGCCTCGCGGGCCACATCCTCACTGACTCCCTCCATCTCGTACAAAACTTTACCAGGGGTTACCTTGGCTACCCAATATTCAACATTGCCTTTACCCTTACCCTGCCTAACTTCAAGGGGCTTCTTGGTCACTGGTACATCAGGAAAAATACGTATCCAGATTTTTCCACCACGCTTAATATGTCGGGTCATGGCGCGACGGGCGGCTTCTATTTGGCGGGCAGTAATGCGCCCCCGATCAGTGGCTTTAAGTCCAAATTCGCCGAAGCTAACTTTGTTGCCGACAGTGGCAAGCCCACGATTTCGACCCTTAAATTGTTTCCTAAATTTTGTACGTTTAGGCTGAAGCATCCTTATTCCCTCAATTCACTAATTTACGAATGTCTTCATGTTCGGCAGTTGGGCCCAAAACGTCGCCTTTGTAAATCCAGACCTTGATACCAATAATTCCATAAGTTGTATGTGCTTCAGCGAAGCCGTAGTCGATATCTGCCCTAAAGGTATGCAATGGTACACGACCCTCGCGATGCCATTCGCTACGTGCAATCTCAGCACCATTTAAACGACCAGCTACATTCACCTTGATTCCAAGCCCTCCCAACCGCATTGCATTAGTTACCGCTCTTCTCATGGCTCTTCGAAACATAATACGCTTTTCAAGTTGTTGCGCAATTCCCTCGGCAACGAGTTGAGCGTCTAGTTCTGGTTTTCGAATCTCTTCGATATTGACCTTTATATTGGATTGATCAATCTTCATACGACAGGCTAATTCGGTACGGAGCTTTTCAATATCCTCACCTTTTTTTCCAATAACAATACCCGGACGGGCCGTGTGAATAGTAATTACCGCAGCTCTTGCGGGCCTTTCTATCTGAATCCTACTTACCGAAGCATGCGCAAGCTTTTTTTTGATGAATTCCCGGATCTCAAGGTCGCTATTCAAAAGATCAGCATAAGCCGTACCTTGAGCGTACCACTTACCCGTCCAATCACTGGATATACCAAGGCGAATTCCATGTGGATGTACTTTTTGTCCCATTATGCAACTCCCTATTTTTCGCTTACCTTGACAGTAATATGACTAGTTCGCTTGGTAATTCGATTGCCACGCCCCTTTGCTCGAGCACGCATTCTTTTAAGCCCTGGAGCTTCATCGATAAAGATCGTAGATATGCGAAGCTCGTCAATATCCGCGCCTTCATTATGCTCAGCATTCGCCATTGCGGATTCAAGTACCTTTCTGATCAATAGAGATGATTTCTTACTGCTGAATTCGAGTAATCGCAATGCCTGATCGACTGAGAGTCCTCGTATTTGATCCGCCACTAAGCGGGCTTTCTGAGGAGATATACGTACATATTTATGTTTAGCCGATACTTCCATAGCAACCTCACTCACTTCCCTTTTTTGTTTGCAATATGGCCTTTGAAGGTACGTGTTGGAGCAAACTCACCCAATTTATGACCAACCATATTTTCAGATATCAAGACCGGAACATGCTTGCGCCCATTATGAACAGCGACTGTAAGACCAATCATCTGCGGCATAATCATAGAACGCCTGGACCAAGTCTTGATAGGTCTCCGACTATTTGTAGTAACTGCATTATCGATCTTCTTCAGCAGATGATGATCAACGAATGGACCTTTCTTTATCGAACGCGGCACAATACCACCTCTTACTTCGATTTACGGCGACGAACAATCAACTTATCCGTCTGCTTGTTATGACGAGTTTTGTAACCTTTAGTCGGAACGCCCCATGGAGTAACCGGATGTTTCCCGAAGTTCCTCCCTTCACCTCCTCCATGGGGATGATCAACAGGGTTCATAGCCGTTCCACGCACAGTAGGTCTGATACCTATCCAGCGCCTTGCTCCAGCCTTACCAAATTTTCTCAGGTTATGCTCTACATTCCCAACTTCACCCACGGTAGCCCGGCACTGAATTAGAACTTTGCGCATTTCTCCCGACTTAAGACGAATCGTCGCATGGACTCCTTCCTTGGCCACAAGTTGAGCTGAAGCACCCGCAGATCGAGCCAATTGTGCGCCTTTTTCTGGCTGCAATTCAACGCAATGGACGGTAGTGCCGACCGGAATAGACCTTAATGGTAGAGCATTACCGATTTTAATCGGTGCGTTAACTCCAGATAAAACGGTATCACCTGGTTTAAGATGCTTAGGCGCGATCATATAACGACGCTCACCGTCTGAATAAACCAGCAAAGCAATATGCGCACTACGATTCGGATCGTATTCGATTCTTTCAACTCGAGCCTGAACACCATCTTTATTCCGGCGGAAATCAATAATACGATATAATCTCTTATGCCCACCCCCTTGGTGTCTCTGGGTAATCCGACCCTGATTATTCCTCCCACCTTTTCGAGGTTTTGGCTCCGTTAACGGAGCATAGGGCGAGCCTTTATGCAGCAACTCACGTGATACCTTGACCTGGAATCGCCTTCCAGGAGAGGTTGGTTTAGATTTGATTATCGCCATAATCTTTACCCTTACCTTTCGGCCATTCCATAATCAATGTCATTTCCGGATTCCAAAGCTACATAGGCTTTTTTCCAATCGGATCTACGTCCTTGCTTGCGCCCATGCATCTTCGATTTCCCAGAAACATTCAGAATTCTTACCTGTCGAACCTTAACGCCAAACAATAGCTCAACAGCCTTTTTTACTTCGAGCTTATTTGCATCATGATGCACTGAAAATACATGTTGTGCATATTTATCCGCCAACATGGTCGACTTTTCAGAAATTCGTGGTGCTCGAATAATTTTCATCAACCGATTCGGTTTCATGCCAGCCACCCCTCTATTTGTCTGAGGGCATCAACGGTGACTATCACATACTCATGCCGAATCAAGGAAACCGGGTCGACTGCATTGGCTTCAATAACCTCAACTCGAGGTATATTTCGGGCACCAAGATAAAGCTTTTCATCTATCTGTGAGACAACAATCAGCACATCCTGAGTACCAATGAGCTGTTTTAGTATTACTAGAAAATCTTTTGTCTTCGAGGAAGACAAATCAAAAGGGGCCGCCACCTTCAGACGATCCTCACGATTCAATTCAGACAAAATTGACCCCATCGCTCCTCGATACATTTTTTTATTAATTTTCTGTGCATATGAGCGCGGCTTTGCGGCAAATGTGCGGCCACCACCAACCCATATCGGACTCCGTATACTACCTGCACGAGCACGGCCAGTCCCCTTTTGCCGCCATGGTTTACTTCCACCACCCCGAACTTCGGATCTGCTTTTCTGGGCTTTTGTTCCGGATCTTCCACTCGCCTGATAAGCCACAATAACCTGATGGATCAGTGGCTCATTGAATTCACGACCCAAGAGGCCATCTGCCACCTCTACGGTACCTTGGCCGTTTATCATCTGTAGTTCCATAGCTTAGCCCCTTCTCTTTATCGCCGACTTGATGAGTACATCGCTGCCGGTTGCACCCGGAATACCTCCCTTAACCATAATCAGGTGGTGTTCAGTATCCACACGAACGACCTGCAGGTTTTGCATGGTGATATGAACATGACCTAGATGGCCGGCCATTTTTTTCCCCTTGAAGACACGTCCTGGAGTCTGATTTTGGCCGATTGAACCCGGCACTCGATGAGAAAGTGAATTCCCATGACTACGATCCTGGCCCTTGAAGTGGTGGCGCTTGATCGTCCCGGCGAACCCCTTACCTTTACTCACTCCGGCAACGTCAACCCACTGGCCAACCAGAAACTGGTCCAGCTTGATTTCTGACCCCACGGAATATTCTGCAGCTTCTTTTTCCGTTACCCGGGACTCCCACAGTTTACGGGCGCCAGGAATCCCCGCCTTCGCAAAATGCCCCGCTAATGGCTTGTTGATTTGAGAAGGCTTGACTTCATCAACCGCCAATTGAAGTGCGCTATATCCATCACGCCCTTCATTACGCACCAAAGCAATCCGGTTTGGTTTGGCCTGTATTACCGTTACCGGAATAGACTCTCCCGCTACCGTAAATATCCTGGTCATCCCAATTTTTTTCCCGACCATACCGATCGACATTTTACAACCTCACTAATCCACCCGGCCCTTAACAAACGGTTCTACGCCGGAAAGCCGTTTATTATGACAGATAAATCTCAGTTAGTTAAGTTTAATTTGTACATCCACACCGGCAGCAAGATCCAATTTCATCAATGCATCAACCGTTTTATCCGTCGGATCAATGATATCCATCAGTCGTTTATGTGTTCGGAGTTCATATTGATCCCTTGCATCCTTATTGACATGAGGGGATATCAGAATCGTGTAGCGCTCGATTCGGGTTGGGAGGGGAATCGGTCCCTTGACACGAGCACCCGTCCGTTTTGCGGTTTCAACAATTTCACTGGCCGAACGATCGATCAAGCGGTGATCAAATGCCTTAAGGCGGATTCGTATTATCTGCTTAGCTGCCATTGCTCTTACTCCAACACAAGGGGCGCAAAAGCACCCCTTACAATAATGTAGCTTAATTGAATTCTCAGGCGATAACTTTTGAGACAACACCCGCACCTACGGTGCGGCCACCTTCGCGTATCGCAAATCTCAATCCTTCTTCCATCGCAATCGGCGCAATC
>VAOW01038270.1_pt1 | contig 19880 bp, 20 predicted proteins | sample 3393921 | NCBI WGS metagenome assembly VAOW01 (sample SAMN08290428, study PRJNA428436) | hydrothermal vent metagenome | isolation source: Deep-sea hydrothermal vent chimney | place: Indian Ocean: Southwest Indian Ridge | depth 2742 m m | reverse complement strand
AATAAAACCTACGGTCTTTGCGATGTCAAAAAATGCCACAACCAGCTATTAAACCAAGACTGTTTTTATGTTGGCTAACGCCTTAACCGATGACGCATGGATATGACACCTATAAGCACAGCACCTACAGATATTGATGAAGTTATTATTCTTCGAAAAGCAAAACGAATGAGCTCAACACAAAGAGCAGCATTCAGTACATATAACGGAAGACAGAAAAATAGAGAGGCATATAAAAATTATTTAGAAATAAATCTTATACAAATTGATATGATCTCTCGTTTTATTGACCACATAAAAAAATCAATAACAAAAGAAGCGTTAGTAGAAAAAGATATTCTAAAAAACGGTTATTTTTAGAACCTATAATTATTTATAACTTGATAAGTGAAAAAGCTCGCTGGTTTCTTAAGAGAACCTTCTCTCTTTTTTTTCAAGTACCTCACTATCTCTTCTTGAAATTTTCTGATTCTTTTATATAACCTTTCTTCTAACCTTTGTAATATGTTGGCTTCTCTATCGAATGCTTCTCTATCGAATAATACAGTTTCAAACATTCTTTCTCGAATACCCTCTCATAATTATACCCTTTCAATATCAAAATACCATGTAATTAATACCAGCTCACAAAATCTCTTTGGGAATATTGCCCCTGGTAATGCTATGAGTGTATTGCCTCTTGCTTTTTCTATTTTATTCCCACTGCTTGTTGTTCTTATCCTACTTTTTTTACTCATAGGTTATGTTACAGATTCAAAAAGCATCAAGGAAACATCATCATCATATATGAAAGACCTGGCACTGATTATAATCCTTGCAGGTATAGTGAATGCGTATGGTTTCAACCTGTTCTATAATGTGCTGCATATAGGTTATTTTTTCAATCAGGACTTCAAAATGTATAACTCGTTGAGTACTGATTTTTTCAGTGTATGGTCTTTAAGTGTTTTTACCACCTCAGTGATTAAAGGTATAGAAGCTCAGGTTGTTGCATGGTTTACTTTTCCTGGCGTGAAGGAGTTGGGAGGGGCAGCAATCGCTGCTACAACTCAAGTATATGCTACAGCTATCACAGGCATACTAGACACCATTATAACTTTCAGTTTGGATGGTTTCAAAATTACATGGATAGTGCTTTTCCTCTTAAGTTTTGCGCAGGTGGTAAGTATTACTTATCTTCTACCTGTAGGAATTGTATTCAGGGCGTTCCAACCTACAAAAACAGTCGGGGCAGGATTAATAGCACTAGCTCTTAGTTTGGGTTTTGTATTCCCCATAGTAACTTATGTTATGACATGGGTTGCGTTTTATATTAGAAACTACGTTCCTATCTGGACACCTTTAGGCACTGTGACTATGTATCAGATAAGTCATCTACAATTTCATTTGAGTACAACAAGTATTACATCTGCCTTTGTTCATTCATTATCATATGGTGGTCCTCTAGTTGTTGCTACTGCTTCCCCCATCTTCTTATTGATTATATTTTTCAAAATAATGTTAGAATACGTACTGTTTCTATTTCTCATGGGAACTCTCATACCTGGGCTTTCTGTACTTCTAACAATAATCAGTATTACAGGAATGACCTCATACTTTGGTGGGGCAGGTATGGGTTTGCCAAAGATAAAGATATGAGTCCTTTAGTTTCACATACTGAAGTCGTGGATATTGACGCTTTCTCTCAACTCTAAACTTTTTGATTCTTTTATATACTCTTTTAGTTATTAGATATATATGGAGAAATCAAAGGCATTTATTGGATTGTTAATATTATGTGTATTAATGGTTACTTCTGTACATGCTGTAGAAGTAACAGGAGCAACACCAGGGTATATTATAATAACTAATAATCATACACATTTGACATTTAGGGTGCCTGTTGCAATTCTCTCAGAAAGGAATTTAAATTCTCGATTTTATTATAATAAAACATATGGTTTAACTATTTATTCAAAACCACTTTTAACATTATCTTATCCTTTTAATAGTACTACAAATTATAATACTTCTGTTCCAATCGTTGGGCAAGCACTTAGTGTTAATAGAATTAAAGTTATAGAATATTCACTTGACAATGGTAGATGGATATCTATCCACCCACAGAAAAAAGGAAACATTTATGTGTTTAATACAACTATGTTTGCAGGGAAAGGTAGTCATACTCTAATAATCAAAGCTATAGATTCTAAAAATCATGTAAGCTCTTTGGAGGTTAACTTTGAGGTTTCTCTTACAAAAGGAAGATGGGCATTTTACAAAGTGCCATGGCCAATTTATAGTGGAGGGACTTTCTATACCCAGACAGGATATAAAATAGTTATACAGAATGATTGGAGTTATTCTGATTATTTAAGTGAACCCAGATTCCCATCAATTCATGTTTATTCTCCAGATGGAAAGCTTTACGCTCAATTAGTACATAGCATCATTAAGGCTGTGAATGGCAAGCTTGTCTGGAGTTATACAGCTGTAAAGTCTCAGTCGACATCAGGTAATACTTATTGCTTTTTTACAGGTAAGTGGTTCATGACCCCTGGTAGAGTAGGCTACACTGAACCAGGTTCTGGTTGGCTTCAATTAAATAATGTAAAAATATATATTTATGAAACTCAGAATGCTGGAGCTAATTGGAAACAAACATTTAAAGTAGATAATATTAATGAGAATTTTGGGTACTATGATTATACTTATGGTGATTTATTTACTGCTGTAAGATTATACAATGGTCCTAATTTAAAACTAATTGATGGTATTTGTGGATTTTTAAATATTAAAAATCCTTACCTTCCCGGAGATTATGCTTCTCCTGAAATACTTGGAGCTGGATATCATGTTTATACAAAAACAACAAAATATTTACATTATTATGAGCCTTATTCTTTCCCTTATTATACTTATTATCCTCCCTTTAAAAGTAATGTAAAGTTAGTTAATTCTTATTATATTTCAGATGAAACAGGGCTAAATATTGGGGTATCTGATGATGCTAATCCAATTACATATAAACAATTTACACAAAATGCAGGAGAGTTTGGTTTAAATGGGGCTGAACTTAAAAGATATTTGTATAATGCAACTCCTAATCTAAAAGTAGATGTAAATGGAAAACCTACTACATCAGTTAATGATTATTTTGTATTGAGTGATTACCCAAATCCATATGGAGAAACATATACCCTTTCAACGATTACATCTCCAAATAAAATATATAGTATTAATCCTTCAACAGCAGGGTTAATTCCAAATCAGGTAAACACTGTTGTGGTAAAAGCCACTGATGCTGCTGGAAGGGTAACTACAAAGAATCTAAATGTGTATTATGATACTAAGCCACCTGCTATTGCAGTTTCACCATATAAGAAAACTACAACATCTACACCTATTTTAGTATATGATAATGGAAATTATGGTATAGATCCATGGGGTAAGGGGGTAACTGGATGGCCAGATTCTACAGCAGGCTGGATATGGACTCAAAAATCTAATTCTCGTGTTCCTCCTGGCAGTGTTACACTTATGAAGTCATTCACTGTGAGTAAAAGTGGCACTTTCACATTCTACACAACAGCAGACAATTCATTTACTCTGTCTGTTGATAGTAAAAATATATTGAATGGCAACAATTGGCAGAAGGCTTATAAGACTACTTACAATCTTTCTGCTGGGACACATACTATTAAAATAATAGCGACAAATACTGGGACATCTCAAAATCCTGCTGGCGTCCTCTTTGCAATGTATAGCTCAACAGAAAAATTAATACTTCAGTCAGATGAGACATGGTATTCTAAAATTCTTGTTACGACTGCGACTTTATTCAATGGATATGTTACATTGGATGCAAGTGATATTTCAGGAATTAGAGCAATAAATATTACTACAGTTCCTTATGGGACTATAATTTATAATGGTACTTCTTATACTCTATCAAAAAGTAACCCTTGGGATACTATTCTTACTCATAAGATAACTGATACAAACCTACCTCAAACTGTTCAAGAAAAATTTGAAGTAATGGTACCTAATAAAACTGTGACAGTTATTATAAAGGCAGAGGATGGTGCTTTTAATACAATAGAAAAAAATTATACATTTACTTACTCTGTTCCTGTTGTTTCTCTTAAAGGTATATTTGAAGGTAATGTGTACGCTGCAAATGGTTTAAGAAGTTTATACATTAAAGTAGGGAATAAGAACTGGGTAAAAATAACACATATAAGTAACACAAACTGGGAAATGAATCACCCTACTCCTCCTTATAATTCTGGTTGGCAAGATATATATCTTAAAGCAACAAATCATTTAGGGAAATCTACAACTCATGAATATAAAGCCTACTTCTATTTACCTCCTAATGTAGTTTGGAACACTACATTTAAGGGAAGTGTATCAACTAGTTGGAATGGAGGAACTCGAAGTGGAACTCTAAAGGAATTGAATGTAAATTTAGATAATCCTTATAAATTATCATTCTGGTTTGCTTCACAAGGTGGCGCTCCTTACGCATATGAGGGATACTGGTGGAATTATTTTGGATTGCATCGATTTTACTTAGATAGTAATTTAATCATAACTCAAAGTTCAACCCCTTACTATAATAATTTTAATGGTGCTTCAGAGTATACTTATTCTCTTAAACAAGGGGTACATACCTTAAAATGGACTATAGGAGTATCTGGGTATGCTGTATGGACTTCAGGTGATGTCTCATCAATTGTATTTAGTAGAGGTCTTTACCAATTAAATTAGTCAATATTGAGTGATTAACATGTCATTATTAGAATACATTTATGATACATACGTTAGACAGGAGCACATAGATTATGTCCTGCAGGAGCAGGCAAAAGCAGGATATATTAATTTATTAATACCTGACCTTGCATCAAGGGTACCTTGGGTAGGGCTTCCAGACCCAGATCCTGAGTTCATCATACCACAGGAAGACACCCCCATATCTGTATACATAGGTAGGACAGAACACCTCAAGATGCCAGTATTCTGGATGCCTCTGAGCCTAATGAACCCACACCTCCTCGGGGTAGGTACCACAGGTGTAGGGAAGTCAACCCTAGTAAAAACCATGACAATCAGGATGGCAAGAGAAGGCGTACCTAATATTCTTCTAATTGATTTTGTAGGGGAATATGCAATGTTCGTTGAATATTTCATGAAGGGGAAAGTGGTCAGACTTGGAACAGAAGGGAATTATATTAATATATTAGATTTAGCCAGTATACATCCACGTCTTAGAGTAGAGCAGACTCTCTCTGCTTTATCATCAGAACTTAATTTAGATAATGCCCCACGACAGAGGAATATACTCAGAAGGGCGCTCTCAAAAGCTTATAGTGATGCAGGAATACCTATAAGCAATAAAGACACATCACGAGACTTCTGGGCGAAGTACAACAAACTCAGCCCTACTATGAAAGATGTGTACAACATAATAAGAGATATGATGAAAGAAGAAGATTCAAAATTCATGGTAGGGAGTAAAGGTGGGAAAGAATCAGGCGAAGGGATGCTTGATAAGTTAGAGAAATATAATCACCCACCATATGATTCTATCACTGGCAAGAGCACTGTTGACCTTGAAAAGATTTTTACAAATCCTGGAGTGTTGAGTATAGACCTCTCAGGATTCCCCACTGAAGATATGAAAATCATGACTGCTATAATGCTTTTACATTTACAAGAGCAATTTATGCGTACTTTCTCTTCGAACACTGGAGAAATAAGGACTTTCATAGTAATAGACGAGGCATGGAAATTACTTAAGTTGAAAGAGAATAACCCTCTCTCAGTGATGGCACGAGAAGCGAGAAAGTATGGCTTGGCTCTTCTCATACTTTCTCAAAGATTGAAAGACTCAGATAATGATTTATTTAGTCTGTTTGGCACATATATAGTCTTCAATTTGACAGAAGCAGAGGACTTGAAGTACCTTAAAGATAGTCTTGATCTCACTTCTAGAGAAGTGACTAAAATCAGAAATTCAAAAAGAGGTGAAGCAATTATTTCAGAAAAGGTTTCACAGCAAGGGCAGGTTAGATTTGAGATAACTGTAGACCCTATTTTAAGTACAGAATTAATAGAGATAGTATTTCCTGAAATACCTGATTTAGAAAGTATAGTTAAGGAAGTTTCAAAAATATATTAATCACTATTTTAGGAAAATAATCCTTTCTTTTTCTTTGGGATTGACTGAATCCCTAAACTATCTAACAGCTGGAGGATACTTTCGCAAAATTTCTTATCCTTTTTAATACCCTCTGGGTTTCCTGTTGAACAGCTCTCATAAACTTTTTGTGAGTATGGAATAGTGCCAACGACCTTTACCCCTAAATTCACAGATTCTTTTCCTACGTTTTTAGAAATTACAACTCCAACAACTGGATTATAAACTTTATAATATTCTAAACTTGCCATCAACTCTCTGGTCTCTTCAACTTTATGCACATCAGGTGTTGTTACAATAAGAATTTTTACATCAGGGTGTTTGAGTAAGAATCGAATCAACCATTCCCCTGCACGAGTATCCAAAATGGATGGTTGTACAAGTGTATGCTTTTCTGTCTTCACATCAGGAGAGAGGTGTCTCAGTCCACAGAGAGGATCAAAGTCATACACTTCTACACTATCACTTAATTCTTTTACAGCAACGGCAATGATAGTTTTCCCTACACCCCCTGTTCCTATAAGTGCAATTTTAGACATACCCATAAAAAATAAGAGATAGTTTATAAAAGAATCATAAGATTTTGGTTGGAAGTGGCAGAAAGCACAAAAAGGAAAGAGAAGGTTCTCTCTTTTTATAGCTTTTGAAGATTTGAAGATAAAGAACATGATGAGAAATAACCATTTAGCTAAATCCATATCAGACGTGTCATGGAATATGTTACAATCGTTCACTGTGTACAAGGCAGAGTGGGCTGGTAAAGTAGTAACTTTTGTAAATCCTAAAAACACGTCTCAAGAATGTCCCTCTTGTGGTAAAATAGTCAAGATAAACCTCAATATTAAAATACATCAATGCCCTTATTGTGGGTTAGTTCTTGATAGACACGTTAATGCGGCCATAAATATATTACACAGAGGAATGAAAAAAGTAGGGTTGGGATACACCGATTTTATTCCTGTTCGAGGTCTAGCACAAGATAGACCTATGACTCAGGAAGCCCACGGCTTTAGCCGTGGGTAGTTCATGGACTCCCTGGGAAGATTGACTTGATTTTCTTATACAGGCTAAAGAGAGATGGTGTATTATGACTTATAGGACTTTTTCCCAATAGAGAAAGTGTTATATTTTTCAACTGCAAGGTCACAGGGTCAGAGGGTAGTAAATTACTGTAAATCTCTCCCTGTTTCGTTGCTTCCTCTTTTTTCTTTGTATAACTTACAGATCCTAAAAGAGGAAGATTTAGTGTTGTACAAACCTGTCTTGCCTCTTCTTCGCTATAACTCATATTCACAATACCCTGCAGTCCTTTCACATCTTCTTTCCAACTTTCTCTCCACCCTGCTCTGAGAAGTGAGAGAAATTCTGATACTCCACGGATATCATCTTCTCGTGGTGTTGCCACTACGAGATTTGTCTGTGATATTCTAGAATATATTTGGTTGATTGCATTGTAACCCGCTGGAGTGTCTAAAATGACTGCCCCAAAGCTCCCTGAAAGCACATCTCTCCGGAAAAAGTCTAAACGAGTCAATATCTCTCTTAGATTTGGGTCAATATCTAAAAAATCTTCAGTTCTTGCAGGAACTATATATAGATTTTCAACGTTAGTACTACTGAGACAGTCCCCTATATCAATAGCAGTCCCTTTAAGAAAGTCATCCCAACCATACTGTGAATAGTGAGTAATATACCTATCTACTGTTTTATTTGTAGGGTCAGCAGAGATTACAAGAATGTGTCGGTGGAGAAGCTTGGACATCCAATATCCTAAGTTAATAGATATAAAGGATTTCCCTACTCCTCCTTTACCTCCACTGACACAGACTATTTTGGACATAATATCATTTAAACTAAAAGCAAAGTATATAAAAGAATCATAGGAAAACTTCCAGTGACTGAAAATAATTTTCATATTAGATGATGATACTAAACAAGAAACTTCATTTCACTAATTTTGAGAGTTTGTAAGTCAACAACAGGTGTGTTTCCAGGTATTGGGTGAATATTTAGTTTTTTCTGGTAAGACGTCTGTGCCTGAAAAGTGCCAGAGTTTATTACCAGAGTATTTCTATAGGTAGTATAATCAGTAGTATGAACATGTCCCATGTGAAGGATTTCTGGTAACTCTTCAAGTATGAGGTAATCAGCATTCTCTGGAGCCAGAGGTACTTTTCCACCATAAATAGGAGATAAGTGCCTCTTCTTCAGAAGGCTAAGCATGGCTTTTGCTGGCTTTGTATAACTCAAAGTAGGTATTGCTGAAATTATGTTATCAAGGCTCTTACCATGGTAACTTACAATTCTAACACCATGAAGCTCTGCAGTTAGAGGATTACCAACCATATGAATTCTTGGGTCATCATAATATTCTTGGGCAAAGTCACTACTTATAGCAGGTTGAGGTTCTGCTTGCCTTGTGGCATCGTGGTTGCCTGGTATTATAATAATTTCAATATAATCAGGAATCATACTGAGATATTCATAGAATTTGGCATACTGCTTATGAATATCCCTGATAACAAGTTCTTCCTTCTGCTCAGGGTAAATCCCAACTCCATCAACAAGGTCTCCCCCAATAACAATATACTTAACCTTCGAGGCAAGCTCTCTCTGGGAAATGTTTCCCTCTTCCATACGAAGCCAGTTTATAAATCTGAGAAAAACATCATCGAGGAATTTGGCACTTCCCACATGGACATCTGAAATAAGAACTGCAACAACAGGGTCAGAGCTCTTTCTCACCTCCCTGTTAATAGGAACATCAGGAAAGAAAATCTCATGAACAATGAAGAGACCTCTGCCATATTTTCCTTTCAATCCTATTATTTCATCTGTTACTATTTCATTGGAAATCTTTTTTAAATCTTCATCTTTATTCAATATCAATGCATTGGATATTCCACTGGGGTCTTCAAGCTCAATTAAAATATGACCTTTTTTTGTTTCTTTTTTACTATTTACTATACCTATAATTGAACTCTCAGAGAAAGAGTGATTTTTCACAATCTCAATTAGATTTGAGCTTGTAATAGACTGCCTGCTTTTTAAAATCTTACTCAAAACTTCGTATCTATTGTTGAAACATTTAACAAAATTGTTTAAATTACCTGAAGTGAAACTTTTTGAAGTTATGTCCTTACTGCAATTTATTTTTATATCAGCATCATATTCCTCAGCTATTGCTTTTTTTCTTCCTTTAATTATAACCTCAGGTTTTTTTTCATTTCCATTCTTTATTTCATCAAGAAGTTCCATGGTTATAACAGAAGTGCCCTTCCGCTTTGTGATATCCAGAATCCTGTTCATATCCAACTCTGAAGAGCAAAGCTGTCTTAACTCTCCAAGTACAGAGGGATGAATATTGATATTATTATCCAGAAATTTGTATATCATTTGATTCTGATTCATCTTAACTAGGCAAGTAGACCCCTTTCTTCAGGGAGGGGAGGAATTGCCCTTTTCACCTCTTTTATATAACAATTACTCCTCCCCAACTATCGTTAGGAAGGGGCTTCTTCCTGCTTCACGGAGAGAACTTACCCTGATAGTATACTCCGTATAAGATATGGGTTCAGAGTGAGTAGATAAAAGAATCAGAAAGTTGAGATTAAACTGGTGTTTTGTAGGGAAAATAATATTTTTATTATTAATATTTTTATTATTTATCCACAATACACCAAAAGAGGAAAGAGAAGGTTCTCTCTTTTTCATGGGAGTTTCTGATTCTTTTATATATACTGCTCCCTGCTATCTCCTGATGAGAAAGGAATACAATTTTAAAAGAGGTGAAAAGGCATTATCACTCACCCACGACTAAAGTCATGGGCTTGTCTCGTGAAAAACAAGGATAACAGGTTGATTGACACTGAAAAAGCAGAGAAATTGGTAAGAGGTGGTAAACAATGAAAATAACGTTTGAACAATCAAATTTTTTGAAAAAGAGTATTGATGTAGTTTCAACTCTGATAGATGAAGCGGGTATAATTGTGAGTAAAGAAGGCATGACACTTAGGGCAATGGACCTTACGCATGTGGCTTTTGTTGACCTGCAGATTACAAAGGATGCTTTCTCAGATTATAAGGTTGAAGATAAAATTACATTAGGTCTTGATTTAGATAGATTCAATACAATTTTAAAAAGAGCAGGAAGTAGTGATATAATCACTCTCTCGGCAAATGAAGAAACAACCCTAAATATTGAGATAAAAGACAACTTCTCCAGCTCCACCAGACGCTTTGAATTACCCCTTATAGATATAAGCAAAGAAGAGGTAAAGATTCCAAGCCTTGATTTTCCTGCTGAGATTGAACTTGACCCCAAAGTTCTTGTTGAAGGAATTAAGGATGCAGAGATTGTCAGTGACAATATAATTTTCAAAGTTGATGAAAACAAGTTTTACATTGAAGCAAAAGGAGACCTTGGCAATGTCGAGGTGAAAGTAGATAAAAGTGAAGTTATTGATTATACTGTGAAAGACCCCTGCGAAAGCCAATACCCTATTGAGTATTTGAAAAAGATGGCTAAAGCAGGTGATATTTCAAGAAGTGTGAAGATTCACTTAGGGAAAGATATACCACTAAAGCTGGAATTTATTTCTCCTGAAGTGAATCTTAGCTTCATTGTCGCTCCAAGAGTAACATAACGTGAGGCTGAGGAAATATGGGAAAGAATTATGAGAAAACGATTGAAAAATTGGAGAACCAGGTAGACCAGCTCAATTTAATAGTAGAAAGTCAGAGCAAACAACTAAATGAACTCTTACAGAGTACTGTTCCACCAGAAACTCTTGGGAAAGTATATGTCGCAGTAAAGATACAACAGGCAAAGAATCACTCATTGCTAAAGCGAGGGAAACATAGGAGTACACTTCCTGAGGTGCAAGAGTAATATGCCAGTTAGAATAATTCAAGTGGGACTTTTCTCAGTGGTATTATTACTTGTATCATCTATAATGTTTGTATCGTCTGACCCTGCTTTCCTTATTAACCCCCAAATACAGGCATTTAATTCACTTCAAGCGAGAGAATCTTTACTTGCTCTTGAAACTATTCCTACACAGTCAACACAGACACCCTATGCAGGTCTGACTGTTGTAGGAGTGATTAAAGAAGGTTACGCACAAAATGATCCAGCCGCTTTTATTGTTGGAGAAAAGGATATATATACATATTTTTCTCTGGTCTCTAAATTACACAGTTGGAAGGTGTATACAACTGATGGACGTTTGAATATAAAATCATCAGATTTTAGTAGTTCAAGGATTATAGGCTCTGCGAAAGCGTCCATAGTTCCTGGTGTGTATATTTTCGTTCAGATAGGTTAACCTTCTTGTGAACTCTTCCTTGACTATTGTGGAAGGAGCTTCGCTCCTGATTCATCAAGTAGAAATCAATTAATAGATTTTTCATACATTTTATCAATTAATAGATTTTTCAGTGAACTACCCACGACTAAAGTCGTTGGTTTTCTGCTATGTCTATCATAATCTGGGGAATGAAACCCACCTCTTCAAAGGTGGGAGGAATTGCCCTACCTCCATTTTAAAATTATAACATTGATTTTTAATCCAATCCAAACCAGCAGGTATCTCAACCTGCTCACTGCTTCCTGTCCCCTCCTGCCAGAGAGTTGGTCATCTCCGGAGATGTTAGTGGCCAGTACTGTGCCGAGGCACACTGAGAATTTCCTCTCTGTTTAATGCCCTACTTACAGAGCAGAGGACTTGAGGAGCATCCTCTGGTGTGTTCTCGAACTCTACCAATAACTTGTTGCATTTTCAATACTTCCTAATCAACCTGTTACCCTTGCCTCTCACGAGACAAGCCCACAACTTCAGCCGTGGGTGATTGACAATTTTTTCTGATTCTTTTATATACTCTCTTTCTTTATTTTTCCTCTATGATGACTATTTATTTTACTCTTATTATAGGATTTGGATTAGGTGTAGGATATGGAGTCACAATGAAAGAAATCCTACAAAGAGTAAGAAAGATAAAATTAAATCAATGGAATCAGTTGGCATTAATAGTTGCAGGAGCCTCAGGTGGAGTCATGGGAGTTATATATTCCACAGGAGATAATATTATGAATCAAATAACTCTGTCCTCTTCACTAGGCTTTTCCTTTGCTTCCTTAGCTGCTGTTTTAGGGATATATATAGAGAATTATATAAGCAGGAGGGTTTAATCAAATGCTTCGTCTCATTGGTGGGGCTTTCTGTTTTGCTGCTGGCTTTGTTTTAACAACAAGAGGTGTTGTGTATTCTCTACCTCTTTTTGCTATAGGTTTTCTTTTTCTTGCGAGTTCTAATAAAATAAGGATTAGTAGCCCTAAAGTAGAAGAATATGAAAGAGTTATAACCCTTGCTGAAACCAATCGACTTTTAGAGAGTGAGATAGGAGCTCTCAGAAGGATAAATACTGAGAGAGAAACAACTATAAAAGACCTTCAGAACATGATAATGATGTATAAAGAGAGAGTCAAAAAACTCAATTCTGAAAAGAATCTGGAGAGAGTACCTATTGACAATGTTGAAGACCTTATGATAGGGTGGACAAAAGCCAAAGAAATTGCGAGAGGTAAAACATAGCAGAAAACCAACGACTTTAGTCGTGGGTAGTTCATCAGGGGTTGAGAATGTTTATATGATTCTTTTATATATCCCCTGTTATATCCTGATATTTTATGAGTATATTAACTGAAGCAACTGTTCTCACCACCTTAAATTGTAATCTTCATTGTGAATATTGTTTTTTTAGAGGTATGAGAAATGAAGAGGATATGAAGTTATGTACAGCAAGAACAACTGCTGCTTTTCTTAAAGACCACATTATGAAAGGAGGTATTCTAAATTTTTTCGGAGGAGAACCCCTTCTTAACTTTAATGCAATTAAAATTATCAGTGAAGAACTACAAGATATGAATCTAAAACTAGGTATAACTACGAATGGAATGCTGGCCTCTCAGTCAGTGATTGAGTTTCTCTTAGCTAATAAGTTCAGTGTGCTCCTGAGTTATGACGGCCCCTACATGAATAAAAGGTTGGGAGTATCTGAAAAACATGTTTTGAAGTTATTACCTCTCGAGCCCACTATAGCTATGCAGGTGCATCCTAAAAATGTTCATTCCCTTGTGCAAAACACAATACACATAGCAGAATTAGGATTCAAAAAAATTGCTTTAAACATAGTGGTAGATTCCTACAAACCATGGAAATCTGAAGACATTGTGGCTTTTGAAAAATGTGTAGAAAAAATACTCCAGCTTCCAATTACTCTAACCTTCAAAGAGAACTTTAGCCACTATACTTGTCTACCATTCCCTAAAATATTCAGGGAGCAGGTTATGTGTGGTGCTGCAAGTGAAGAGTCTATCGCTATAGCTCCAGATGGCTCTATATACCCATGTCACAGACTCATTATCCCTGAACTGAAAGCAGGAAGCATCAGAGAAGGAATCAACCTCACAGTGTTCAAAAAACTCAACAGCTTTAAAAAGTGTAATAACTGTCAAGTAGAACCTTGCGCTCCATGTTATGCAGTTAATTATTCAACACAAGGTGATTTTCATAAAACACCAGAAATATATTGTAGATGCCAAAAGATTATGTTTAACTCCGTTTCTGCCCTGAATTTATTTTGAATAATTGTAATACTACTTTTTCAACTTCCTCTTCAGTAGTATCTTTATCTTCACCTAACTTATGCCTAAATGCTATATGAATCCCTAAATCATTTTCATCATCATAAGTCTTATCGCATAAATTACACACAAATTTTTTGTTTTTTTCTATCCCATTCCCCTCTGTAAAGATAAGGTGCATATATAAATCAGCTTCATCTTCATATTCTTCATCACATTGTAAACATTTAAACATTTCACCACCCTATATCTTCACCCTGTGCTGTCAACCACAAAGGTAGAATTCCACCCCTCTGATTGTAAACACACTTTGTAACCACCACTTCGTGTCATTCTTTCCAAGCCTGCAGCAGGTAATGATGTACTAACATCTTTATCTTTACCATAATATATATTATTTTTTAATCCAATAATTTTTTTATTTTTTGGAATTGTAAGAATTATAGTACTACAACTACCTTCATCATAAAGATGATTTACTGTAATCTTTAAAAGGTCAACAGACCTTTTGAGAGATAGTTGTTTATATGCTTGAGAGGTGTAATTTAACAAACTCACTGCTGGGATTATGAATACTATAAATATCAAAATTAAAAAAAAGAAAAGAGGGATAGTCCTCATATTTTTACTTTACCTCCTAACAGAGAGGTTTTGACTTGGCAAAGCTGGGAGGATATACTTCCCATCTGATGTAAGAAAAACAGTTCTCTTTATTGATTGTATATTAGGTATTTGTAGGACTAATGTGAACTCGTAGAGATTATATTTTGTATTGTAGCCCTTTTGAATTATTGTCTGATTGATATTTGACTCTGGAGGCACAAGTATATTCGTTGAACTTTCAACTATTTTATATGCTTCCCCCTGTGAAATCCTTTCTGGGTTTTTCGCTGTTAGGATATGACTTACAGAGAACCCCACAATACCACCTACTATCAAGGCAGCAATCACGAATATGTAAAATTCTGCTTTCATAATTATGAGGAGATTTGAGACAGTATATAAAAGAATCAGAATAAATTAGTTATCAGTAGCAGAAAGCACAAAAAAAAGAGAGAAGGTTCTCTTTCCTTCTTGAAATTTTCTGATTCTTTTATATAGGTTTTACCACTTTTCCTCATATGGATGACTCAAAAACCCCATTAATAATGAAAGGTCAGAGTGGTAGGAGCTTTGTGGGTACTGGATATATCTCTCTAGCAGTTATAATTGTCTACCTTTTACCTGTGATTTTCCTTATGCTCGGAATGAATTATCAAATTACACAGAATACTTCTGAAATGGCTAATGTGCATCCTGTCACACTTATCCTATCAGGGTTAAGCTGGGGAGGGTTAGGAGTTAGTATCCCTGCATACATTATGGGGGAATCCCTTGCAGGCAAAACAGAGCAATTAGTGCAAACCATACATAATACACCTCATCAGTCTATTCCTTCTCTTGGAGTTTCTTTGGTACCTCTACCTCCAACCTCTGTGACAATCAGTATAATGATTCTTATTGTCAAGGCCGTAGTTATTATCATCCTCCTCTATTTAGCTGCCTGGGTGGGAGAACTAGTCTGGTCTGCAGCTTTTAAAGAAAGTGCAGTAGTTCTAGGTATTCTTATCCTTTTATCTACCTTACTTCCTTATTTTGTCAAATGGATTGAAATAACAATTAAAGGGGGATAAGTTTTGGATAAAGTTATTGTTTTTTCTGCTGGTAAGGGTGGAGTTGGAAAATCCACATTAGCTTTTAATATTGCTTATGAGCTTACAAAAATCCAAGCACAAGCTGTTATATTGATTTCTTCAGACCCATCCAGAAGTACAGAATACCTTACAGGGATTTCAAGTGAAAAAGATATACCTGGTTGGTTTGATTATCTAGTGAAGAAGAAGCACCAAGTTCAATACGAAGAGAGAGAAATAGAGTTAGAAGATATTTTATTCAAAACACCATATAAAATGTTATATACCATAGCCTGTGCAAAGGAGGACCCTTTCAATAATGACGAGATTTTCTTTAGAGGAGTAATAGAAAGACTGATTGAATTTAAAGAATATGTCGACTCATCACAAATAGGGATTATAATTCTGGATACACCTGGCTCTCTGGTTGATGCACATTATATTTATGCAAAACTGTTCCAAACAGTATTAATCACCACTCCTGCAACGTTAGATCTTGAGGGTGGACGCCAACTTCTCAAACTCAATAAAATATTACCAGACAATAAAAAAATAAAATATACAATTGTGAATAAGTGCATTTCACCTCAAGAAATCAAAAAAGTAAAACAGACCTTACCAGATGCTGAAGTTATTGCTTCTGTTTCGTCTTTATTAGATTTTGAATTATCCTGTTCAGAAAAAAGACCTATCTCACTATATGCACCAAATTCAAAAGGTGCAAAAGAAATTAAAGCTGCTGCGAAAGCCATATATTTCATGTCAAAAGGTGAGATGGAACCTGAAGGAGTTACCAGAGGTAGGGTTAAACGAGGTGTGTTGAGTGAAATTTATAGAAGGGTGAGTACAAAAATACAATCGCTTTAGCAGTTCACATAGTACCAGTGCAATATATTTTATGGAAAGCCTCAAAATACACTACACCATGCGATAAATATTTTATTGGTCCTCAAATCTCTCGTATAGAAAAACCACACTACACCAGACTGAAGCGATTCATAGCTTTTATCAAAATTATTCGTAGGATTGTCCAGATTATATCACGCTCATAGAAATAGTTTTTCTAACTACTTTTATGTCTGGGCTTTCTACAAATACAAAAAGATATTAGTCTAAAAATCTTTAGTATAATTTTACAAAGTTAATTTAGTATATTTGAGGTATGAAGAAATATTCTCTCAGACCTGTTTCAGGAGAACTGTTTGTGGGGAGACAGAATATTCTTGACGACATGTTTGCTGAACTTAAAGATTCTGAGAGTTCTAATGGATTCTGTATTTATGGGAAGAGAAGGATTGGAAAAACATCACTGTTAAGAGAGTTGGAAAGAAGACTGAAAGAAAACGAAGAGCTGGTGATAGTTTACTTTTCATTCTGGGATATCAGTCCTCTATCTACAAGGGCTTTTGTAGAGGATATTTCAGATGCTATTCTGGATGCTTACCAGAAGAAAGGTCTTCTCAGGATAGAACAGGGTATTAAGAGAGCTTTTAATAGGGTTAAAAAAGTTTTCGCTAGAAATATCAAAAATGCTGAGTTTAAAATCAAGTTGGATAGAGTAGAATTATTTCTCAGCTTGAAGGAATCAGAAAAACCAGATTATTCTTTTCTATTTAGAGAAGTATTTTATCTGGCAGAAGAAATTGCCGACAGAACAGGAACAAAATGTATAATAATGCTGGATGAATTTCCTGAGATACTAAAGCTGGAGAATGGGTATCAAATGGTCAGAGTGCTAAGAACAGCACATGAAAACTTTAAGCATGTGGGTATTGTTATATCAGGGTCTATAAGGAAAACTCTGGTACAAGTAGCTATTTCTTATGCTTCTCCATTCTACAGACAGCTTATTCTAAAGAAGATCTCTCCACTGAGTGTAGAAGAAGTGCAGAAGTTTCTGGTGAAATATGCCAACATAGAAGATATAGGAATGGCAAAGGTACTTACAGAGATCACAGGCGGTGTCCCATTTTATCTTCAATCTTTAGGTAGAATTTCAGGTTTTTCTGACCTTGATTATTCTGTGGAAGAGTTCATTGAGGAAGAAGGTAATATTATTTTTCAGGAGGAATTCACAAAACTAAGTGAAATCGAAAAGAGAATTGTTTCAGCAATGGCAAAGGGTAAAAAAAGACTTGTAGATATAGCAAAAGATGCAGAGCTTTCTTCCAGCACAGTTTCTACTTACCTGCCAACACTTATAGCAAAGGAAATTGTCAGGAAGATAGAGAGAGGGAGATACAGTCTCACTGATACAATGTTCACACTCTGGCTGAAGAGAAAAATAGAGGGTAGAGTTTCATCCTAACCATTGGAAGAGAGTATATAAAAGAATCAGAAAATTCTATGAACTAAAGAGAACCTTCTCTCTTTTTTATGGAATTTTCTGATTCTTTTATAAGGAAGGTGTTTGATTGGAATGTAAATAATAATATGGAAGTGAAAAATAATCTTTGTTATATACAAGAGAGCTGCTGTTAGTGCTGGAAGTAAACTGGGTGCGTCTGTAAATCAAACTGCCAATACAGAAAGTGCTGCAATTTCCAAAAATCTTGCTGGGCTGCTGGGCTTTAAGTAGAGATAGAACTTGCGACCCTCCTGTCGTAAACATGCGAAAGCAACCAATACCTGATAGTGCGAGAATCAGTGAACTGGTTGAAATACCTGTTGGTTTAGATTGGATTAAAAATCATTATTATAATTTTAAAATAGAGGTGGGCTTCATTGCCCAGATTATCATGAAAATTGAGTGTCAGGGTCTCCTCTCTTAGGAGCAGGAAGAATTCCTTCAAGATGTGGGAATTCTAAAAAAAGACAAGAGTGTGTCAGGGAGGGGGTGAAAGGATTTGTAATGTTTTTTATAAGTACTACTCATAATTTCACCTCACTTTTAAGCTATTCACCTTAAATAAATAATCATATTTATCTGGATACCATAGGATATAAATGTGTTGATTTGGAACATGAACATGTTATATAAAATTTGTATTTCGCTTCCATTCTACCTCCTGAAGGGTGTAAGGTTTCTCACCTGTAATGCCAAAGTATGAGGAAGATACAGCTTTCGTCTTAGCGCTATAAAAGGCTAATTTTATATAATAAAAAGAGGTAAAGATTCTACAGGAGGCAGGAATATATGCATACTGAATATAACAAGTGTGTTTCTGGTTTATGGAGTAAAAGAGGGAATCTGATTAAATCACTTCTTCTTGTTGTTATATTGATAACAGTCCTGCCTTCAATCCATGGAGCAGTTACAAATACCTTCACAAACCAGCAGGTTACTATGGATTTCTATAACAATATGACTTCAGGAGTATTCAGAAATGGTGGACCTGCAGCCGCAAACCAGTTATCTCTCTATGGTCTCGAGCGTTTTGCATTAAACTATAGCACTGATGGAGGAAACAGTTATGTTTTCAAGGGAACCAATAACTGGACACTTAGCCTTGGAGGAGTAAACTGGTATGGTATAAATACAGTTATACCCAGCTACATGCTAACTGACTCGACAGGAAATGCAAAGGTGGTAAGGGCTAATCTTGCAACAGATGATAATAATATTGCAGTGAATGTCTCAGCAGCCCTGAGAGATATAAACAATCCTAACTATAAATGGCTTATTTTTACATATATTTTCAATAACACCAATACGTCTACCACTATGAACAATGTAAGATTCTTCTTCGGCTCTAATTTCGATGCTGATGATGATGGTGATGATTACGCCCAGTACATTGCTGCCTATAAGTTACTCTACATAGGAGACTCTGACTCTATTAGTCGTCGTGAACCACTTCCAGTCGATGGCTTCTCCTCGACATCAGTACCTTCCGGATATTTTATTTATGTCTGGAATGACAACTGGAATGAGGTTGTAGATGATACTCCTTCAAGCACAGATTTAAGTGTAGATTCTATTATAACATCCCCCCTCTTTACTATTGAAACATTTGCTGACAACACGCTAATACCACCTTCTGACATGTATATAGCTTACAGATGGACTCTGGGCAATCTTACCCCAGGTAATCTGACAAGAATTCCAATAATATATGCATGGGGCAATGGCACGGACACAGGTACGGACACAGGTCTGACGAACCTCGAGACCCAGATAACAAATGCAACTGATGAAATGGCAGATACAAATATTATACTGTCCTCTTCCCCTTCTATTGTGAATGTATCTGTAGGCAATACTGCATCCAGCACAATCTCTGTTGATAACACCCAGCCATTGATGGACTATGCTAACCTGACAGTTCTGGGTATATATGCCAGTGATGGAAGCTCTGTAAACTGGTATCGTAATCTCAGCCATAACCTTGTATTTCTCAACCCCTATACCAACTACAACACCTCCCTTATTCGCAATGTT
>VAOW01016662.1_pt1 | contig 19967 bp, 16 predicted proteins | sample 3393921 | NCBI WGS metagenome assembly VAOW01 (sample SAMN08290428, study PRJNA428436) | hydrothermal vent metagenome | isolation source: Deep-sea hydrothermal vent chimney | place: Indian Ocean: Southwest Indian Ridge | depth 2742 m m | reverse complement strand
TTTCTGAGGGAGTAAAAACCCTTCTTTGTTTGATAAAGCACTGATTACATACCTTAAATAATCACTGAATAGTTCTATTTCTTTTGCTTCCCACCCTTCTTTAGTCAACCCATCCTTTAAACTATTAATAAAATCTTCCTCTTTAATAATTTTTCCGTTAACAAGTCCTTCTTTGTGTTCTACCTCAGGATGTGGGACTAACTCAATTATGTAATCTTTAATTTCTATATATTTTGCCAATTCACTTGTATCTATTGATGGGACTTTAGCTATGCTCCCAACATCTTTGTCCGCAAATTCTTTTAAGTCTTTAAAATCATTTAACGATCTGTTTTGCAGAATGTCTAAAATTTTAAATGCCAACCCAAGTCTTCCTTTTGAGACCCACCATGTGAAGTTTCCGTACTTTGCATTTCTTTTTCTAAGCACTTCAGCTCGAAGCGTTGGTAGCCTATACGGTTCCCATCTTCTCTCCTCTGCTTCACCTGCCATTGCCTCATATTGCGATGTTGGTGCAAAAGCAGCAATAATCATAAAATTATTTTGAGCCGTGCAATCTTTTAAGGGAGAATTATCATCTGTTGTTACTTTATTTAATAGAGACAAATAATTTTGTTCCATTTCATCTATTAAAAGGATTGTTCGCTCTTCAAGGTTTTTTCCGATTGGGTTATTTTTTAGCCATTGCTTTAGCCAATTTTTGCATTCACTATTTAACAAATCGGTATCATCTATCTCACCATTTTTAATTTTTGTTATATTTTGTTTTATAAGTGTTTCAATATAATCTTTAAATTCATCTGAGCCAATTTCCTCTTTGGGTAAAAGTTTCTCCAATTTTGTGAACAGAGCAGTGCAACCATTCTCCCAAGAAAACTTAAAAAGATGATACATAAGCTGTGTCTTCCCCTGTCCGTATGGTCCCCACAGTGCGAGCAAATTCTGCCTTTCACCGCTTGTGAATTTCTCAATGGGCTTCTCTAAATTCTTTCTTATCGTTGCATGGATATCGCTAAAATCTTTCCAATCCTTGTCTATCGAAGCTTCATATAGAGTCGTCATTTAAATACCTCATGTTCTTTTTCATCCGCATTTCCAACTTTTAATATATCCATATAGAATTCAACTATATCTCTTAACTTGCCACTGATTGCAGCCTGCTCTAATTCTCCTATATTTGTTGGTATTTCGCCTCTCCAGTTGGCATTGTGAAGAACATCATGAACAAGTTTCTCAAAAACGTCGTTTCTATCTTCCGGTAACCATTCCTCACGCTTTGTCTCTATCAGGCCGATAATATTTTTGATCTGGCTTCTGGACAGTTTCTCTGAAAGTATGTTCCACAATCTTTCGAAATTATCCAGTTCATCCAGCAAATACGGCCGTTCTGATTTTGTGGTACCACGCCGTTTTCCATGGCTATCATAGATTACTTCAAATCTGCGAGAAGATGTATCCAGAAATTCAAAATCAAATCTGGAAGGAGTGACCTTTACTCTGTCTCCTTTCTTCAGTTCTTTTACATGAACTAACCATCCTTTTGGACTTTTAAAGGCCCTGGAACGACCCTTAGGCACTCCGTTTACATAAAAATATGGGTACCAGACATCATCTGTTATACCATCACGCATTTTTACTGAGACCTTCCAGATGATGTCATCATTAAAATTGAGAATACAATTATTATTGCAATCTTCGGCATCCCCATTGAGAACCCAATCCTCCTCTTCAGTAGGGATTTTTAGCATCCTTTTGCCTGCATCCATCAAAGCCACTAAAGGCGTGTGAGATTTAGCAAATACCATCCCCATGGCCAGAGGAAGTCTATTTCTTACTTTTCCTATCTCTTTTTCATACTTTTCTTTTATACATTTAGCCACTTCCATCGCTTTATTAGCAGGAACAATTGCCATAAAAGTGCTTGGCTCTGATAGGATGGAGATAGCGGGAGTGTATGATGTAGATTCATCTTCAATCTTTGACACTTTCAAAAGACCAATTGGTTTTTCTCTATTTTCCCCTTCCGGGTCGTAAATTTTCAGTGGTTTATCCTCTATCTCCCTTTTAACATATTCTACGGATGATTCATATGGTTCCAAGTCTTTCTGCTTTGCTCCCATTTTCTTTGCCAGCCACTGAAGATTTTCGATAACAAGGAGTCCTTTATTATTTGAATTAAATATGCTAAATCTTACCCCGTTGAGGTCAGCTTCATAGGCATTATTATTCAAAAGATGATTATTTCCATTCTTTGGTTTGAACTCTCCGATTATCTTCAGCCTCTCATCAATTGGATTAACAGTTTCCTTGAAATCCTGCTCTACATCTTCCCAGAACTTCTTTGTAGTTTCCCACACTCTGCGGATACGTGCGAAAGAAGGGGTTTTTGGAACAGCATTTTTAGGGTCTCCATTTGGAGGTTTTACAAACAGTGTATTAATACATCCATCAGGGGAAAGCCAATCTTTAATATCGAGTTTGCCAACAATCAGACAGATTCTGCCGTTTGAGTCAGCTACTTCATCAATCCATATTGTTTTATTAAGGCTATTTGTCCAATCTTTTGCACTGCCTCTAACTTTTCCTGCCCAGTAATCAGATGCCTTTCGCTGAAATCCTTTTTTAGTAGGGCCCTGTGGACGTAACCAAGAAATATTGCAAATCTCTGGGTTATTGCGTCCTTCTTTCTGCGCTTTTGAGATTGCATCTTCCCACCATTTCTTTACTGTTTCTGGATCAGGGGGGGAATATGGTTTTTCTTTAAGCATCTTGCCAATTGGAGGTGTCTTATCATCTTTTAGAATTGGATGATTTGGTGGTTTTTGTCCCCACCAACTATCAGAGAATTTTGGAGTAACAACAACCTCCGCGTCATAACCAAGTTTTTCAGATATTAGTTCTCCCAATGCTTGATCTTTCTCAGAATCTTTTATTTTCAAAAGATTCTTTATATCAGGCACAACAAATATGCTCCCATTTTCGTCTCTGTAAACCTCATTTCCAAGTGGGTAAGTCTTCTCAAGTAGATTTTTAACATTATCTAATCCATCGCTAAGCCACTTCTTCCCTGCAAACAAAACAGGAATTTTTGAAGCATTTCCCCAAATCTGCTCTGAATTGAATCTTATCGCCATAAGTCGCCATTTTAAATCATTAGGTTCAGGCTTATTTCCAAGAAGAGCTCCAGCCAATGCTGATTTATACAATGCGGCAACGATGCTTGACCAATCCCATAAGGTTACCTCGTTGATTGGACGTCGTGTATCGCCAGCAGCAAGTCGAAAATTCTTTTCAAGAGTATTGTTAAATGTATTGAAATCGTTGGGGCTCTGGAGAAAGGAATTGAGCACATCCTTTATTCTATTGTTAAGCGATTCGAGTTTCTCTTTTTCATATCCAAAAGGCGAACTAAGAAAAATGTTGCCAGTTTGATCCCTCCCACCTTCCTCTTTTTCAATATGTGCTGCCTGATGGGATCGGCCAAGATATGCTGCTAGTTCTATTGATTTTCTTAATATCTTTTTGAAGTTTTTATAGTTATCAGAAACCAGAGGGCGTCCCCAAAGTATAAGTTCTCTAATTGTTGTTTCATAGCCCAGTACGTTTATCTGGACTTTTTTATCTAATTTATTGACATCAATATTGAGTTGATTAAGTGTTTTCCATAAGGCAGTACTATGATTTGCCTCCTCAAGTCGCGAGCACTGTCCCCGGTCTGTACTTAACTTATTCCAATATGGAAGGTTCTTAAGATCATCAGAACTATAAACCGCTTTATGGGGGTTTACATTAAGATTGTCCTTGCAGTTTTTTGCATTAAAACCCATTCCATCCGGTTTTAAGAAGGAATCCGCACACTTTCCCATATCGTGCAGCCATGCCCCAACTTCAGCAAGAAGCAGAGCATCTCTGTTATCTGCAAGGATCTTAAGATCAGGTGTCATTGCATCTCCCCCTTTGATTTCAATGATTTTTCAATCTCCTCAGCCACATTCAGCAACTCATCTAAACTCTTAAATTTCCATATTGGCCACTCTGGACCTGGAGTTTTTACTGATTGAAGATGTTTCTGCCACTGTACACCGGAATCGGCGTACCATAATCTGAATTTCTTAAACTCTCCGAGACTACCTCCACTCAACTGATCTTTTTTTCCATATTGCGTATTGCTAAGCAAACCAGCTCCACCACTGCCCTTGAATTCCTCTTTAACGCTGTCGTCTTCATTGAGATACTTCAAAAAGGCTTCTTCCGGCTCATGGATTCTTATCTCTTCTTTCTGGCTGACTTGAATTCCTTCAGCTTTTAAGATAAGCTTCCCATTTGTAAGGTCAGGCTTTGCAATTCCAAATCCACTGGAAGTCTTGGCTCCAAAGCCATAATCCCTGAACATTGCTTTTAATCCCTTGACAATTAACAGGATGTCTATGGAGATATGTTTTTTAATCTCTATCTCTTCCCTCCCAATCAAATCAAAGGGGACATACAGTAGGGTAAATATGCCAGATGTACTTTCTGGGACACTTTCAAAAAGAATCGGTTTTTTTCCAACTTTTTTCTCTCTATCATGTGGATTTATTATTTCCAGACCTTTCTTTGTAAAGAATGTTGGGAATAAATGTAATCTGCCTGCACGTAACCTTTCATGTTCCTTTACTTTTCTTTCGTTCCCAAAAATTCGCCTTATTTCTTCATCTTCAGCTTTGTGGTTAAGTTGCCAGAGTGCAGCCTTGAGACTACCTTTCCATGAGGAAGGTGCAATATATGGAATGCCGAAAACCCTGTCCTTGCGTATTGGATTATCAATGATATAAAATTCCTGCTCGTCACGGGAGATGTAGGGTTTTTCAAGTGTGAAAGTGAATTGTATTGAAAATGAGAATGCGGGGAGTGAGGAGATATCTATCGAAGATGGAGTTAAGATACTATCAATCAAGGTTGTGTCCAATTCATTCTGTATGTTTTCTTTCTGCCAAATGGATCGAAATATATTTGCGAACTCCTTCTTTTTCACAGCTAAGCAATGATATGATAAATGGGGGTCTACATGTAACAAATCCTTTCGCAAATTCTCAGCTTCTGATTCTTTTTGTCTCTTTTTATTTTTATCTTTTTCATCTATGATTTCTTTTTCAAGCTTTTCTAATTTTTGAATATTATCTTCAAGCATTGTACAATTTTCCTCTGCAAGTGTCGAATAATAGTCCCAGTTCATTATTGGACACCCCCTACATCCGTGATATCACTACCGAAGGTGGCAGATACAGGATTGCATTCTTTGCCAAAGACATAATGTATATATTCTTCACAAAGAGTTTTCAAATCATCTGGGCTCAAAATATCTGATGGTGCAAATCCAAATATTCTCAAACGATAATTCCCATTATCTAATTTGTAATGCATCCCAAAACAGAGGCGGCTGGCAGTGCGTTTGTCTTCGTCGATTTTTACTGTATATCCACCTGTTTTCCATTGCGACCTTGGCCCTAAAAGTTTGTCAAGTTGACCCAATTGTTTGGGGTCATCACTTTCAGACCATTCTTTCTCTTCTTTTAGCCATTTCCGCATACCAAATTTTCCCGAACCTTTATATCGTAAATCAAAAGCGCATGGGATGTATCTATTCTCTTGAATCTTCACATTGTCTCCTATATGAGAATCACTTTTCATGAATTTCTCCAAAGAAGATGGCTTTAAGTCATAATCCAAACCAACAAAATTTTCTAAGTTATAAGGAGTATTTACGTTCTCCCCTTCAGAGAATTCATTTGCCTGGATTTTATTACTCAATTCTTTAATCGCTGTATCATCATTTGCTGATTCTTGCTTCAGTAGCTGAATCTGTCCAAAACCATGCTGGAGTTTTGCACCCAAGCCACTATATTTTGATATGAAATCAAACAGCATAATTAGCTGAGAGCGAATATAATCCTTATCATTGCCTTCCAAGACAAATTTAAATGTTACCTCTCCATAAAAAACATTTAACTTGTCAATATTTTGAGTCTCTCCACCAAATATGCGTTTCAACCAACTTTTATTCATTTTGACTGAAGTCCTAAAATGTAAAGGAGTTATGGGTGCCTCTTCGATATGAAGTCGAAAACTTCTTTTCCATCCCCCACATCCGAATAGATAGCATACTGGACACATCTTTTTTCTTCTTTCTTCATCTGTCTTCTCTTTCCCAGTAAGTTCACACCGATTATCGCTCGTAGGATCGCATGCATATCCCCCTATTCCTCTGACAATAGCCTCATACCACCACCGCAGGCTTCCGATGATCCCTGTTTCGTGCAACCTGTCACATTTTCTTTCCACACCACCGGTCCAAATCGGAGTTAAAGTTTTAATTTTAACAGTGAATTTTTCATAGTTCATCTTTTGCCTCCTCTACTATTGAATACTTCTACGTTCATTTCTTTATCAAGCTAACTCTTTCTCTGCAATTCTGAAATCATTTTACAAGGAAATAGACGTGAGTAGCATTCATTGCCCTCCACCAGAAGCGCATCAAGCCTTTTATTGAAGGAGGCCTGAGTTCCGGCGTTTTTCCGTCTGCACGGGCAAGGAACATCGGCGTAATAGTTTCGCATTCAAAAGTTATACTTCTCATAATTCCTCCTTATCGATCATTTGCGTTATAAGATTGATCATAATCTCTTTTTGTTGAGGCGGACTTGTCGCAACGAGATAAGAAAGCGCCGTCAAAGTATTATTGTTAAATCTTCTCAACAATTCCTCAATCTCGAGATTTTCATACAAAAATATCAAAAACAACAATGCACCGATTCTTTTGTTTCCATCCACGAAAGGATGATTTTTAATAATCAAATAGAGAAGATTGGATGCTTTCTCTTCAAAAGACGGATACAGCTCTTTGCCGTCGAATGTTTGATATATCGTATTCAAGGCACTCTCAAACAAGCCTCTATCTCTTTTTATGCCAAAAATATTAGATGCTTCTTTCCGGGATAAAAGAAAATTCTTCAAGTGCCCTATGGCTTCATTTGCCTCATCATAGGCAATTCTTTTTATTTTCCTGTCTGTAACCGAAGCTTCTATTTTTCCAGAATCATATTCCTCAATCCACCTCCAAGTGTCGGCATATCTCTCAATGATTTCCAGAATTCCTTTCACTTCAGATGAGCTGAGCTCGGCAGTTCTGATGCTGCTTTTTATAAATGCTACTGTTTCTTGAAGCTCTTTAAATTTTTCTCGGGTAATTGCTTTTTCATTAACTGCATATCCTTTTACCAGATAATTCTTCAATACATCTGTTGCCCATATTCTGAATTGTGTTGCTTTTTTGGAATTTACACGATATCCTACCGAAATTATCATATCAAGATTGTAATATACAATTTTTCTTTTGACTCTCCTTATTCCTTCAGTTTGAACTGTTTCCATTTTGGAAACAGTTGCTTTCTGCTGCAATTCTCCTGAATTATATATATTTTTGATATGCTTTGAGGCGGCAGCCTTTTTCACATCAAATAACTCCGCCATTCGATTAAGTGAAAGCCAGATACTCTCTTCATTCAGGGAAACTTCAATCTTTTTATCTCCGGCTTCATAAATCGCAATCGCTGAATTCAGATCTTTCTTCATGCTGCTCTATCCCAACTTTTCCGGTAAGCCCAAAGTTATCGCCGATAACAGCACTCCCGTTTCTGAGGGTGCTCTAACCGGTTTATTGGCATCTGTGGCAAGGAACATCGGCGTAATAGTTTCGCATTCAAATTCTATCGTCTTCATTCTCCCTCCTTATCTTCAACTCCAGCAAAATTCAAAATATGCGCATCTTCTGCAAAACGGAATCTTTTGGGGAATGGGCGCATTCTCCTTCGATAAAAAAACTTCGATTTCATCTATTTTTTCCTTGATTAGTGCCACATCGTTTTCTTGAAGCTCTATCGTCATAGATATTTTTTCTTTTGGAATCTTGATTATTCCCTTACACTTAATACCTTTTTTGCTGAGCAGATAAAGATAATATTTGAGCTGTTTTACGCCGCTTGCCATTGTGCGAGAGGACTTTTTTATTTCTGCAACAAATAAACTGCCGTTTTTAAGGGTGATAAAATCAATTTCAGCAGCAAACTCTGCAAGATATATCTTTTTCTTTTCGCGTTTAAATGTGGTTTCATCAATCAATCTGCCAATTTCGAGAAAAGAGTCATTTTGATTTGCGGACAGCTGCCTTGACATCAGCCATGCCTGACGCGGGCAAATATTGTAGGCATTGTAAATTGAAGGAGCAATTTTTGTATATTTCATATGAAACAGTCTTTTCCCTCGAATTCTTCTTTAAATAAAAAACCTGTATAAGGGCTATAAACGCTATCTTTCTCACTGAAGTAAAATAAATTAAAGAATTCGCTAAATACAGGCTTGTTTAATGCCTCAACCCTGCGTATTGAAATGTTGAGTATTTTATCGGATATTGAGCGATAAAATTGCTTTTTTAGCGAGGCTATTTCAAATCTATTTTTGCCTTTTATTTTGTCATAAAATAAAAATTCCTCTTTTTTTAAATCAACGCCAATTGCCACAGACACTTTGTAAGAATCGTCGCCTTCAAAAGCTTTGCGGTTCTTTTTGCTTATTAAATCATAGTCAAAATTTTCTATATCTTCTTTTATTCCACCATCTCCCTTTATGTTGTTCATAATATCAAAAAAATCTTCGGAAAACTTCAACATTTCTTTCTCTTCAATATCTCTTTCCCTTAATTTTTTGTAAAAAATATTTTCAGTTTCAACCATTAGCTGAGGAGAATAAACTCTGCTTTTTAAATCAAAGATATATATCGTTCCTTGATCTTTTTTGCCTTCTCTATTTACACGGCCGGCAGTCTGAACGATGGCATACAGGGGCGCAATCTCTCTGAAAGCCATATCGAAATCCAAATCTACGCCCGCTTCTATAACCTGAGTAGATATAAGTATTTTATTTTTAACATTATTGCTGTTTTTATTTTCCGTTAAAACCGATATCAGCCTTTTTCTGTCGTCGTATAGCATAGAGGAGTTAAGGCAATAAACATCTTTCACTAATTTTTTCTTAACGTCCCTGTATATCATTTTAGAACTCTTTACGGTGTCAACAACGCATACAACAGACTTGCCATTTTTATAATTTTCTACAATACGCCTGACGATCTCTTTTTGCTTACAATCCAAATATTTAAATTTATACCTATTGTTGGATGAGAAAAAATTAGTTTTTTCCGATACTTCACTACCTTGGAATATGGGCATTGTTGCGCTCATAAGTATAAATTTCATATTTAGCTGTTTTGACAATTCATTCAAAATAAAATCAAAAGACTTCCACATATCAAACGGAATCGCTTGAACTTCGTCCATTATAACAACACTATTTTTTAGTGCCTGAAATTTCACATTATCGCCATTTTTATCGGAAAATAGTGCGTAAAAAAATTGATAAAATGTGGAAACGATAAAATTATCGTTCCAGCTTTCTACCAAAAACTTCCATTTATCAAAGTCATACTCACTTTCTTTCGGATATTCTATTTTATGGTGATGTTTCGTTATCTGATTAGGAAAAATTTCATTAAACCAATTGTATGTCTGGTCTATTATGGTGGTAAACGGCAAAAGATAGATAATTCTGCTTTTGTTATACATTTTTTTTATTCGCAGAGATAGTTCCAGAGATATAAACGTTTTCCCAATGCCTGTAGGAGCAGTAATCAGAAAAATTCTTTCACCCTTATGTTTTTCAAAGTTGTCAATGATAATATTTTTAGCTTTTTCTTTTTCCTGATTTGGAGTTATATGCTGTTTTTTATAGCTAAAGAATTTATCTAAGTTATAGTCTCTGTTATTGCAGATAGGTCTGTTTCTGAATGTTGCCTCATATTTATCTGCTAAAATCAGTTCCGAGAATAATAGCTTTTGTTTTATATAATCTTCTATGGAAAATTTCAGTTTTCTATTACTCAAACGAAATAATCTGAATTCTGATATTTCATTACTTATATTTTTTAGTTTGAAACAGTTGATAATGTCTTCTTTTTGATAGATTTCATCGATGGCTTCGATATCCACCTTTTTAGCAAAAAAAGAGAGTAGATCGTTTTCTTCCTCCTTTGCCCTAAAGCTTTTCAACCTTGAATGATGAGAGAGTATGGCATTAAATATAAATATGTCTTCTTTGGTTAGTTTATCAGATTTGATGTTGTTAAGAAGCCAGATTATAGCTGATATATCCGAATGAGTGCTTTTTGTGCCTTTATAATCGTCCGGAGATTTGATATATTCCTGAAACCAGTTTCTTACTTTTCCAAGATCGTGAAAACGCACGGCTTTGACAAAGAGATCATTCCCATCGTCAAACGCCACCATATTTTTTATATGTGTTTCTAACTTATGGTTAGGATGAGAAAAATAACTCATACAAACACAACTTTTTCTTTCCCCACAACGCTATAATGCGGCAGCTTTGTTTTTATCGTCTTTCCGGTATACTCCACAAGCAGATCGCTCCATCCTCCGAAAAAGCGCTCTTTGTTGAGAGTTGTAGGAATTCTTATATCCGAATAACTTTTATCCTCCTCCAGTTTGAATCCGTACGTAAGAGGAATGAAAGAATCTATATCTACATAGTCTTTGTCGTCTCTCACATCTTTATTCTCACACTCGCCGGTAAATTCAAAATTTGCCAAACAAAAATTAACGCCGAGATAGACGGGAAACAAGGATTTGTGATTCTTAATATTATTCACAATTCCTTTAATTTTGTCGGAATCAACATTCGATATATCTATATATAGACGAAATTTTGGATTTAGAAGCAGCTCGCGGTAGAACTGCTTTCTGTTTTTTATATTCTGTATTCCTTTCTTAAAATCGATGGAAGAAAGAGCATTCTTTATGCCGTTGAAAATAAACTTTCTTTTCCCCGATATTCGCATAATTTTTACACTATATAAAATATTATTCAGAAAAATATAATCCCCTGTATTGCCAAGCCCGCCTATGGCGCCTAAAATCCCCATAACAGCAGTTTTTGTAGGAATAGGATATGTTATTGAGCTGTAAATTGTAGCCGGGTGGCTAAAATGTGCAAAATCCGCCCATATGTCAAATACAATGACCATCTTACACCATTCTTTGCCAGTCGTCCGGTATAGAATCTATAACGATGCTGTCGTCAATTTTATATTCAATTTTTTCAATGTTGTCCTTAAAATTTTCTGTAAGCTTAACTATACTGGAAATGTCAACTTTAAAATTCTTAACACTTCTTATTTCCTGCTCGGAGGCGGTCTTTAAATCCTTAACGCATATTCTATTGTTTAAATCTCCAATAAAATCGCCATAGTTTTTGTATGTAATTTTCAAAAGGAAGCGCGGCATTTGACCTATCTTAGTGCGTGTAACGAGATTTTTTGTTCCGACCCATAGGCTGTCCAGAATTTTCGATAGGTCATCTTCAGAAAGTCCGCTCTTCTTTGCGGAGATCCCGCTGATAACACCGTATGTTGCAAACATTGCATATGGCAGAATATATTCTTCCCTGAATGTTTTATTCTCTTTCCCAGGTCCGCTTGCAAAAGCGCCCGTTCCTTTGATGTATACTGGAGCATCTACTTTGTGCATCGACTTGCTCATTTTAAGCTGCAACGCACCTGTGAGATTATACTGTTTTTTCTCTACAGGAAACACGCCGCCAAATGCTCTGACATCAATACATTTTGCCTTTAGTGCCTCTATTTTATCATCAGAATCTTTTGTCAATTCCTCAACCCTGCCTTTACCGTCCATAATGTTGCCGTCTTCAAATCTTGTTTCTCTAACAAAGATTTCAAGCCCTTTTCTTTCATACAAATCATCCCTTATAGTTCTTTTTACTCTAACATCGCTGACAAGCGCAATATTTGATATTTCATCGTAGCGTGGAGCATTGTTGCTTAACATATCCCCGTTAGGATTCCAATTTTCGCCATCCCATAAAAAAAGAATCTCACTTTGCTTTGCATAATTTTCCATAAGTCACTCTCCTGCCTTTTTTAAGTTTTTATAATCGATGCTGCCCATGACAAACAGTATATTAGCGACATCAACGGTTATCTTTTCGTCGAGTTTTTCCATGCTCTTTACATTGCTGTATTGCGATAGAAGATAATCCCAATCATTACCATAGACTGTATATTTTTTAGCGCCATCTGTAATTTTGCTGAATATGCGATGCCTGTTAGACATATTTGCAAGGCCTATGGTGTTAATATAGTTCTCAAGGGATGATTTAAAATCATTATTGGCATTTGTGCGTTTTTGAAACTTTATAACAAGCTGCGCCAGCATACCAAGCAGATAGAACTCTTTGGCAACAGAGCTGCCTTTCATCAAATCAACATTGTTGAATTTCCAATCAACCAACTCAACCAAACTATTAAAATCCATTCTTTCGCCTCCTAAAAAAATACTTTTGCTAACTCCTATTAAAGATAAAAAATCTATCACCCTTTGATGTCTCAAAAAATCCGTATCATTTTTATAATATCCTGAAATTACTTTAGAAAACTCACGCCTATTTTCATCTTTTTGATTATTACCCATTAGTATTTTCGTAGCAATTGAGTGCAGTATAAAATTAGGATTCAGCGTTACCTTGCCAAAAAGTAGATTTGCAATTATAAGCCTATCACTTACATAATCCCTTAAAGATATAAGTTTAGGATTATTGTCTCGAAAAACTTTTTTATAGTATTTTGACAAGTTTGAAATATCAATATCAAAATTATCCAAAAATTCAGCAGCTTTTCTAATACGACTTGGAGCGACATCTTCAATTGTCTGATAAAGAACTATTTCTCTGTTATTTTTGTTATAGAATAGGAATGAAAATAAGATTGATTCTTCATAGCTTTTACCAAGTTTTTTTAATATTAGTTCCAAATCATCTTCGATAAGTTTCCTTTCTTCTAAAGCACTTTTGTCTTTATCAATTTTTTTGCTGTACTTTATAGTCTCAAAAACTCCTTGCTTAATATTATCTTCTCCGAATATTGTTGCAATCAGTACATATGGCATTCCCATCAATCTAAAATTCAATTCAGTAAAAGCCTTGTTAAATCCGAGTTTGACAAGCTCCCCTGCATTGGATGATAAAGATAATAGTCTCGGTTTAATGGCTTTTCCTATAGACGATGGCATTTCATTGACACTGCAAAAATTGAGTCCCGCATCGAATCCTATTTTTCCTTTCTTATTTTCTATAAAACATACACCTTCGGAAGGCACAAAATCTTTCTTGGAATTTAAAAATTCAGAGACAATGTAGCCGTAAAGCTCATTGAAAAATTTTCCATTATGACTTAAAGCTAAATAATACTGCTTTCTCTTTTCTTTTTGAATGCCAACGACAATCTCTTTTACCCTCTCGAAATCAATGAGCTCTTTTATTTCACGAAAATGATCTATATCATCGTCTTCAATATATTTTTCCATATTCGAAATAGATTTTGTCAGTCCGCCACTTTTAATTTTGCCTTTTTCTTGTCTGTCAAAAGTTTTATCCGCTATAATAACAAAAGGAAATAAATTGCCTGAATTTGAAGATATAACATATAAAAATAGTCTATCCCTCACCACCGATAGATCATAAATATCATATTTATAAGACGGAATATCAACAACCAAAACATTATCAATTTTCTTTTCGCCTATTTGGTTAAAGCTGTTTTCTAAATCTTTTTGATAAAATTTCCCATATTCATAAAAAAATTTTACGATATCAGCCATCTAAACTCCTTATTTGCAATGACAGTACTCAATCTTTTACAAATCCGTCTCATCTAAAAGACGAAGGTCGCCACTCATCTTTTTCTTTAAGCTGCGCCAAAAATTCGGTATAATCTCTTAAAATACGGTAAATAGACCTGCGCAATTCATCAATTAAAATCCTTATTCCCACTTAAAGCATAGTAACAAATCGCCGAGATAAAGTTGTTTATCAGGCACGTTTGTTCCATGCCGCTTTATACAACAACCTGCTTTTATTAACTCTCGGATAAATTCTTTTCTTTTCACACCTGTATTTCCAACTCTTTTTGGCAAACCTTACGAGGTGGCGAAATTTCTTCAGACATAATAAGATGATAGGCTTCCTTTATGTTCTCTTCTAATTCCTCAATTGTTTCTCCCTCGCTGAATACCCCCGGCACTTCTTTTAGCCTGCCAACATACCACTCTTCATCTATCCAATACTCAAGTGTAAAGCGTCGTTCCATTCTTTCGCCTCCGGTTATGCTTTATTATTTTTTTACCTGACAATGTTTGCATTTATAACTTCATATATCTTTCAATTTTTATCGCTTCAATCATTCTGCCCCCTCAAAATAGCTCTAATATTTCAACTCATTCCAAAATCTTGCCCATCTCATCTAAAAACGAAGGCCGCTGCTTATTTTCTTCCTTCAATTGTACCAAAAATTCGGTATATTTGCCTTCTGCTCCGTCGATTATGCTCAAGTTTCTGATTTTTTTTAATGTTGAGCGGTATATATTTCGGCTTGGATAATTTTCATCTTTATAATCCCTTATTATCGAATTTTTGTAATGGTCAAAATATTCATCCGGAAACAGCGGCGATAAAATTTCGAGATACCTATCGTAGAGATCTATTCTATCAAGTTCTGTCAATTTCATAAACGCTTCCCTCATTCGGCCGCTTTTTAGATATGAGTCGATAAATTCAGGCGAGTCTTTGATTTTATTATACATATCACCTTCGATACTCCCCCAGAAGTCTCCGCTCGTTTGCTTAATCTTCTCATACAGGTCATGCGATGGCGACAGGTCAAATAGAGCAATTAGATTGTTTAGATATCTGCCTTTGTTATTTTTGGATAGATAATCAGATATTTTGTGTCTGATCTGTGCATTATCTCTTTGATGTAATATGTTGACATTATCCTCAAATGCTCTAATGGCATCCTCAAATCTGCCGATTGACCACAAGTAATCGATCTTTTTATGGACAATAGAGCTGCTTGAGAATTTGTTAAATACATTCTCTAATTCGTTGCTATCTTTCAGCTTGATGAGTGCATCAATATATTCTTCGACCATATTTTGAAACATAAAACTTTTTTTATTATCCTGAGTTGCAATAGCATGAAAAAGAATATCCCTATAGCATTCCCAATCTTTCTCATTACTGCAGAACTGTTTTATCGCCTCAGTGTAGTAATGACATATATCAGAATCTTTCAGGAATTGTTTCCACAGATAACCAATTATAGTGCGTCTTTCTTTTTGCTCCGTATAAAATTTGCCTGAATAGCTTATATATTTATTTAACGCATCCCTGATGGTATTCTGAATAATTCCATAAGAATCATCAAGCGTTTTAAGTTTATTCTCCAGTACTTCAAAAACAGCCCTGTAATTTTTGATTGCCTCTTCAACTCCACCCTGTTTTGCCATAAGTTCAATATTATTGACGAATCTCATCAATTCATCTGCCTTTGACATAGGTATATAATAGCTGTATATGAGATGTTTTAGAAAACTATTCACCTCTTTTTTATAAAAGGCAACGGTATGCTTGATTTCATCAGCCATAAAAAAGTTTAGCGCTCTATCTTGAACCTCTCCATTGGCTGCGGCTTCATTTATTATAAACATCTCTAAACGGCTTCTGTCCGCATTGTTTATGGCTGATTTTAATTCATCAAAGAAGCTTTTACTGTTTTTAGAATTTTTCTCCCTTGCCATTTCAAAATAAAGTACTGCTATGATATGTTTGCATACTCTAATTTTGCCGTAATTGCATGAGCAGCTATAGCTCATATCTGTCAGATCTATTTTAACATCAAAGTTGAGAATATCATTAATAGATGTGCTTATTTTATTGCCGTTTATGTGGAAGTTCATGATCTTTTCTTTGTGATCGGCATAAAATTTCTTGCCTCTTGCCAATACTATCTTGCTGCAGATAGGTTCTATGCTTTTTGGTGTAATTTTGATTTTCATTGGTCTTCCGGATGATTTATCAATTCCATTGTCTCAAGATTTTCCGTGCCGGTTTGCTGAGATAGGTCTTTTAGGATATATATTCTATAATAACAATAATGAAATAAGCTATAACACAAATATAAACATGTCCCTTTACTCGACATCTTCAGTATCTTCCTCAGTTGGATTTTCTATAAGTTTTTCTGTCTGGATCTCCGAAACATTTCCAGTTATTAAAAGATTGTCGAGTACCTCAATTGTTGCACGAATATACGTTCTAATAGGATCATCCGCTCTTAAGCTGCCTAAAGAATTTTTTATTTGTTCAAAAGATGACGGCTGCCATTCATAAGCAATGCTATGCTGCAGATATACTTTCTGAAGAAGCTCATCGCGACGATCAGAATCAACCGGTTTAATTTTCAGACAATGTTCGCTCGTTGCCCAATCAAAAAACTTATTCATTTTATTTTTTTCATTATCACCCATTTTTTCTCCTGCAAGATCTGGTATCACCATTCTATCGTTATGCCGCATAGTAGCGGAGTTCCAATAATCTTGTAAAGAAGTTGCGGCGGCACCAATAGTATATATAGGATATTTCATGTTTCCTGAGATATTAAGGAGCCAATTGAGATTCTGGTATGTTTTCAAACGACTTACACGGCCCAAACGCCCTATCAACTCTATCTCATCTATTAGAATGACCCAGCCACGAAAACCGCAAAAACGAATTACATCAGAGAACACCCCAAAATAAGCATCAGAATAATGTTGAGTAAATCGCGGCAACCCTCTCATTAGGTCACCGATTCCTGCCATTTTAGCCATCTTGCGTATTTCAGAGACACGCAGGCGATTACCCGCTAAATCATTATATAAATAATCAAAATCATCGGTTCCAAATGCGCGCAGCATGCACTCTACAACGATCGCTGGCAATCGGTGCGAATATCTATCCACCGCCTGAATCGGAGTTTCGGGTAAACTATTTATATTTTTTCTTAATAGTTTGTTATATATTCCGGGAACCTTAGAATCGGGAATGCGAATTATTGGTGATACATGCTGATAAAAACGGAAAAGATTTTGGCAGGATACCTCTCTGCTTAGGGTAACATAGGAAACGGCGTAATTCATATCCAGTGCAATATGTTCAAGCATAGTGAGGAGATGTGATTTACCTTGACCATATTGCCCCCATACTAACCTACCTGTAGGTATATTCTTATCAGAGAAGTTTTCTAAATCCGACTTAATATTTTCTGTTAAGTCCGGCCTTAAATCCGGAAGTTCGCTTGTGGTAACTCGTGTTGGCACTCCAGACCTTAAAGTCTCAATTATGCTAACAGCCTTTAACCTTGCGGTACTATAGGTTGGCATCTTCGCCTCCTTTCATAACCACCATGTTAGCCGTTTCAGATAATCGCTGCCTTAGTGGAGATTCTGTTTCCAGGGGTGGTATGTCCTTATATTTTAAAACCAAGCCATTCTCTTTTATTATTTCCCTTAAACGATCATTGGCATCTTTGGCAAATTTATCTATACCACCCCTGTCTCTTATTAATCGTTCAACATACACCATATCGGCAAAACGATTAAAATGTTCTGATGAGATTAAACCGGTCTGCAAACGCATCCAGAGGGCTTCATAGCTTTGTAAGCCCCTGCGTTCATCTGATAATATTTCCGGACGCCCGGCAATCACAACAAAAAAATATTCTAAAAGTTCAGCAGCATCGATCAGTTGTCTTAACAGTTCATATATATCTTTGGCTGCGTTGGGTGTGCAACGATATCGCCGCGTCTCAGGGTCACGTTGTGTCATTACATCAAGATTATCTATTAGCAAAACCAATCCGCTGCTGCCTGACAATTGGACTAATCGAATAAGCGAGTATAGCCATACACGCGCATTTATACGATTAAGTTTATCAAAAAGATATGAGCTTTGTTTTTCATAGGGTTCTAACTTATTGCCCTTAAACCATTTCCAGCATACTTCAACTGTTTTGTCTGATTTGCCGATTAATCTGCTTGCTAAAAGATTGTATAAAAATACATTAAACGAAGGGCTCAGATCACTCTCTTTATTGATTTTTGTAACAGTTTCTCTAATTGACCTTGCAGCCTTAGTACGTTCTTGACCTTTCTCAATAAGAATGGGAAGAATTGGTTTATCCCCCTTGTATTCATCTAAAGAATAGCCAAGCTCTTCGCCAATTCGTCGACAAAGACCTGCTAACAACAAATCTTGATCAATACTTGAAGCACATTGTTTGTAGAGATCAACAATATTTAGCGGCTTTTTTTGATCTTGCAAACTGATGAATACAGTCTGATAACCTAATTTCTTAGCATCCGCTTGAATGAAACGCAGCAAATGTGTTTTCCCCCACCCTTCCGGACCAATAAGTAATTTAACTTTGCTGCCTCCATTGAGAATATAATTTTTAAGATAATATCCTTTCACAAAATCCAGCCAGGCATCACGACCCAATGTCATTTCATCTAATAAGGCATAATCGTCTGGCGGTTGACCTTGACAAAGTAATTTAATATCTTCCGCTTTTATAGACATTTAATCCTCCTTGTAGATAATCAAGCTGCTGACACGGACCTCTCTTTTGCTATCCGGATCAATCAGCAAATAGGTTCTACCGACCTCCCTTGAAGGACCCAGCTCAAAATGGTAACCGTTAAATCGCATCTCGCTCTGACGAAATAGACTCAGGTCATAAATATATTGATTTTCCGGGTATTCTCTTCGGCTCATAGCGCGTAAAGTGAGCAATTTATACAATTCTTTCAGTAATACCACATTGCCCCATTTTACAATCCTATCTTGGTAAATTAGACGGTTCGCAAATTCATAAGCCGATAGTAGATCTTTAGCAAATCGGTCTGCATCGAATGGACGCTTCGTAATTTTTCGGTAATATGAGCTAACAGCATTAGCTACTGCATTTGGCTCCAAAAAGTTGAGTTTCTTTACTTTGCGGCCGAACTTAAATGTAATCGAATGCTTTGTAATAGCTACTTCCAGCTTAAATGGTCCAACAGCATAGTTGGGAAATTCGCCTTCAAAAGGTAATTCTTTAAGACGCATAGCCTCTTCAAGATCATCCTGATATGATGCAGATTCAAGAGCTCTTTGATTATCTGCCATATTGTTATTAGATTGGAAAAGGTAATCCCTCAAAATTTGAGGCATTCTTTGACTTATGTCTTCTAACCTTTCGCTATATTTATGAAAATCGCTAATATTCCAATCTTTCTGCGCCTTTTGCAAACCATTAAATGCCCGACTTGAATTTTTCAAATACTCTTTAAATAGCATATTTAGCCTCCATTAAGCCCTTTTTTTATTTTAGCTGTTATAATTAAGTATTCTCCTAAATTGGATATTCCAGTCTTACCTAATTAATTCACCAACTTTATAAAACCGAAACCTTGGCTGCTGCGGCTTCCGAGTCCTGCATCCAGCGCAAATTTGAGCAGCTCTCCGTTTCCCGAAAGCTCATATTTTCCAACCCATCCTTTTATAACGGTTCTTCTGTCTTTGTTAATAAAATATCTGATACGCTCGTTTCCGCTGCCGCTGTAAAGAGGTTTTATAGATATGCTGCCGTGTGCTTCTTTTTTATGAAATGCCTCCCATTTTTTCATCAGATTATCATTGATCAACCTGCCGAAGTCACTCTCAAACGGGTTATAGTAATATGTCAGTTTTTTGCCGTCCGGTTTTATCAAAGTTGAATGTACTTCAATTGGAGTTAATGCCCGAATGGTTATCGAATCGTTATCTATTGCCTGATTTTTCAAAACGCTGATCGATTCGACAGAAACCGTATTGCCGCCGAAATTCAGATCTCTTGCTCTGATAATATTGCTTGCGAATTGAGTCATAATCCAATCAACCGGAGATGATAAATAAAAACTTATCTTGTTGGAAAATTCAAAAGTTTTGGC
>VAOW01033425.1_pt1 | contig 20014 bp, 21 predicted proteins | sample 3393921 | NCBI WGS metagenome assembly VAOW01 (sample SAMN08290428, study PRJNA428436) | hydrothermal vent metagenome | isolation source: Deep-sea hydrothermal vent chimney | place: Indian Ocean: Southwest Indian Ridge | depth 2742 m m | reverse complement strand
GCCGGAGCCGAGGGGGCCTCGCTCAAGGCGGTGTTGCTTGGAGGGGCGGCAGGCACTTTCATTCCCATGACCCCGGAGTATTTGAAGATGTCGCTAGACTTTGCCGTGCCTGCTGAGACCGGTGATGCGCTTGGTGCGGGAGCAGTGGTGGCCTTGGCGCGGGATCGGGATTTGTGGGAGGTAGCCGAGGGCTTGGCGCAGTTCTTTGTCCATGAATCCTGTGGGAAGTGTTTCCCCTGCTCGCTGGGTACCGAGCGCCAGCTCACGCTGTTGCGCGAGTGGCGGGTGCAGGGGTTGGGACCATTGGACCGAGCGCGTTTCTCTGATCTAAGCCTGACTTTGCGCAAGGGCAGTTTGTGTGGACTAGGTCAGGCCGCACCTTGGGCGTTGGGGAGCTTGCTCGAGCGCTTTCCCCATGAAGGAGGAGATCGTGTCTAGGCTTGAACTCAATGGAAGGAAAGTAGAATTCCATCCGGGAGAGACCCTGTTGCAGCTAGCTTCTCGTCACGGTTATGCCGTACCCACCATCTGCTATCACGAAGCCACCGGTACTCGCGGGCTTTGCCGGGTCTGCGCGGTGGAGGTTGCCGGCCAGGCCCGTCCGGTGCCTGCTTGCGCCACGCTGGCTCAGGAGGGTATGGAGGTACGCACTGAGAGTGATGAGCTACATACCCTGCGGCGGACCATCTACGAGTGGACTATGTTGGCTACTGATACCAGTGAAGCCCCGGGGATAGAGCGTGAGGCCGCTCTTTTGAGCACCGACCCTGCCCGCTGGGGTAGGGCCCCCCAGGACCGTCTTAGGCGCGTACCTATCCGGGATAACCCTTTCTTTCTACGTGACTATGCCAAATGCGTGCAATGCCGACGCTGTGTGGATGCCTGCGGTGATGGTATCCAAGGGGTATGGGCGCTTTCGTTGGCCGGTCGTAGCTTACAGAGTTGTATTACCACGCCGCTCGAGCTGTCCCTGCCTGAAAGCCCCTGCGTCTTTTGTGGCAATTGTGTGCAGGTCTGCCCGACTAACGCGCTCAAGCCGCTAGCCGAGGCGGCGCTGCAAGGAGGCCCGGCATGAGCCGCCTGACCGCCGACCGCGTGGTGCAGACCACCTGCGCTTACTGTGGTGTGGGTTGCCAGGTGAATCTGTATTTCAAAGACGAAAAGCTCTTTCGTGTGGAGGCCCCGGAGGGCCTGCCCCCTAACTATGGCGCGCTTTGTGTGAAGGGGCGCTACGGACTTTCCTTTATTGAGAGTGAACACCGTCTGACCCATCCGTTACTGCGCAAAAACCGTGAGGAACCCCTCAGGCCGGTTTCCTGGGACCAGGCGTTGAACTTTACCGCCGAACGTCTCGCGGAGATTGTGAAGGCTCATGGACCGCAGGCGACCGCAATCTTCAGCTCGGCCAAAGCCACCAACGAGGAAAACTACCTGGCCCAGAAGCTGGCCCGCGCGGTGCTGAAGACGCACAACGTTGACCACTGCGCGCGCCTGTGCCACTCTTCTTCCACCGCGGCGTTATCACCCTCGCTGGGCTCGGCTGCCATGAGTAATACCATCGAGGAGGTCGACGAGGCTGAGTTGATCATGGTGGTGGGTTCGAATACTGTCGAGACTCACCCGGTTATCGGAGCGCGAATCAGAAAAGCGCATCGGCGCGGTGCGCGTCTTATAGTAGTAGACCCCAGGTATGTGGGACTGGCGGAGAATGCCGATTTATGGTTGCGGGTAAGACCGGGCTCCGATGTGGCGGTCTTCAACGCTATGGCCCGCTATCTGGTGGAATTTGCCCTTGTCGACGTGGATAAGCTCAAGGCGGAGGTCGACGGATTTAGCCAGTGGTGGTCCAATGTACAGCCTTACTCGCTGCATTTCGCGAGTGAGAAGAGCGGCATACCGGTCGAGACCATCAAACAGGCCGCGGAATGGTACGGAACCTCGCCGCGGGCGGCGCTCTACTGGGCGATGGGCGTCACTCAGCATACCCACGGTGTGGACAACATTCAGGCGCTGGTCAACCTGGCGGTGGTAGCTGGACAGCTCGGCAAACGTGGGGCCGGGCTTAATCCCTTGCGGGGCCAGAACAACGTGCAGGGTGCGGGCGATATGGGTGCCTTACCCGATGTGTTCCCCGGCTACCGGAAGGTGGCCGATCCAGCGGCCCGCGAATGGTTTGCGGGCCAGTGGCGAACCGTATTGCCCGAAACACCCGGCCTGCGTATGACCGAGATCATGGAGTCTGCCGGAGACACCATCCACGCTATCTATATCGTGGGCGAAGATCCCGTGACCAGTGAGCCCTTCCAGGAACACGTCAAGAAGGCTCTATCTAGTCTGGATCTCCTGATCGTGCAAGATATCCTATCGAACGAAACCACGCCATTTGCCGATGTGGTTTTTCCAGCCGCGAGCTTTGCTGAAAAGGACGGCACCTTTACTAACACTGATCGTAGAGTACAGCGGATAAGGAAGGCCAAAGAACCCCCGGGTGAGGCCCAGCCGGACTGGTGGATTATGTCTCAGATGGGCCGAAGGCTCTCGGAGCGTCTGGGTGGAAGCCGGGAATGGGATTACCGGGGGCCCGAAGCGATCTGGAACGAAGTGCGCCGTGCGGTGCCAGCGTCGTTCGGTGGGATCAGCTACGCGCGTTTGGAGCGTCAGGGCGTGCGCTGGCCCTGTCCGACCGCGGACCATCCTGGTACCGAGGTATTGTTTACGGGTCGGTTCAACACTGAGACAGGCCGGGCCAAGCTACGGCCTGCCGAATGGCGGCCCAGCGAAGAGCGCCCCAATCCGCAGTATCCTCTTATCTTGTCCAGCGGCAGGGTACTATACCACTGGCATGGTGGCGCTATGAGCCGGCGCAGTCCCTTGGACGCGGCCTATCCTGAGGCTAAAGTAGAGATCCATCCGGCCGATGCAGCCCGTTATGGTATTGAAGATGGGGCGCAGGTGGAGTTGATCTCCCGTCGTGGGCGCATACGCATGCGTGCGGAGGTAACCGAGCGAACCCCGGAGGGTGTAGTCTTTGCCCCCTTCCACTTCCGAGAGGCGCCTGCCAACCGCCTGACCAACAATGCCTACGATCCCATTTCTAGAATTCCTGAGTACAAGGCTGCGGCGGTGCGACTTGAACCTCTCTCCAAGGGGGACTGAAGATGTGGGTCTATCGGAAAGGCAGGCTGGACACTGCCCATTTCCAGCTGCCCCAAGAACGCATTCTGAAACTGGAAGTAAACGGCGCGGTCTGGCCGGGCTTGGCCTACTCTCCGGGTGGTGAGCGAGCGCTGGTGCTGGGAATGCTCTTTTTATCGGGGTTCTTGGAGTCCCGTGAGGAGGTACTACAGTTCAATTTCGATGGTGAGACCGCCAGGGTGGAGTTGCGCTGGAAGAGAGCGTTTGGCAATGGTGTCCGATCTTCGGGCTGTGGTGGCGGCTTGATCTACGCTCGTCGCCGGCTGGTACCCTTGCCTAAAGCGGTTTTCGATCCAGATCTGCCCATCCGTACCCAACAGGTCTTGCGCCAGAAGGCTAAGGCCTACCATGCTACCGGTGGTATCCACGCCGCCGGCCTGTTTGATCTGCAGGGCCTCTTACTGGCCGTGGCCGAGGATATCGGCCGCCACAATGCGGTGGACCGAGTAGCGGGGGAAGCGTTGTTAAGCGGCTTCAGTCCCCCTTTCTATCTTGCTGAGACCGGACGGGCCTCCAGCGAGATGGTAGTCAAGGCTGTAGCCTTGGGTGCGGTGGGACTTTCTACCCGTACTGGCGCTACCGACCGCGCTCTGACCCTAGCCCGTCAATACAGACTTGCACTCATGACCTATACACGCCCGACGGGTTACCGGCTGTACTGCGGAGCCGAGCGACTAGGGCAAGTCCCCGAGGTGGTTGGCGTTAGTGAATAGATCGGGCCCGAAACGTTCTTGCAGTACCGGCCAGGGGATAATGTACCCGCCGGTGTCGCTCATAACTTGGCGCATTAAGTAGTTCCCCTCGTCGAGCTGACGCTCCACTCCGGCCAGGACCGAGTGGTGATATAACGCGGCCAGGGGTTCTGGATGGCCTTCTGGTCCCTGAGCCATGATCACCGGGGCATGCTCGTGTAAAGCGTACATAAACGCCCAGTATTCGGTAGTTAAGAAGGGCAGGTCGCAGGCCGCCAGCGCCGTCCAGTCGGTGCGGATCTTCAGCAGCGCGGTGTGCAGGCCGGAAAGTGAGTCGGCTCCCGGCCGGATATCGAAATAACCCGGCACATCGAACTCCGGGTAGGGTCGGCTGATCACCACAAAGCGCTCGGCGGCACCTGAGAGGCTGTCGAGCACCCACCCTAGCAACGGCTTGCCCCGGTAAATGTAGCGCGCCTTATCCTGTCCAAAACGGCTCGAGTGCCCGCCCGCCAGTACCGCCCCGCTGTAACCTTTCACAGTATTATCCTAAACCGGGTCTTCGTGAGGCTGCCGGGCGTACGCGGGGAATGAGGACCGGAGGAGCCAACCAAAAACTTAGAAGGCTGTACTACGGTTGATATGATCAGCCTGCAGGGGCACTTAGGTACCGGAGGATCTCTATGCCTGACCTTAGCTTGAAGCTGCTTGATACCACTTTCACGATTCACCGTTTGCCGGTGGAGTTTGCGTTGCCGATGATTTCTCTGGGTACACATTACTGGATTGCTCGTACCGACGAAGAGTTGTCTGTGGTCTGCGATTCATCCATCCGGCTAGAGGGTGACCAAAAGAGCGAGGGCTGGTCGTGCTTCAAGGTGATGGGGCCGCTTCCGCTCTCCATGACAGGCGTGCTGGCCGGGATTTCCGCTACGCTGGCCAAGGTCTCGGTGAGTATCTTTGTCCTCTCGACCTTCGACACTGACTACATTCTACTGAAAGCCGCCCAGCTGACCACAGCCGCCCGCGCCTTTCACATGAAGGGGTATGAGTTGCTGGGACGCGTTTTGGATGAGGACTGGGGCTGATAAACTGTGCAAATGGAGGCAATCCGATGCACCACTTGACTGCGCAGTTTCTGGTAGCGCTGATGGGATTCTTCGCCATCATGAACCCCATTGCCAATACTCCCGTCTTCCTGGGGCTGACTGCTGCTGACAGCCCGGCAACACGCACCATGGTGGCGCGGCGGGCCATATTAACGGCTTTTCTGATCGTGCTGATATTCAGCGTACTGGGCAAGGTTATCTTTGATCTATTCGGTATCGGTCTGCCGGCGTTCCGTATTGCCGGTGGCGGATTAGTAGTGATAATCGGATATCATATGCTCTACGGCCAATCCTCCAAGATCCACGCGCCCAGAGAGGGCAGCCAGGAAGACCTGGAGGCGGAACTCAGCGTAGCGGTTACACCGTTGGCCATGCCGATCTTGGCCGGGCCTGGAACCATTGCCACAGCCATGAATTTCACCAGCGGCGGTGGCATTGGGGAGCTTCTGTTAACCTTGTTGGCCTTCGCCGTCTTGTGCTTGGCTACCTACTTATTCTTTGTTTATGGCGAGAGGCTGGTACGCTACCTGGGTAAGAACGGGATCGATATTATTACCCGGTTGATGGGTCTAATCCTCATGGTCATCGGCGTACAGATGCTGCTGACGGGCTTTCACCAGGTGGGGGTGTTCTAGTCTCATAGCACGGCAGACCGGCGTATACAAGAACTGTACGAATACGGGATGGAACCGCTACGCATGATGGTAATGCACGGTGAGCTGGGTGTGTCGCCCGGCGTGGTGGAGCTGGCTTACCGGGGCCAAAGGTAGTTGGAGCCGAAGCTCAACTAGTGTACCTGGGCGGCAACTGGGCTCTGGGCTGCGCTATCCTGACTGGCTGGTATGCTGGTAACGCTTATTTGGGCGCCCGTTTGGGGCCCGGCTAGCCCTGCTGGCCTATGCTCCTGAGGTTATGCGAACCCACCTGGCACTCCTCGGCAGAGACGAGCATACGTTTAAATGAAGGGTTGTTACGTGTTGAGCAACCGAATATAGACCAGCCGGAATATCTGTTCGCAGAGAGCGGAAGTTATAGTATTCTCCTGCTAAACGGGTGAACTTCGATCATGCAGGCCTACCGGGGGATTTGGGGTTGCGCGTTGCGCCACATGGGGCTTTGGGCGTATTACTGCGGATCACAGTAGCGATCAAATAGCACACACGACCCATATCTTGCTGGGAGCAGGCAAGCTCATTCAGCTCGCGCCTTTCAGTCACTGCGAGCGCTACCCTTGGCTTGGGTGTCAAGCTAGGGAGCTTCTTCATGGCCTTACAAGACAAGTCATCCGGCGGCATGAGCGCCCGCTAGAACAGGCACTCTGCCGCTGCGCCGCCTAGAACTTTCCTTCTTCGAGCGCGCCGAAGGCATGTTCATGTCCTTCGGCTTGACCTTCGTGCATCCCTACATCTGGGTAGCTTCTGCGGCCACCCTCCTCGCGCTCGAAGATATCACGCATGTCCCTGAGATCCAGGTAATCATCGCTGATATTGCGAAGCTCCAGATCGGTCAACTCGGGAATCCCTAGGAGCTGTACTTCCTTACCCATGGACCGGAGCGCCTCTACTGCGGGCACCAGATCCGCACTTCCACTGACCAGGACCGCCTCATTCCATCGTGGCGCCGAGAGCAGCATATCGGTGGCCAAGTAGGCCTCGAAGCTGGGGCGTTCACCGTGTACCTCGCGTGAGCGCACGGTGTACCCCATGAAGGTCAGGGCGTCCACGAACTTTTGCTGACGGTCATCGGAGGCGTCGGTAATGGGCGCGAAGTAAAAGCCGTTGTAGAGCTCGCCTTGATTACGAAAGTGCTCGATTACCCGGCGGTGGTCCACGCTCCAGCCTAAACGCCTGGCGACCGCGTATATGTAAGAGCCATCGATAAATAGTGCAATTCGCTCCAGTGTCATGATTATTTTAATCATAACCCCAGCCTCTGGTGCTGGACAGGGGTACAAGGGGTGGCAAGAAGGCCCAACCACACTGGGTGGGCTTCAGTGAAAATTGGAGGTGGTAAAATCGGCGGGTGAAGCCATTCAAACCGTACGTCGCCGAGTTGCGGGATTATCCATACGAGAATATCGACGTACCGGTTAAGCTCGATCAGAACGAGAACCCTTTCGATCTTCCGAGAGAGCTGTTGGCCGGCGTATTTTCGCGCCTAGGTTCTCTCAATATTAATCGCTATCCCGAGATAAGGTCACAGACGCTGCGCAAGCGCCTGGCAGCCTTCGAAGGCTGGGAGGCGGAGGGTGTTGTACTGGCCCCGGGTTCTAATGTTTTGATCCAGGCTTTGGCGGCCGCTGCGCAGCGGGTGCTTGATGTGGAACCCTCGTTTGCCTTTTACCAAGGTGCCGCGCATATTGGCGATACGCCCTACCAGGCGGTGCAGCTCTTACCTTCGTTCGCCCTACCCGTTAAGGCCTTGATCAGGGTTATGGCACAAGCCGATCAGCCCGGCGTTTTCTTCTTGCCTAATCCTCATGCGCCTACCGGCACCCTCTTCGGCTTGGCCGAGATTGACGAGCTAGCTGAGGCGGCGGCGCAACATGGCTGGCTGATGGTGATAGATGAGGCTTACTATCAGTTTGCGCCACATGACTGTAAACGACAGGTCAAAGACCAGCCGCATATGGCGCTTTTGCGAACCTTCTCTAAGGCTTGGGGGTTGGCTGGATTGAGGGCGGGATACCTGTTGGCCTCGCCGGAGGTGGCTGGGCTGGTGCAGAGGATATTGTCCCCTTTCATATTTTCCTCTGTGACTCAAGTGTTGCTGGAAGAGGTGCTCGAGCACCCTGGCTATGTGGCCGAGCATGCCGAGCGCATTCGGCGGGAACGCGAGCGTATGTACGTTGAACTCAAGGCCCATCCCAGCTGGCGGGCCTTCCCTAGCGCGGGTAATTTTCTGCTGATCAAAACCCAAGACGCTGGAGTGGCCCAGCAGGCACTCTTGCGCCGCGGCGTAGCGATTCGTCGGCAGGACCATCTGCCGGGGCTCGATGGCTGTATCCGTGTCACGGTGGGTACGGTGGTGGAGAATGACGCGTTCTTGAAGGCGGCTTTCGAATTGGGTCACAGCGGAGCGGAGGAGGTTGACGCGGGTGCGTGAGGTACAAGTTGATCGCTTGAGTACGGAGACCCGAGTAAAGATTGGACTAGGTTTAGACGGCCCCGCCGGGGGTGAAGTAGGCACCGGCCTAGCGTTTTTCGATCACATGCTACTGCAGCTTCAGCGCCATGGCCGTTTTGCGCTCTTTGTGGAAGCTCGGGGTGATTTAGCTGTCGACGCGCATCATTTGGTGGAAGATGTAGGCATCACGCTGGGGCAGGCTTTCAAAGAGGCGATAGCCGGTGGATATGGGCTAGAGCGCTACGCAGATGCCTATGTACCCATGGACGAGACCTTGGTGCAGGTGGTGGTGGATTTCTCCGGCCGGTCCCACTTGGCGTTTGCACCTGAGGAACTGGGGAACATAGGTAGCGCCGGAGGTATGAATCCCTACCATTTGCGAGAGTTCTTGCGCGGTTTGGCCAACCACGCGGGGCTTACTCTGCACCTACGGGTGTTGGCGGGGCGGGAGCCACATCACCTGATTGAAGCTTCCTTTAAGGCTCTGGCCTTGGCTCTTCACGGCGCCAGCCGACTGACCCGCGATGATCTGCCTAGTACCAAGGGTTTACTCTGAAACGGCCGATGAAGACGCTTCTGATTGATTATGGATCCGGGAATATCACCAGCGCGGCCAAGGCGCTGCTGGCGGCAGGGTTTGATGTGGTGGTCTCAGGACAACCTCAGGTTGCACCTGGTGCCGAGCTGCTGGTGCTGCCGGGACAGGGGCATTTTGCCCAGGTGATGCGTGCTTTCCGGAGCTCTGGATTCAGAGATCGCGCGGTGGAACACATCGCTGCCGGTCGGCCTTTCTTGGGGATCTGTGTAGGCCTGCAGCTCCTGCTGGAGGGTTCCGCGGAGGCCTCTGCGGTGTCCGGGCTTGGCCTGCTGCCGGGCCGCTCGGAGCGCTTCTCGCAAGGCAAGGTGCCCCATATGGGTTGGAATATCGTGGATATTAATGCGCAAAGCCCCCTGCTCGGAGGGCACTCGGCTTATTACTACTTCGTGCACTCCTACTTTGTGCCACCGATGCCCGGCAGTGTGGGTCAGACCGAGTACGCCGGGACTTCGTTTACTTCGTTGTTTATTCGGCAAAACGTGGTTGCCACACAATTCCATCCTGAAAAGAGCGGATTGGTGGGTTTACGTTTTCTCCTTGCATTGCGTGACTACTTCAAGAGCAGCTCCTGAGTATCCGTATTCAAATCCTCGCGCCGCGCTAGCCGTCCCTGTGCGCCAATAGAGGTGGTGGCTAATGCACCGGCTAAATTGGCCGCGCGCGCGGCGGTAATCAGGTCCTGACCTTCCATAATCCCGTGCGCGAAAGTAGCGGTGTAGGTATCGCCCGCGCCGGTAGAATCTATCACGTTGTCGACAGGGTAGGGATCGATGAGTTCCTGCTCGGTGGGTGTCAGCACGATCGAGCCCATAGCGCCGACCTTTACTACCACTCGCTCGAGCTGATATTCGCTGAGTTTCCCCAAACCATCACTGATGGAGTCAGTCTCAGTAAGCTCGAGTAGCTCGGCCTGGTTCATGAGCAGATAATCAGCACCTTTCAGAGCTTCCAGGAGTCCCTTCCCAGCGGCGCGCACCGCGCCACCGCCAAGGTCGGCGAAGATAGGTAGACTGCGTTTTTTAGCCGTGGTCAAGACGCGAGTGGTATATTCGCGCTGCGGCCCACCTACTAGGGCGTATGCCGAGACTACCACGGCATCGATCTGATCCAACGAGCGCATCCTAAATTCCGAGGCGTCGAGCATGCGGCTTGCGCCGGGGCTCGCGACCATGGCCCGCTCGCCACCCGGTACGATGAGGATGACTACCGAGGACGTGGGTGTTTCGGGATCGTCCTGCACGTTACGCAGGTCCACACCCGTGGCCTTCAGGTTGGACAGGGCTAGAGCCCTGAGTGGATCAGTACCTACTCTCGCGCCAAGTTGGACCCGGTGTTCCAGGCTGGCCAGGTTAGCCGCGATGGTGGCGCCGGCGCCACCTGGGCGCATTAAGGAGCGCCGTGTAGGCACCTCCTCGCCTGGCTCCGGTATACGGTCCAGGAAATAGATCAGATCTACGGAAACATCTCCCACTACAAAAAAGCGCATCGAGCCTCCTTCAGCCTAGCTGACTGCCCTAGTTTAGCAGAGCGGCTGGTATTACATAGTGGTCTAGTAGCCCCAGCCTTAGCTCTGGGTTTTGCCGGTCCTTAGCCGTGCCTCTAGGGCTAGGAAGGTGTCTAACGAAAGGGCCTCCCCGCGTACCTGAGGATTAATCTCCAGCGCGTTCAGCGCCTCTATGGCCTGCTTCCTGCTGTAGCCGGCGTTTTCTAGGTTTTTGCGCAGGCTCTTACGCCGATTCGCGAAGGCGGTTTGGATCAGGGTGAATAACTCGGCATTGTCCTGAACTTTGCGGGTCTTCAACCATACCAGCGTGCTAGTCACCTTCGGTTTTGGTAAGAAGACTGAAGGTGGGAAATCCCGCACCTTCTTCACCTCGGCGTGATACTGTATCCGCAAACTCAGGATCCCATACGCGGCTGTGCTGGGGAGGGCCCTTAGGCGCTCGGCGACTTCCTTCTGTACCAAGGCTACCAAGCGGGAAAACCGGCCTGAGATGAGTAACATAGTGAGTAGGGGGGTCGCAATATTGTAGGGCAAGTTGCCAATGAACAGGCTGCCCTCGGGCACTTGCCGCCAGGGATACGACAGCGCGTCCGTAAACACCAGCTCCACACCGGTGCCTTCTAGAGTATGCTCAAGCACCGGCGCAAGGCGGGTGTCCTTTTCGATAGAGAGCACTCTAGCCTCGGTCTTGGCCAGAGCTTGGGTCAGGGTGCCTAGGCCTGTACCCACCTCGTACACTCGGTCCCCCGGTCCAGGGGCCAGGGAGCGCACAACCAGCTCAACCAGATTTCCGTCGATTAGAAAGTTCTGCCCAAGCCGCTTGTCGGCATGTAGCCCATAGTCAGCCAGCAGAGACCGTACTGTACGCGGGGCATAGAGGGGATCAGACATTCACAGCTGCTTAATCGCCGGGGTCCGGGCCAATTCGAGGTCAGGCCCTTCGGCTAGGGTCTTGACGCCGCCGCCCGGGAGGTACCGGTCGGTGATGGAAAAGAGGGGTTTCTGCCATGCGTAGTGGGGCGGTATACACGCGGGGCTGAAGACTCTCTTTGTATTATTGATCTCAGTGATCCGGCGCGCCGTGAGCTGTTTGGCCATCTGGTCCACCGGCATGGGAAGATTGTATTCCAGGAGTTCGAGCCGTATCCCCTGGCCACCTAGTGGCCTGCTGCACTGCCGCAGGCGGGCTTGTAGAACGGTCTTGATACCCATCAAGGCTATGGCTTCCTGGCGCAACATCTTCGCTACAAAATGCAACTGGTATTTATCCGGCACTTCACGTACGCATATTCCCACGGTCCGGCCCACGCCGGGCGTGGGGTAAGCTACAGGATCGTCGATTTCGAGCATACCAGGGCATTATAGCGCGCTACCGCTCGTCGAGGTTGATTATTGACCACTTTAGATCGTCCGAGGTGCTCATGAGTTTGAGATACCGGCCCGAGTCAAGTGCGTCGATTAGGGCAATACTCACTTCCTAAAAGATGCGGATACCATCGCGCATCATAGTGTGCCCGTAGGCGCCGGAACGGTACCCCATCCGCTTGGCGTAGTCTGGGTTATAGAATCACCCTATTGCTTAGCTTCCTTGGAAGTGTAGAACATATCGTTGTAGCTTTGTAGCCAAGGCGTAGTCTCTACATGGGAGAAATTCATGCTGTCTACAGTGAGTTCGGTCGGCAACCCGGCAAACCACCGATTCAGTACCTGGGGGAGTTCCTTCCCACCATAGACGGGTAGGAACTCGGTGTGCCACACCCTGGAGTATTGCCCGGCATGTGGCTTATTGAGGACAGGGGCGTCGTGGTTGCCCAGCAATACGGTGGTATGGCCCTGAGAGAATCGAGTGTAGCGCTGGATTCGATAAAGTGCCGCTACCTGCGCCAGGCGGCCTGGCGCAGGTAGCTCAGTATCGGAAGAGTCATAATTCTATCGGAAGAGTCATAATTCACCCGGTCGTACGCCGATCAACTGTGCGTAGGCTGCTGCGGTTTCGGGGTGGATCAGGTCGCCCAGCAGCACTACTTTGGTAGCGTCCGTCCAGCACCGGTCGTGTTAGGCATGAATTTCTTATCCACTACACAGGCGTGATGCAGGGCGTGCCAGAGACGCGGACAATCCGCGTGAAGGCCTCTTATAGCAATGGCCTTAATCATGGGTATTCAGGAATAAATCGCGTAGTTCGGTGTAAAGCCTTTTGGTCTCTTCAGAGTTGTGCCCGTAGCCACCAAGACGCGTTACTAACTTAGCCGCCTCTCGTCCCTGGCCGGCTTGGCGCAAACGCTCGAGGAGCCGGTCTACCAATTGGTGTACCTCGGGTTTCTCATCCGTAGGACCGGCTGCTGCGGACTGTGTGGAACTTGGATGCCCGCCGCCTACACTAAAGCGGGCCGCAGCGGCAAGGAAGGCCTCCACAATTGCCTGGTCAAAGTCCTGCCCCCGGCCAAAGCCCTCACGTGCTGCTGAATAGAGCTCGAGGCGGCAGCGGATCAGCCAGGGTGAGGAGGAGAGGAGTGAGTAATGCTCCGACCAATTGCCGGGACCGATCACCTCGTTCAGCCTGTCCAGTACTTCCAGCTGTTCTTCCCTAGAGGAGCCATCTACTCTCGGCGATGAAAGTGGTTCAGTCAGTTCGGCCCAGATCTGCGATTCCATATGTCCGAATTCTAATCCAGCTCGCGAGATGCTCCGGGTCTTGACGCACAAACCCAGGGAGAAGCCGGCCTCAGGGCTGGAACACTATATTCAAAAGCGGTGGATATGGGGCGGATGGGATACACTCTGATCCTGCGAGCAGGATCAGGTCCTCTCCATCTACCTCGAGATAGGTAGCCCATATCTATAGCTGTAGAGATAGCGACGGTGATTCCGGTGGGAAGGTTGGGTTGTGTTGTCTGTGGAATGGTCCGCCGCCGTAGCCAGTGCACCGTAGGTTTTTGATGTACGATACCGGCCGGATGCTACTCTAAAGGGGGTATGCAGTATAGGTTTTGATGTATTTTTTGCCGGGTAGCAAGGGCTGGACAACTACTCGGGTGAGGGATACGATACCATGGTTGTTGCGTGGGGCCGTGGCGCAGTTGGGAGCGCGCGTGAATCGCACTCACGAGGTCAGGGGTTCGAATCCCCTCGGCTCCACCAAAAACCGGGCGCTTTTTGCGCCCGGTTGCTTTGTTGTTCAAGGAGTCAGGAAAACTCCTTACCCAGTTTTTTTAACAATGTGAGGCTGAAGGTCGCTACGCGCTTGGAATCGGGATCATTAGCGCCGCGGAGGATGCTCCAAACGTTACCTGCAGATGGTACACGAACGTCGGGATACTCCGACTGTGTGGTCTTGAGCGCCCTGGCCACCCGTTGGAGTGCGTCCAGTACCCAGGGGTCGGTCAGTAGTTCCGCCAAGCCAGCTAACTTGCGCATGAGCCCTTTGACCATCTCGTCGGTAATGGCACTGTTCATGAGGGCCATTACCGAGGCCAAGCCGTTGAACATTTCGAGCATCATAGGGTCGGTGAGCTTTCCCAGGATGGTAAGGAGCTCCGGGTTACTCAGCTTACCTAGAAGTTCTAGGATTTGCGGATTCAGCCCTACCTCGGCAAGACGAGAAATACGCCCCACCAAGCCTTTGACCATGTCATCGGTCATCGCGTCATGTAGCAAGCTCAAGGGGCCGATCAGCTCACCGTAGGGGCCTTGTTCCAAGGTATCAAGACGTTGTTCCAGGGTGTCGAGTTTTTCCAGAACCTTGTCCAACTTTTGGTTCAACTCGACATTGCCGGGGAGGTTTTCGTTAGCCATATGATTCTCCCCCCTACATCGCGCCTTTAGCCGTAAGCCAATAGGCGGTGTTGTAGGCTATCTTCGACCAGTGGATCATCTTCGAGGGTGGCAGAAGTACGGGCGGGTGGGTATAACCGAATTCGACGAAAGTCGCCTTATCCAACCCCGCTTCGATGAAACAAATGGTCTTCCCGTCGTACAGGCCATTGATAGCCTCGTTACGGTAGGTGCAGAGTACATTCTGGATGAGCGTGGAGGCCTCAAAATGGGCCACCGAGCCAGCCTTGGATACGGGGAGGTCGGTAGTATCGCCGATAGCCCAGATCCTACCCTCGTGCCCCTTGACCGCCAACGTTTCGCGATTGGTCGGTACCCAGCCGCCTATGGCTAGGCCGGAAGCTTCCAGGAACGGTGCGGATGCGTGTTCGGGGATAGCAATCAGTAGGTCGAAAGGTAGCTCGGTTCCTTCCATGCTGACTAGGGTTTTCTTATCGGGATCCACATGATCTGCGTTGAAGAAGGTTTCCACCTGGAAGCCGCGACGGTGGAACTCCGGGCCCGACCAAGCGGCTACAGCCTCTATGGTGTGGGTACGGTTGATAGGGTAGGTGTAGGCCATTTCGGTTTTGTCGCGGATCCCCCGACGGGTGAATAGGTCATCGAGCATGAAGCTGATCTCCAGGGGAGCGACCGGGCACATATGGGGTACACCGATTACCGATATCACTACGCGTCCGCCATCGAACTCCTCAATGGCCTTGCGGAGCTTCTGAGCCCCTTCAAGATCGTAGAACCAGTGGCCGGCCTCCTTGAGGCCAGGAGTCTTTTCGGGCAAGATGCGTGCGCCTGTGGCTAGGATCAACTGATCGTAGGCGTATCTGGCGCCGCTGGCGGTCTCTACGGTGTTTTCCTCGGCTAGGACCTTGGTGACTGAGTCGATATTCACGTCGACCAGAGGGTTCACCAGTTCACTTACCGGCCTTGTGTAGACCTCTGGGGTATCTTTACCAAAAGTCAGGTACAAGAACCCGGGTTTGTAGACCTGGTTAGGTTTGTCGGTGATCAGCGTGATCGAAACCTTACCAGCGCGGATATCCGGTGTAAGGTGTTCCGCCAGATGATTTGCAGGAATCGTGCCGCCGGGACCCCCACCGATGATCAAGATCTTGTGCATGGAATCTCCTTAGCAATACCGAAGCCGAAGTCTGTGGAAGATTGCTACCGCCCACAGACTTCGGCCGAAGAGCCTACTTAGTTTTCTTTATGATGAAGCGCCTATAGCTGCCTTGGTCTTCGTTGGCCAATAGCTCATAGCCAATCTTCTCAACCCATTCAGGGATATCCTTATTAGATCCTGGGTCACTGGATAGAACAGCTACAGACTCGCCGACGCCGGCAGCTTTGATGCCGCGGATCAACTCCATTAGAGGACCGGGGCATGCACTCCCGCGCGCGTCAATTTCCTGTTTCACAACTACATCCGACATGTTTTACCTCCGTCAAAACCTCACTTACAAAACTCTTGCTCAGAAGACTAAGACCTCTGCACCCTCGGAGTCGCCGATAAAGCCAGCCACACCCTTCTCGTCGTCAATAATGTCCTCCATATCCCCAAGCTTCAGGCTAAAGAGATCCATGGTCATGCCACAAGCATAAACCTTGATGTCGCCGAGTTTCTTGGCTATTTTCAGGGTCTCCATCCAAGACTTGACCCCTTTACTCTGCATAGCTTGTTGCATCATGGGCGCGAACTCCTGATACTCCGCGGGGAGCCTCTGTTGGCTGGGATCCATCCAAGCACCCTTCTTGAACGCCATCAAACCCCAGAAGGTGACAAAGATATCAACTTCTTTACCCATAGCCACTGCTCCCGATACGATAGTTGCCATCGCCAGGAGCTTATCCGTGGTACCGTTCATCATGATAATGCTCATCTTGCTGTTTCCCATGTTGCCTCCTTGCTTCTACGCCAGCGCTAAACAATCGCCCTTCCACATGTTCCATAATACTTGTTAGTGCTCGCAGCATCTAAGTACAGATGTCCCCCTTTACGACGAGTCTGACAAGATGATTGTTGCTCCTATGAGATCCTCTTGTCCCGGACCAAGTGCTTGGCTAGTCAAGAATACTTTAATACCGGCGAGATGTAGGTTTTTAGAGAACACAGGTCATACCCTCGTTATCAGCTGAGCCTGGTGGTTTTGGTAGACTGCTGGACATGCAATTGGTGTTGGTACCCACGCCCATCGGTAACTTGGAGGATCTGACGCTGCGTGCTGCTCGGGTCTTGCGGGAGGCTGAGGTGGTAGCCTGCGAGGATACCCGGCGTACCCGGGGTTTGCTGGCTCATCTGGGGATCGAGAAGAAGTTATTTCGGCTGGACCAGCACACTATGCACCGTGCGATTTCGTTGCTGGAACCCTATGGGTACGTAGCTTATGTTACGGATGCTGGTACCCCGGGTATCAGCGATCCGGGCGTAGAGCTGGTGGCCGATGCGCTGCGGCTGGGCTGGCAAGTAGAAGCGCTTCCAGGACCCACCGCCTTGGTCCCGGCGGTGGTGTTATCAGGGTTCAAGGTACAGCGGTTCGTCTTCGAGGGGTTCCTTCCTGTACGTGGCCGGGAGCGTCATGAACGAATCTTAGCCTTGGCCGGCGAAGGGCGGGCGGTGGTATTGTACGAGGCGCCTCATCGGTTAAAGCGCCTTCTCTCAGAGTTATCTATGGTGCTGGGTGAGCGGCGCGTATGTGTATGTCGGGAATTGAGCAAGAAGTATGAGGAGGTCTTCCGGGGTTCGTTGGTCTCGGCCCTAGCCCACTTTGACCAGCCGAGGGGCGAGTTTGTGGTGGTGCTGGAGCCGGCTCCGCTGATTGAGACCGATGGTTCGCTTGATGAGCAAGCTCTACTGAAGCGGTTTCGCAAGAGTGGCTTGTCGGGCAAGGACCTGATGTATGCGCTGACATCCGCAGGCGTAGCGCGTAATAGGGCGTATATGTTGACCCACAATCTGGATCTGGAGGAGATATGAGACGAATCGGCGTATTCACCAGCGGAGGGGATGCTCCGGGTATGAATGCAGCGCTACGCGCGGTGGTTCGTGCGTCCCATTGGCAGGGCATCGAGGTGGTGGGCATTCTGCGAGGATACGCAGGCATGATCCAAGGAGAGTTCAGGTCACTTGGTCCCCGAGACATGGCCAATACTATTCAGCGCGGCGGCACCATTTTGCTGACCGCTAGAAGCAAGATATTCATGACTGAGGAAGGGCGCGCGGCAGCCGCTGGGAAACTGCGTGATATAGGAATCGAGGGCCTCGTTGCGGTAGGCGGGGATGGTACCTTCCGTGGCGCCGCTCGATTGACGTACGAGCATAATATACCCGTGGTGGGTATACCGGGTACTATCGACAACGACATATTCGGGACCGATTACACTATTGGTTTCGATACCGCGGTCAATACGGCTTTGGATGCTATTGATCGTGTCCGCGATACCGCCGCCAGCCACGAACGGGTATTTTTCATCGAGGTCATGGGGCGGCACGCTGGGTTCATCGCCCTGGAAGTGGCCATCGCTGGTGGTGCGGAGATCGTAGTGGTGCCTGAGGTGGAAGTAGTTGCTGAGAAGATTGCCCGGCGGATCAAGGATTCCAGCAGCAAAGGGAAAACTTCCTCCATTGTGGTGGTGGCCGAGGGTGCCTGCCCCGGTGGTGGCAGCGCTTTGATCGCCGAGGTGAACCAACTACTGGGGTTCGAGGGGCGACTTACTATCCTTGGCCATATCCAGCGAGGTGGCTCGCCAACGGCTAAAGATAGGGTGTTGGCCAGCCGCCTTGGGGACGCTGCGGTGAGGGCCTTAGCGTCCGGACAAAGTGGAGCAGCGGTAGGTGAGGTGAACGGCAAGATCAGCTTTACGCCATTGATGGAAGCCGTCGAACGCCGTAAGCCCATTGATATGGAACAGTATAGGCTGATTGAGATGCTGGCGCAGTGATACGGCCGGGGATTCAGTGATGGGAGCTGGTGCCAGGGGGAAGAAGCAAATCCCGGCTCCACTTCCGGCTGAAGGTCAAGTCGAATAATCCCGGTGCGCAGAGACTTCGGTTGACGGAACGTCGGAGGTCCAGCGGCAGATACGGAGCGGGTAGCGTACTGCGGCGGTAGCCAAGACGGCTATGATCAGAGCAATGATATCCAACCAAGTTGGCATGGTAAACCCTAATATAAATCGTAAATTCCTCGGGCTTCAGTTTTCCTACCCGTGGCTGGAATCCCGTATGGCGTAACCGGCTTGTAGGACAGTGCGCACGCAGTCGGCTATAAAGATATTGATTTCTTCTTCGGTCAAAGTATGTTCACTGGAGCGGAACTCGAGGTGAAAGGCGAGGCTTTTCTGCTCTGGAGGTAGTGATGGCCCACCGTACACGTCAAATAGCTCGAGCGACCACAATACCGCACCGGCATTTGCGCGTAGTAGATCAGCAACCTCCGCGTAGCTGGTTTCCTTGGGTACCACCACCGCCAGGTCTCTGCGGGCTGCGGGAAAGCGGGGCAGTTCCCGATAGGAAGAAATACCGCCGGTCAGGGGTAGGGACAACTCGAGAAGGTGAACTGTAGGCAACTCCAAAGCGGCATTCGCCTGGGGGTGCAGCTGGCCGATAAATCCGGCCGGGCGACCTTCCCAAAACACCTCTCCCGAGACGCCCGGATGCAGCGACTTGAACATCTTAGGCTGTACCTCAAGCGCCGCCCCAAGATGTTCGGCTAAGGTCTCCAGCAATCCTTTGAGAGCGAAAAAGCCTTCCGCGATGCCTGCCTGCCACCCCGCACCGATGACTGGTCCGCTGAGTACTGCGGCCAAATGTTCCTGGTGCGGCTCGCCGAATACCTGGCCCAGCTCAAACAACAGTATCGAGGGTGTTTCACTGTTGGTCCGCAGGTTTCCCAGTAGACCAGGGTAGAGTGCGGTGCGCAGCACATCGGCCCCGCTATCCAGGGGATTTTGTAGATACAACAGCGGTAATGGAGCGCGCGCGGTCCGCAGCCAGTCGCCGCTGGTCCAGGGGTAATTGATGACCTCCTGGAAGCCCAGGCCAGCCAGGAGGGTTCTAAGACGGGTCTTGGATTGGAATGAGGTGCCCACACTCTGGCTGTCCTCTGCGGGCAGGAAGGCCTGAAAGTGGACGGGAATGGCATCATATCCTACCATGCGAGCCACCTCTTCAATCAGGTCCTCGGCAATATGTAGGTCCATCCGCCAACTGGGTGGCTGCACTAGCCAGCCCCCGCCTTCAAACTCCACCGTACAACCCAGGTTACGTAGTACGCTCAACTGCTCATCTTCGTCAACCCGCGTTCCTAACAGCCGGCCTGTGACACCGGGATCGAAACGAATCGTGGGCTGCGGGGCAGGGTGTCCCAGACTGCGTCCTTCTGCGGCCACCCTGGCCAAGGCCCAGTCCTGTATTAACTCCAAGAATCGATCAGCGGCTGTTGCGGGCAAAACCGGGTCTACCCCGCGCTCGAAACGATACGAGGCATCGGTGGAGAGCCCCAGCCGCTTGGCGGTAAGCCGTACCGTAACCGGGTCGAAGTGGGCGGCCTCGACGATGACCTCGGTGGTGTCCCGACGGACCTCGCTGTTTTCACCGCCAATTACTCCGGCTACGCCGATGGGCTGGGTTTTCTGGTTCTTCATGGCGGTGATTAAGAGGTCGTCTGGTTTTAAGGTGCGTTTGACGCCGTCGAGGGTGACCAGAGTTTCACCGCTGCGCGCCCTACGAACCACAATGCCATCATTCACGTCGCGGCGGTCGAAGGCATGCAGGGGGTTACCCAGCTCGAGCATAACGTAGTTGGTAGCGTCGACGATGTTGTTGATGGGCCGCATACCGGCGGCCAGCAGGTGCCTTTGCGCGTATAACGGACTGGGCCCAATGCGTAAGTCCGTGGCATAGCGGGCTACGTAGCGATCGCAGCCGTCCCGGTCTTCCACGCGAACTTCTACCGGAAAG
>VAOW01045156.1_pt1 | contig 20104 bp, 21 predicted proteins | sample 3393921 | NCBI WGS metagenome assembly VAOW01 (sample SAMN08290428, study PRJNA428436) | hydrothermal vent metagenome | isolation source: Deep-sea hydrothermal vent chimney | place: Indian Ocean: Southwest Indian Ridge | depth 2742 m m | reverse complement strand
TGGCCGGGTCGCGATTTTTTGCCCTGGCTAACTCGTTCTTGCGCCTGCCCGGATTTATGAATGCGCCATCCGCATATATTGATCCTTATGTCGAATATCCAAAGACCCTATTACAGTAATCTCGCTTCGATGCGCTACGCGCTGGTTGCTCTGATTGCATGCTATACCTCCGCTTTGTTGCTGATACGAAGGATGGCGCCTTTATATTGCAGCGGTAGATGAGGTCGCTTTGACGCTTACCACACAGGGGACTTGCATCCCATAAGTTCACGCCCGCGACGGGCGTACACAAGGCAAATTTGCGCGGACGCCAAAAAGCGCCGCTTCGCTATGCTTTTTAGCGCCGGTGATTTGCGTCGTTCCCGCCGCTTCGCGCCGAAACGAGAAGCTCGACCCGACTGCGCGCGACAGATGTCCGCAAGTTTCACTTGCTACCATCTACTGTGCTCGCGGGTCAGCACCGAGATTAGCGGCAAAAATTCAAAATTTGCCATATGAGTAATTTAAGCATATATTTTACTCATGCAAGATTTTGAATATGACGACAAAAAAAGTACGTTTAATCTGGAAAAACATGGTATTGATTTTGTTGCAGCTCAGGAACTTTGGATTGATCCTGAACTTGTTGAGGTACAAGCAAGATCAGAAGATGAACCACGCTTTTTAGTCATTGGTCGGATCGCTAACAGATACTGGTCAGCGGTCATAACATATCGTGGTCATACCATTAGAATAATCTCGGCCAGGCGGTCCCGTGAAAGAGAGGTGGCACTTTATGAAAGCTAGAAACTTTGATAAGAAATTTGATGATAATAAACAAGATGTTATTAATGATCTTGATTTGTCTACTATCAAACGTCCAAATCAAAAACAGAAACGAATTAATGTTGACTTCCCTTCCTGGGTAGTTGATTCCCTGGATAGAGAGGCGGGTCGCATTGGTGTAACTCGTCAATCAATAATTAAGCTATGGTTGGTTGAGCGGCTTGAAGAAAAAGTTGTTAAAAAATAGCGTCCCCTTTTTCTATAGGGTAGATTACGGGGTTGAAAAAAATCAATGGGGATCAAGGAGGGCCTTGCGACCGTCAGGTCGGACCAGAATCGTTACCATTTTTTAAAGATGTAAAACCCCCAGCAAAAGAGGGTGTTCATAACATGGGGATAGGATTAGTGTTCACTCATGAGCGATACGCAGGAACGCGTGGATAGCCGGTTGCTGATCCGCCTTGTCGAGCAATCCATTCCGCAGTCAGAGGTGGATGCCCGCCTGTTTTCGGGGGATGATCACTTTGAAATGCGCGTGATTTCTCCACTATTCGTCGGAAAATCAAAAGTAGCGCAGCATCAGATGGTCTATCAGGCGCTGGGCGATCATATGCGGGGCCGCGTTCACGCGCTAAAATTGAAGACATATACGCCGGAGCAATGGCGACAGACAGCGAACAAGGAGTAAGCATCAATGGATTCCATACAGAAGGATATCGGCAAGCTGGTTCATGAACACGATGTGGTCCTGTTTATGAAGGGTACGCCACAGTTTCCGCAATGTGGCTTCTCGCAGCGCGTGACGGCGATATTGGAGGAAGCGGGCGCGCCTTATGCGGCGATTAACGTCTTGCTGGACGATACCATACGCGAAGGCGTCAAGGCTTATGCGAACTGGCCGACCGTTCCGCAGCTCTATGTGAAGGGAGAATTTATTGGCGGATGCGATATTGTGTCCGAGATGTATGAGTCCGGGGATCTGGAGACATTGCTGGCGCCATTCAGGCCGGATGGCACTCCGAATATCGACCATTAGCCTGCATTATTCATGAATCGCCGTGATGATTGCGCCGGGCCTCTGTTCGCAACGGATTCTAGGGAAGGAGACCGTAGCCATGCCTACGGACGACCGATCAGGTGAATTGCGCTTGCGCAAGAGGGTATCCCCTGGGGAACGAGGAATTCGTTGCGGACAAAGGAACAAGCAAGGGCGCGGCAGTATTGATGAATTCAGGAGTCGCATCGTCATTGGCGCTTGTACCCTGAGGCTTGCTGGGCTATAAACCTGATGACAATGGATCTTTTTTGTAATCAACACCCGGTTGTGGTGGTTTCTCAGTTCCTGACGATATTCGGGAATGTCCATGCAGACTAAGCTGACGCAAAAGCTGGGCCAACGCCTTGCCCTTACGCCCCAACTGACCCAGAGCCTTAAGGTACTGGCCATGAACGCCATGGATCTGGACGCTTATATTGAAGAATGCATCGAATCCAACCCTTTACTGGAAAAAGACGAAAGTTCATCCGATATGCCACAGCCGGAACAGGGTGCGTCCGGACAGAACAAGGAACAGGAAACAGATTGGCGCGAGAGTGGAGATAATCGCTGGGAAACGATGTATACGGCTTCAGCAGGGAGTGACGGCGTGGACATGCGCGATCAGCAATGGCAGGAACAGCAAACCGTGGGCCAGTCACTGCATGAACAGATCAACCGCCAACCCATGGAAGAGGAGAGCCGTGCCATCGCCCACGCTCTCATCGATTCGATGGATGATGAAGGCTATTTCACTACAAATTCCGATGAACTCGCAACGTCACTGCATTGTGATGCCGCAACCCTTGAGAAGGTGCTGGTGGATATCGTGCAACAACTTGAGCCCGCCGGTATCGGCGCACGTGATTTGATCGAATGTCTGTTACTCCAACTGGACGGTGACAGTGATTGCGATACGCTGGCCCGGCGTTTATTGCTGCACTTCCCTGATCAGTTGTTTGAGGCGGATGGCGTGCTGGCCGGGCTGGCAGGTTGCGACATTGAGGCGTTGACTCACGCCCGCGGGCGTCTTCGGCGACTGGACCCCTTTCCTGGCCATGGCCTGCATGGACAGGACAATATCTATATACGCCCCGAGGTTATATTCCGCCGTAGCGCTGAAGGCGGCATTACCATCGAAGTGCCGGGCTATTCATGGCAGGGGTTGTGCTTAAGCGAGCAATGGAAGCACCAGCAGTGGAAAGGATCGGAACGTGATTTTATGGACACGGCAACCCGCGAAGCCAAATGGCTTCTGTACGCTCTGGAACAACGCGGCGCAACCTTATATAAGGTTGCGCATTGCCTGGCACGCTGGCAGCGGGCATTCCTGGAGTATGGTCTGCTGGGTCTGAAGCCGCTTACCTTGCAGGATGTGGCGGAGGAAGTCGGGTTGCACGAATCCACCATTTCACGTGTCACCAACGGCAAATATGCCGAAACGCCTCTGGGGCTCATCGAAATGCGGAGATTCTTTTCGGCGGGCTTGCCGACCCGCGGCGGCGGCGTGATTTCAGTGTATCGCGTGCAGCAGCGCGTCAGGGCGCTGATTGATTCCGAACCGTCCGGCAGGCCGATTTCGGATCAGGCTATATCGGACCGCTTACAGGCTGAGGGCATTGAAATAGCTCGCCGAACCGTAGCAAAATATCGGGAAACACTGGGTCTTCCGCCCAGCAGCCGACGAAGAAGGCTGACCCAACAGCAGTATCAACATACAAGGAGGTAGTTTATGCAAGTATCCATGACCGGAAGACATGTCGAGCTGACGGACCCATTGAAGCAGTATGTGCGGGAAAAATTGCAACATCTCAAACACTCATTCGATCAGGTGGTGGACGTGCATGTCGTTCTGAGTGTGGAAAAGTTCCGCCAGCGTTGTGAAATATCCATTCAGGCCAACCGGTTAAATATTCACGGCAGCCATGAAACCGAGGATATGTACGCATCCATTGATGGCGTGGTGGATAAACTGAACCGGCAACTCAAACGTTATCGTGCCAAGATGCGCAAACATCAGGCATCGCCTGAAAATGATTCCCCGGCCATTCAGGTTTCACACCACATTATCGCGACGTCCAGCGACGAAGGTGAATTGGCGGCTGACCAGGCGCCGGAAGTACTGGAAATGACGCGCATGGCGGCGAAGCCGATGAGCGTGGATGAGGCGGTGATGCAACTGGAGTTGTCGGATGCGCAACCCGTGTTTATATTCACCAATCAGGATACCAATAGCATGAATGTACTGTATCGCAGGGGCGATGGACGACTGAGCTGGATTGAGCCCGAACAGGCATGAATGCCGAGAGGTAGGGAATTGATAGAGCAGATCACGAGCTTGATTCCGGCGGATACAATACTGCTGGATTCCAAAACGGGCAGTAAAAGTGCGATCATTGCGGAGATCATCGGGCTTTTGCCGTCTATTGATCCGGATCAGGCCATGGCGGTGGTGATGGATCGGGAAAAACTTGGCAGCACCGGAATTGGGCACGGCATTGCGATTCCCCATGGCAGGTTGCCCGATCTTGATGCGCCCGTGGCAGCGCTGGCCCGGCATATTAAGGGTGTCGAGTTCGATGCCATTGACGGTCAGCCCGTGCATATTGTGGTCGTGCTGCTTGCACCGGTGAATGAGGATCGTTCCCATCTTGAAATGCTGGCAAGTTTTGCGCGGACGCTTCAGCAGGCGTCCGTTCGTCAGGCGATTATGCAGGCGGATTCGGCGGAATCCGTGTCCGCCCTGTTTCCGGTCTCCGCGAGACAAACTGTATGAAACAGGATTTCGGGCGTATCTCTATTGCCGAGTTGCTGGCCGAACGCGGCGAGTCAATGCATATGCACCTCGTCAATGAAGACGCGGATGTAAACCGTTATCTGGATCGACCGCGGGTACAGAAGCCCTCGTTCGCTTTATGCGGCTTTCTTGAGGGTCTCAATCCGCACCTGTTGCATGTCATCGGAAATACAGGCATGCATTATCTGGACGTTCAAACAGATGATCAACGCAGTGAAGCGGTCAACGCCATGTTCGACCTTAACCTGACGGCGATTGTCATCACATGCGGACAGACGCCGCCGGAGGAACTGGCGCAGGCAGCCCGGCGAACCAGAACGCCGCTGCTGATGACCGACATGGAGACATCAGCCTTCATGACGGACATGATGTTTTATCTGACACGCAGGCTGGCGCCGCGCATGTATCAACATGGCGTGTATGTGGATGTATTTGGCCTTGGCGTCCTGATTACCGGGGCGAGCGGGATTGGCAAAAGCGAGATTGCCCTGGAACTCATTACCCGGGGCCACCGGTTTATCGCCGATGACATGGTAGAGCTTTCGCGTCCAGGCCCGGATGTGCTGGTCGGCAAGAGTCCCGATGCGCTGCGTTACCATATGGAGATCCGTGGTCTTGGCATCCTCAATATCCGCGATCTGTTTGGGGCCGCGGCATTGACTGATACCAAACGCGTAGGTCTGGTGGTGGAAGCCGTGCCATGGGAAAGTCTTTCGGGCGAGGAGCGCGTACTTACCGAGGAACGTACCATTGAAATGCATGGTGTGCAGGTTGCCAAAGTGATTATCCCCATTCGGCCAGGCCGATCGCTGGCGGTGTTGGTGGAGATGGCGGCCCGTAATCATCTCCTTAAACAGCGGGGCGTGGATAGCGGCAAGGAGTTTGCCCATGCTTTGCAGGAGCGCATCCAGCAGAGGCAAGCGTAAGCAATAAAATGTATATCCGAAGGTTGTTCCAGGCATGATTGGCATGGTCATCGTGGCGCATGAGAAAATCGGCGAGGCCATGCTGGGCGCGGTCGAACATATTCTGGGACCGCAGGCGCTGACAGCGGCGTTGAGTATTGGCGCGGATGCCGACATTCAGTCTGATCTCAGCGAAGGGCAGGATCGTTTGCATGCCTTGATCGAGCGCTGCGATACCGGAGATGGCGTGTTGCTGTTCGCGGATATGTTTGGTGGCACCCCCTGCAACCTTGCGCTCTCCTGCATTCAGGAAGGAAAAGTAGAAGTAGCGTCCGGTTTTAATCTTCCCATGCTGATTAAGGCGGCCACGTTGCGACGAACGATCACGGACTTACGGTTGCTGGCGCAGCAAGCCAGAGACGCAGGCCGCTATCATATGCATCTGGCTTCAGAACTGATGGAGAAAAGGCAGCCCAATGCCTGAGCAGACGATCACGATTCAGAACAAGCTCGGCCTGCATGCCAGAGCCTCCGCTCGCCTGGCGGTAACCGCCAGCGCCTATAATTGTGATGTGTTTATCTCCAGGGATGGCGTGGAAGTCAACGGCAAAAGTATCATGGGCATCATGATGCTGGCCGCGGGCAAGGGCTCGCAGATTACCATCCGCGCCGATGGGGATCAGGAAAGTGCCGCACTGACGGCGATTGTGCAACTGGTAAACGAACGGTTCGGAGAAGCCGAGTGAATTGCCGGGAACCGCGGCGCGGAACAGCCGTGGCCGCCAGTCCGGGAATTGCCATCGGGCTGGTACGGAAAATCAGCCGGGGACGAACGCCCATTCCGGAGAAAGAAATTGACGCCGGCGATATTCAGACTGAAATCGCACGTCTGGAACAGGCCGTCGCCGATTCCGTCGCGGACCTTGATGCGGAGCGTTCGCACCTGCTGGCCCTGGAGAGCCAGGAACCGTTGCATATTCTTGATGCCCAACGCCTGATGCTGACCGACCCTGATCTGTCGCGCAAAGTGATGGATATGATTCGCGAGAAAAAAATGAATGCCGAATGGGCGTTGCACCGGCACATGAGTGCGATTATCGAAATTTTTGAGCATATCGAGGATGATTATCTGCGCGCAAGGAAGATTGACATCGAGCAGGTTGGCATGCGTATTCTGCACCATCTTACAGGGAAAAAAGAAAAACAGGTTCCGATCCTGACCGATGGCGAGAAAGTGATCCTTGTCAGTGATGACTTTGCGCCATTGGAAATCATACGGTTCTGGCGGGAAGGCGTCGCCGGATTTATCGCCGGGCAGGGGGGGACGAATGCTCACAGTATGATTATTGCCCGCGGTTTGGGCATGCCTGCATTGATGGGCGCGGAAGGCGCCATCAACCAGCTTGAGGATGGCGTTCCCGTCATCCTGGACGGGGAACAGAGAATATGGATTTCCAGACCGGACAGTGGGATTTTGCGCGAATACCGGCGATTTACACAAGCCATGGACCTGGTTCACGAGGGTCTGAAAGCCTATGCCAAACAGCCTTCCGTGAGCGCCGACGGACATGTACTCAAGCTGATGGCAAACCTGGAAGTGAATGACGAAGTGCCGCTGGCGCGTGAAATAGGCGTGGATGGCGTGGGTCTGTACCGGACCGAGTTTCTGCTTTACAACGTGGATCGACTGCCCGGAGAGAAAGAACAGTGCCGGCATTATACGAGCGTGCTGCATGGCATGGAGGGGTTGCCGGTCGTCTTCAGACTGATGGATATCGGGGGTGAAAAATCCACATTTTTTGAGCATCTCGTCGGCCATGGCGCGTATCGTATGAACCCCTCTCTCGGCTTGCGCGGCATCCGGATCTTGCTGCGGCATCCCGATATCTTGAAGGTTCAACTCACGGCCTTGCTGCGATCCGCGGATGAAGGCGAAATACAGATTCTGATTCCTATGGTGACGCATCCGGATGAAATCATACAGGTTCGGGATATACTGGATGGATGCGCACGAGAACTTGGCGTCAAAAGCCGGATTCCCGTAGGTGCGATGATTGAGGTTCCGGCCGCCGTGATGATTGCCGATGAACTGGCCAAAGTAAGCGATTTCTTCTCGATCGGAACCAACGACCTGATCCAGTACGCACTGGCCGCGGATCGTGCGGATGACGAGGTAGCGTATTTGTATGATGCATCGCATCCCGCGGTGGAAAGCCTGTTGCGTCTCACGGTTCGAGCCGCGAAAATGGCCGGAATCCCGGTGACGATATGTGGAGAAATGGCCGCCGATGCCGAATGGACGGAACGGCTGATGAATATGGGATTGGATGCCCTTTCCATGAGCCTCAATCATATTCTTCCCGTGCGTAAGCACCTGGGGCGTCTGCACTATCATCCCGAGGTTTTGCGCTGAAGGCATTCGCCGTTTACTATCCTGCATCTTAAGGTTAACTACGGGAGGATGGCTGTGCGATACGACTGGACTGTAGATGAAATCGAAGTGCTGTTTGCGCTGCCATTTAATGATCTGATGTTTCGGGCGCAAGCTTCGCATCGGGCGCATTTTGATGCCAATGAGGTGCAGTTATCCACGTTGCTTTCAATTAAGACCGGAGGCTGCCCCGAGGACTGCAAGTATTGTCCGCAGTCGGCCCGCTACGACACCCGTGTCGAATCCGAACTGCTGATGAAAAAAGACGAGGTGATCAAAGCCGCCCGGGCCGCCCGGGAAAAAGGCGCTTCGCGCTTCTGTATGGGTGCGGCATGGCGTGAACCGAAAGATCGTGCGTTTGAACTGGTTCTGGACATGATCCGCGAGGTCAAGGCGATGGATATGGAGGCTTGCGCCACGCTGGGTATGCTCACGCCCGAACAGGCGGCCAGCCTCAAGGAGGCCGGACTGGACTACTACAATCACAACCTTGATACCGATCCCGAGTACTATAAAGAGATTATTTCCACCCGCAGCTATCAGGATCGTCTGGATACCTTAAAAAATGTCCGGGCCGAAGGCATGAGCATTTGCTGTGGCGGCATTGTCGGCATGGGCGAGACACGCCGTCACCGGGCAGGCTTCGTGGCCCAACTGGCGCGTATGAAGCCGCATCCGGAGAGCGTTCCGATCAATAAGCTGGTCAAGGTGGAAGGCACGCCGCTAGCCGGAAATGAGCAGTTTGCCGATGATCTGGATCACTTTGAATTCATCCGCACGATCGCCGTTTCACGTATTACCATGCCCGGTAGCCATGTTCGCCTTTCGGCTGGCCGCGAGACAATGAGCGAGGAGATGCAGGCGCTGTGTTTCCTGGCGGGCGCCAATTCAATTTTTTATGGAGAAAAGTTACTCACCACCGGCAACAAGGATGCCAAAAACGATCAGGCGCTGTTTGCAAAACTCGGTATCCGCCCGGAAGAAATGCCAGTTCCGTCCTCCCGCCGCATGGCGAATGCTTAAAAATGAGGATGCCGGGCGTAACTGTCGGGTTGGCATGGCGTTTCGACCCATCATGACGGTTCCCGGGTTACAAATACGCCGGATCATGCTTACAGTACGGCAACATTCATGAAGAGGCTCTGAATAATACGGATTAATGGCGACCCTCCTGAACTCGATGCGTGACTGTCCTGACAGAGGGATCCACTATAGGGAGAAATTCTAAATGATGAAAATACTGCTACTTATATTTGCGATCAGCACCTTAATTTCTACGCCGTCTTTTGCAGGCGAGCATGAGCAGAAGCACTTTAGTCACCACGGGCAAACAGGCCCGGCGAACTGGGGCGATTTCAGCGAGATTTGCGCAAAAGGCAAGGCGCAATCACCCATCAATATTGTCACGTCGAGTGTTATTCGTTCCCGTTTGGCACCCATTGAATTTCATTACAATCATACTCATGCTAAAGAAATCGACACAGGCCACTCCATCCGGATCAATATTCCGAAAGGATCCTATGTCATTGTTGATGGCGAACGCTTTGACCTCTTGCAATTCCATTTTCATACCCCCTCCGAAACGCAAATCAATGGTAAGAACCTGGATATGGTTGCACACTTCGTTCATAAGAGCGCGAGCGGTTCTTTGGCTGTGATCGCCGTATTATTCAAAGAAGGTAAAAATAATATCGCATTAAAGGATATCTGGAGAAACATGCCTATGCGTGAAGGGGAAGAAAAATTATTGAATCATCTTGAAATCAGGGATATTTTTCCTGAAAACAAGTCCTATTATTACTTCATGGGTTCTTTGACCACCCCGCCATGCACTGAAAATGTCAGGTGGTATGTAATGCAATCCCCCCTGACCGTTGGTGATCAACAATTGAAAAAGATCAACAGGATTCACATGCTAAATAATCGTCCGATTCAGTCCTTGAATGGCCGAGTCGTCCAGGGAAGCTAGATGACACCATAATGTGTTATTTTTTTGCCAACGGATAAAGTGCAAGGATTTTATGGGCGGCGAATTCATTATTCTATCCTGGTCATCGCTGTATTATGTCAGCGAATGGCTGATAAGACTGGTCATGCTGAGCCTTGTGATCGATCGTCACCCGCCACGTGTGGCGATGACCTGGCTGCTGGTCATCTTTTTCCTGCCCTGGCCGGGGCTGTTGCTGTATCTGTTCATTGGCGAGAACCGCTTGCCGCGCCGCCGATTGGCAAAACGCAAGGCGCTACTGACAAGGCTGGAAGGCATGCACACGCGGTACATGCCCCACAGAGAAAACGTAGCCTCAATGGTGGGCCGGAAATCTCTGCCGACGGCCATACTGGCTGAACGGCTGGGCTATATGCCCATTCTGTCCGGGAACAAAGCAACATTGCTGGCCGACACTGGCACGGTGATTGACCTGCTGGTCGAGGATATCGATGCCGCACAACATCATGTGCATCTTCTGGTTTATATCTTTGCCGTGGATCTGACGGGACAACGTATCATGGCAGCGCTTGAACGTGCGGCGTCGCGAGGCGTCAAGTGCCGGTTGCTGGCGGATGCACAGGGTTCCAGGCAATTTTTAAAAAAGATGTCACAGCGGCTGATCAAGGCGGGAATTAAACTATACCCGGCGTTGCCGGTCAGTCTATTACGCGCCTGGGTTTCGCGCATTGACCTGCGCAATCATCGTAAAATTGTCGTTATCGACGGCCGAATCGCCTATACAGGATCCCAAAATATCGTCGACGCCAGTTATGGGCACCGAAATTTGCAATGGCACGACCTGATGGTGCGTTTAACCGGCCCGGTGGTATCCGAATTGCAGGCCGTGTTTGCGGGCGACTGGTTTGCGGAAAGTGACGAACTTCTGGATGGATCGGATATATTTTCTGACGGCAACATCCCTGTTGAAGGCGGTGTCGCCGTACAAACCATGCCCAGTGGTCCGTTATTTCCCGTAGAGAATTATCAACGTCTGGCGGTCGCTGCATTGTACGCCGCGCGACGTAAGGTCATAATCACGACACCCTATTTCGTACCGGACGAAGTCTTTCTGGAAGCCATGGAAACTGTAGCGCTCCAGGGCGTCGTGGTCGAATTGATTGTACCGTTGAATTCCGATCATCTACTGGTGGGTAATGCAGCTCGGGGTTATTACGAGCGGCTGTTAAAAAATGGCGTCACTATCTATCTGTTTAACAAAGGGTTATTGCACGCAAAGAGCATGACAATTGATGATTCGCTGGCCTTCCTGGGTTCGAGTAACTTCGATATCCGCTCGTTTGAGCTCAATTTCGAAATCAATATGATTATTTATGATGCCGGGTTTACCAAGTCATTGCATCAGCAACAGGACTGGTATCGTGCATGTTCACAGCGGTTGGTTCTGGCGCAATGGCAACAGCGCCCCCGCTATCAGAAAGTTATGCAGAATATTACAAAATTATTGAGTCCGCTGCTTTAACCCCCTCCCCCTGGTCTGTCTGCGTACGGGACATGCACGGACCGGCGGCATTGACCGCGATATTCACATACCGCCACTGCGCTACGGGTTTCACGCTGATTCGCGCCGCTCGCGATAGTAGGCGATCAGGCGTTGGGTGGAGGTATCATGGGTCGCCGCTTCGGCTGAGCCCTGTAGTTCCGGAATGATACGCAAGGCCAGAGCTTTGCCCAACTCCACCCCCCATTGATCGAAGGAGTTGATGCCCCAGATAGCGCCCTGGGTAAAGACGCTGTGCTCGTAGAGGGCGACCAGTTGACCCAGGGTTCGAGGTGTTAGCTTATCAGCAAAAATAGTCGTGGAAGGCCGGTTACCCTCGAAGGTTCGGTGCGGTATCTGCGCCTCGGGAATCCCCTCCATTCGCGCCTCCTCCGCGGTCTTGCCGAAGGCCAGCGCCTCGCCCTGAGCGATAGCGCTGGCGATCAGGACATCGTGGTGCTGGCCCAGCGGGTTGAGGGTTCCTGTGAAGGCAATGAAGTCGCAGGGGATCAGGCGTGTTCCCTGATGGATCAACTGGTAGAAGGAGTGCTGACCGTTGGTGCCGGGCTCACCCCAGTAGACCGGACCCGTGGCATAGTTCACCCGCGCGCCTTCCATGGTCATGTGCTTCCCGTTGCTCTCCATGGTCAACTGTTGCAAGTAGGCCGGGAAGCGGTGCAGGTATTGCTCATAAGGCAGCACCGCCATGGTCTCGGCGCCAAAAAAATTATTGTACCAAATTGCTAACAGTCCCATCAGCACCGGCATGTTCCGCGCCAGGGGCGCGGTCTTGAAATGGGTATCCATCTGATGGAAGCCGGAGAGCATCTCCAGAAAGTGCGCTTCACCTATGGCGATCATGGTGGACAGGCCGATGGCCGAGTCCATCGAATAGCGGCCGCCTACCCAGTCCCAGAAGCCGAACATGTTGGCGGTATCGATACCAAACCTGGCCACCTCGACTTCGTTGGTGGAGACAGCCACGAAGTGTTTGGCCACCGCGGCTTCTTCACCCAGAGCACGCATTGCCCAGTTGCGGGCGGTGTGGGCGTTGGTCATGGTTTCAAGCGTGGTAAAGGTCTTGGAGGCGATGATGAACAGGGTTTCCTCGGCACGAAGATCGCGCGTGGCCTCGGCAAGGTCGGATCCATCCACGTTGGACACAAAACGAAACGTCATATCGCGCCGCGCATAGGCCTTGAGCGCCTCGCAGGCCATAACCGGTCCCAGATCCGAACCGCCGATACCGATATTGATCACGTTTTTAATACGCTTTCCGGTATGGCCTTTCCACTCCCCGCTACGCACCGCCCCGGTAAAGCGGCCCATCCGCCTCAGCACCTCATGCACCCGGGGTTCCACATCTACGCCGTCTGTTTCCACATGGTCTGTTTCGGGTACGCGCAATGCGGTATGCAGAACCGCGCGATCCTCAGTGCGGTTAATCTTCTCACCGGCAAACATGGCGTCCCGTTTTTCAGCGAGGCGGCTTTCCCCGGCCAGCGAAATCAGAAGTTTCAGGGTTTCATCGGTGATGCGATGCTTGGCGTAATCCATGTAGAGACCAACGGCTTCGAGACTCATGCGTTCGGCGCGGGAGGGATCGGTCGCGAACAGTTGCCGCAGGTGGATATCCTTGATTTCGTTGTAATGAATCTGTAAGGCTTTCCAGGCTGGCCGCTCGGTGAGGGAAGGGATCATGTCGTTTCCTTTAGTGGTTCAGCGTTTTGCTCTTGGCTTCAATCGCGGCCAGCAGACCGTTCCACGACTGCACAAAAGCCTCGGTCCCTTCCCTCTGGAGTTGCGCGCCCAGCGCCTGACAGGATACGCCTGCCCGTTCAAAGGCCGCAATGACTTCATCGGCGTGGCGAGTATCGGCGGGAAGCACCGGGCTCGCGCTGCCATGATCAGCAAAGGCTTTCAGGGTTGCCTCGGGCATGGTGTTGATGGTGTACGGGCTGATCAGGCCTTCGATATACAGTACGTCGGAGGCACTGGCATCCTTGGTGCCGGTGCTGGCCCACAAGAGCCTTTGGGGGCGAACGCCGGCATTCATCATGCGCTGCACGCGGGGTGAATCAAGGAATGCACGGTAGGCATGATACGTGCGCTCCGCCACCGCGATTCCCAGGGTGTTTTGCAGTTCGTCGGATACATGGCCCATGGTGGCCTTATCCCAGCGGCTGATGAAAACCGAGGCTACCGAACCAACCTCGGCAGAAAGGCCGGCCTCGATCCGCCGCTCGATACCACGCAAGTAGGCTTCCGCGGCAGCCTGATACTGCTCGGCGGAGAAGAGTAAGGTCACGTTGACCGGGATCCCCGCGAAGATCGCCTCCTCAACGGCTGGCAGACCCTCCCTGGTGCCGGGAATTTTGATGAAGAGATTGGATCGATCCGCCTGCCGGTGGAGTTGTCTGGCCGCTACAAGGGTGCTGGCGGCATCATAGGCCAGCGTCGGAGAAACCTCCAGCGAGACCCAGCCGTCCAGTCCATGGGTGCGCCGGTGAATATCGGCGAAGAGATCCGCGGCCCGTCGCAAGTCTTCGATCGCCAGATCGAAGAACAGCGTCTCCTCCGACAAACCGGCCCGAAGCTTCTCGATAATGGGCTGGTCATACAAGCCGCTATGGGTGATAGCATGGTTGAAGATACTCGGGTTCGAGGTCAGGCCGGTAATTGAAAGATCTTCGATATAGGTTTTGAGTGTTCCGTTCAGGAGATCGCGGGTGATATTGTCCAGCCATGGACTCACGCCAGCGCTTCTCAATGCTTGCATCGATTTGTTCATGTTCGTGTTTCCCCTGTATTTCGCCCCGCGCCCGCCAGCGCTTCAAGCGAATAATCCAGTAGTTCGTTAATATGCCCCACACTGATATCCGCCGGAGGGTACATGGCCAGCGCCTGAGGCTCGGCAGCATAGTGCCCTTGCCGTGCAAACACCGTGGTCACACGATTTTTCCAGTGGGCCTTGATGCTTGCCAGCAGCCGGAGCTTGTCGTCAACCATCACATAATGCCGAGCCGGATAATGTTGTTCGACCTGTTTCAACTCTTTTTCCTTATGTATAAAGACCATGACATGGCCCGATGCCGCCGCGTACAGCCCCGAACGTATGATCTTCATGGGCTGAAACACAACATCGCCGTCGGTAAGGATGGCGACCTGACCGAGGCTTTGCCAGTGGGTAATAAGCTCCAGCGCCCCGTCATACAAGCGATCCGCGAACGGGTAATCGAGCAGATAGCTGGAGATGTGCAATAGCCTGTGATCGTACAAATGGTCCAGGCGATAACGCTGGAGCGCGCCCAGGTAATCGGCATAGCCAAGTTCCTGAGCCAACTGCTTGAATATCTCCCAGTAGCGGCAGGCAGCTTCAGGGCTAACCTGCCTGCGGATCTCGGCGATGTAGTCGGTCTGCGCGGTATCGTTGTCGATCAAGGTGTTATCGACATCGAGAAGGAAGACCACTTCACGTGCGTTCGAAGCGCCCTTCATCCCGGAATCCGGTACGGGATGACGATCCCGGGCTCATCATCTTTGTTGATATACGACGTAAGCCTCACGGGGGGCTCAGATCTTGTGTTACGCATTCGCATCTCCCTTTTCTTGATCTGAAATACTGCGGAGCAGTGCAATCCCGGCCTGCATGATTCATGGATAATGCAGGCTAACATAATCCTCGATCACTTGCATCGCAAATTTCGCAAGTTTTTTTTACAGAACAACGATTCATGGAGCCGTCATGAGAACGTGCGGGTCAGGAAACGGCGATAACAGGCGGCGCCGAAGAGGAAAACCCGCGCGCCGGATGCGTCACGGGCTAAAGGAGGGTAGCGTTCGCCTCAAGCCTTCGCATCGGCGAATAACTACCGTGCCGGTTAAAATGTTATTCCATGCGCGCATCCAAGGAGATGACATGAGTAATAATCGGGCTGGCGGCAATGCCCCGGTTCTTGCCGGCGACATCGGCGGCACCAAGACGAACCTGGCCCTTTATGCGCTGGAACGCGGCGCGCCGTCGGTGATTGAGGAGCGCAGTTACCTCAACCGCGATCATGCAGGTATTGAAGAAATCGTACGCCTTTTCCTTGAAGATACAAAGCGTTCGCCACGCATTTCCTGCTTCGGCGTCGCGGGCGCCGTCATGGAAGGGATCTGCGACATGCCCAATCTCGGCTGGCATCTGGATGAGGAAGCCCTGACCCGCCTGATCGGCATGCGCCGGGTCAAACTCTTGAATGACCTTGAGGCTACAGCTTATGGCATCGCCACCTTGAATCCGGATCAGCTTGTCACCCTCAACGAGGGGAAGCGGAAGAAAGCCGGCAATATGGCTTTAATCGCTGCGGGTACGGGTCTGGGCGAAGCCATCATGTTCCCGACAGGGGAAGGATACCGAGTCTCAGCCTCCGAGGGCGGACACGCCGATTATGCCCCGCGCAACGATAGAGAAATTGATTTTTTCCGTTATCTGCTCAATCGACACGGGCGCATCAGCTATGAACGGGTGGTATCCGGCCCGGGCCTATACAATATCTACTGCTTTCTTAAGGAAAGCGGCCGTTTCCCCGAACCTGCATGGCTGGCGGATCGCCTTGCCCGAGAGCCTGATGCCAGTGCCGTAATCGCCCGGTCCGCCTTGAATCATGAAGCCGGTATCTGTGTTACCGCACTGGATCAATTCGTGTCCATTTATGGCGCGGAGGCGGGCAATCTCGCACTTAAAGCGCTCGCCACTGGCGGGATTTACATCGGTGGCGGCATCGCTCCCAAAATTTTACCAAAAATTTCCGAGGGTGGGTTCATGTCCGCCTTTCTCGATAAAGGGCGTTTCTCCGGCCTGCTCGCCGACATCCCTGTCCGGGTGATTATGGAACCGAAAACAGCCCTGCGCGGCGCTGCCGCTTATATGCTTTCGAGACTGAACGCCTGATGAACTCACCTCCCGATATCTACTGAAGTAAGTGCCTGATGATGGATAAAACACAGCCTGAAAAGGAGATGCCGGCTTGAAGATCATGATGGCGCAGATTGCGCCGCATGTGGGCGATGTGGCGTTCAACGCCGGCTTGGCGCTGGACGCGATAAAACGGGCGGAAGCTGCATGTTGCGACGTGCTGACGCTGCCGGAATTGGCGCTTACCGGTTATCCCCCCGAGGATTTGCTGCTGCGTGCCTCATTCATGGATGCGGTAGAGCATGCGGTCAGCCGAATCGTGATGGCCAGCGAAAAGGCTGTGATCGTGTTCGGTCATCCCCGGCAGACTAAAAACGGGCTGTGTAACAGCGCGACATTGGCGGCGAATGGAAACGTGCTGGGTGTTTACGATAAACGGGCGCTGCCCAATTATGGCGTATTCGATGAGCGGCGTTATTTCACGCCGGGGACAGGCCCGGAAGTATTTTTGATTCGCGACTGGCGTATTGGCATCGGTATCTGCGAGGATTTATGGTCCGATGCCGTAGCGGAAGAAGCGGCAATACAAGCCCGTGATATTCTGATCAATCTGAATGCGTCTCCCTTTTATGTAGACAAACAGCTTGATCGTGAAGTGCTGATGAAAAAACGCGCAATTCGTTTTTCTGTTCCGGTCGTTTATGTCAACCAGGTCGGCGGACAGGATGAAGTAGTGTTTGATGGCGGTAGCCATGTCATGGATGCCTCGGGTGAGATACTGATGCGCGCACCGTTGTTTAAAGCGGCTGATGTGCTGGTGGATACCGCCGATCCCTATGGCAAGGTGGCGAAGATTCCTTCATCGGTTGAACAGATGCATCAAGCGCTGCTGCTGGGGGTGCGCGATTATGTCCACCGCAATGATGTTTCACAGGTCGTGATCGGGCTTTCCGGCGGTATTGATTCGGCTGTGGTCGCCGCATTGGCATGCGAGGCGCTGGGCGCGGCGCACGTATTGGGGGTGCTGATGCCGTCACGCTTTTCCAGTACACATTCCATCACGGATGCCGGGAAACTGGCGATCAGTCTGGGTATGGAAACGGTCATGCTACGCATTGAAGACCCGGTCGTTTCGGTTGGGAAGGTTCTGGAAGCACCCTTTGAGCAGTGGGGTAAATCCGCGCCCGACGTGACCGAGGAAAATATTCAGGCCCGCATGCGCGGATTATTGCTGATGGCGATTTCAAACAAGACCGGACGCATGTTGTTGTCTACGGGTAACAAGTCCGAATTAGCGGTAGGTTACGCGACGCTTTATGGCGATATGGCTGGCGGTTTTGCCGTACTCAAGGATGTATATAAAACGCAGGTGTATGCATTGGCAAAGCATCTGAACCGCAAGCGGGAAGTGATTCCGCAGCATACGATTGATAAACCGCCTTCCGCCGAATTGCGTCCGGATCAGAAAGATTCGGACACGCTGCCGGATTACGCAACGCTTGATGCCATCTTGCGGGACTATGTTGAATTGGGGCAGAGTGTGGCCACAATTGTAAAGCACGGTTTTGAACCGGAGGTGGTTCGCGGCATTATCCGCATGCTGCATCGGGCGGAGTACAAACGGCGGCAGGCGCCGCCGGGCGTGAAAATTACGCCAAAAGCGTTTGGCCGCGATCGGCGCTATCCGATCACGCACGGGTTTCGTGAATGGGAGGACAAGGGATGAAAAGGAGAATTCATGAAAAAGATTGAAGCGGTGATCAAACCTTTCAAGCTGGATGAGGTCAAGGGCGCATTGAATGACATCGGTATCCAGGGTTTGACCATGACCGAGGTCAAGGGCTTCGGGCAGCAGAAAGGTCATACGGAATTGTACCGCGGCGCTGAATATGTGGTGGATTTCCTGCCCAAGGTCAAGGTGGAAGTTGTCGTCGCCGAGGAACGGCTGGATGTGGCGGTCGATGCCATCATGCATGCCGCACGCACGGGCAAGATTGGCGATGGCAAGATATTCGTGCTTCCCGTGGAGCAGACGGTGCGCATTCGCACCGGCGAGCGTGACGGGGATGCGCTGTAAGCCCCTGATTTGCGCGCCCTCCATGGGCGCTTTGATGACTTCTTGCGAAGTCGTCATCTGAATCAATTACAAAAAAAGGAGAGAAGTGACCATGAGTGATGCAGTCAAGAATGTGATGGAGATGGTAAAGGAACATGAGTGCGAATTTGCCGATATTCGTTTTACCGATACCAGGGGCAAGTGGCAGCATGTCACCTTCCCGATTTCCGAGTTGAGCGAGGATTCTTTCGAGGAAGGTTTTGCCTTCGACGGTTCCTCGGTGGCCGGCTGGTGCGATATTAGCAGTTCCGATATGGCAATCATTCCAGACCCGGCGTCGGCCAAAATTGACCCGTTCGTCGAAGCGTCCACGCTGGTACTGATCGGGGATATTATTGATCCGCTCACCGGTCAGGATTACAACCGCTGTCCGCGTCAGGTCGCGCATCGCGCCCTGAAATACATCCAGTCCGCGGGCATTGCCGACACGGCGTATTTTGGCCCTGAACTGGAGTTCTTCATCTTTGACGGTATCACGCACTACAATGAAATGGGAGGATGTGGCTACAGGATTCAGTCCGAAGAGGCCGCCTGGAATTCCAATGAAACCTTTGAAGGCGTCAACACGGGCCATCGGCCCAAAGTGAAGGGTGGTTATTTTCCGGTACCGCCGGTGGATTCCCTGTTTGAAATTCGTAATGACATGAGCCTGGTGATGACCGATCTGGGCGTGCATATGGAGTGTCATCACCATGAGGTGGCGACTGCCGGCCAATGCGAAATGGCCATGAGGTTTGGCGAACTGATTGATATTTCCGATCGTACCCAGTGGTACAAATACGTGGTGCATAATGTGGCCGATGCCCACGGCAAGACGGCAACCTTCATGCCGAAGCCTGTTTATAACGACAATGGCACCGGCATGCACACCCACCAGTCCATCTGGAAAGATGGCAAAAACCTGTTTGCCGGTGATCAATATGCCGGGCTGACTCAGGAGGCGCTGTACTATATCGGCGGCATCATCCAGCATGCCAAGGCGCTGTGCGCCTTTACCAACGCTTCGACGAACTCGTACAAGCGTCTGGTACCGGGTTTCGAAGCACCGGTGATGCTGGCCTACTCGAACCGTAATCGTTCGGCTGCGATCCGTATCCCGGTCTCCCCCGACAAGGGACGCCGTATCGAGGTTCGTTTCCCTGATCCGACGGCCAATCCGTATCTGGCTTTCACCGCCATGCTGATGGCCGGTCTGGACGGTATTGCCAACAAAACGGATCCGGGCGAGGCCGCGACGAAGAACCTGTATGACCTCCCGCCCGAGGAAGAAGCGCTGATTCCAACCGTTGCGCGCTCCTTCGAAGAGGCGCTCAACGCACTGAATGCTGACCGTGATTTCCTTAAAGTTGGCGGTGTCATGGATGATGACATGATCGACGCCTACATCTCACTGAAAATGGAAGAAGTGGATCAGATGCGCCTGCGTACGCATCCGTATGAAGTGGATATGTACTATTCCGTGTAATGTCCGGGTTCGGTCACAAAGGGGGCCGCCTTCGGGCGGCCTTTTCTGTACCCGGGATCCGACATTGACCTACGGCGCAGGCCGCAAGCCTTTGGCTCGTCTAGTCGAGTAGTTCATTCATTACTGAATTTCACCCTCACAGAACCGGACGTGCGGCGTTACCGCATCCGGCTCTTCCGGCCAAGTAACCCGGTGTAAGCG
>VAOW01034426.1_pt1 | contig 20172 bp, 16 predicted proteins | sample 3393921 | NCBI WGS metagenome assembly VAOW01 (sample SAMN08290428, study PRJNA428436) | hydrothermal vent metagenome | isolation source: Deep-sea hydrothermal vent chimney | place: Indian Ocean: Southwest Indian Ridge | depth 2742 m m | reverse complement strand
GACAGAGGCCTGAAATCTACCATGCTGTGGTGAGCGTGGAGCTCTTCTCCACTTTGAAAAACAATGTTTGTTCAATTTTACAGAAGAAAAGTTGCGCTGCCCAAAACCTGCTCATGGATGGCATCAAGGCGTTGGCGAAGGGGTTCATAGGTGCGGCCATTAAAAATCTCCTTGAGCGGACGTTCTACTTCGACGCGATAGGAAATTCGCAGCCGCCGTCGAAGCAGCAGATCCATCAAGGTTTCCTGAGCCAGATAGTCATGCAAGCTGGCCGGCAACAAACCGGCATGATTTCGTGCAGGCTTATCCATGTAATCACGCAACGCTTCCCAGCGCACCTTGACCTTGTGCAAATGATAGAGTGCTGCATCCCGCTTGACTGTCAGCTCGGCCTCACCTTCTTCGCTGGACTCGTAATCTGACACCTTTTCCGGCTCCGCCAGACCACCATGCAGGCCATCGATCACGGCCTGCACCATTTCCAGCTTATTGTTCAGAGACAAATAGATATTGATTCGTTCAATCCCCTCGGTATAATCAGCCAGACAGGCCAGCGGAATGACGACATCCTCGTTGATCTTGAAGGCGTTGGTATGCGCCGCAATCGCCGCAGTGCGGGCGCGATCAGCCCAGAAGCGCCGCCGGGCTTCGAGGCTCGTGGCAATAAAACCTTCGCCATTACGCTGATTGGTCATGCACACCATCTGCGATGCGACGCGGGCTACGGCATCCGCGTCATCGCCGCTGATATCAGCCATCAATACTATTTTAGGCCGTTCTCCGCGCGTACCTTTTGGAGCGTATTCCACGGCTCGCATATAACGCTCATCCAGGCGTTCAAGGCCCGCTAGCATCACGTCCGGATCCTGCTCCAGCATTTGCTTAATCTCAACGATGGCCGACACCGCTACACGCATATCATCACTATAAAATTCCATACATACAGTGCGAGTATATGCCGGCATCTGGTGCGAAATGAACACAGCGGACGTAACCAGGCCATCACAACTCTCTTTTTGTACCCCCGGCAATCCCCCGAGAAACTTGTCAGTGACATCCTTTCCCAAACCCGCTTTGCGGAACATCCGGCCCGGAAAAACTAACTCTTTCGGTTTACCTGCGGGCGCCTTGCCATCAGCCTTGTAGCGGGTCACGCGGAAACGTACCACTTCCTGATCGTGGATCTCGCCGAGATTGTGTTCGAGGCGCTCGATTTCCAGCCACTGCACATCCGGGGTCACCATCCGCCAGGACACCAGATTATCCAGTGTCGTTCCCCACAACACCGCCTTCTTTCCCCCGGCATTCATCGCCACGTTTCCGCTGATGGTGGAAGCATCCTGTGAGGTCGGATCGACGGCGAACACCAGACTATTGGCTGCGGCAAGCTCGGAAACCCGTTGAGTAACCACGCCGGCCTCGGCACGCACAGTTGGCACTTCACCCTCAACCTCGGGCAACTCCCACCACTTAATCGGTGAAAGCCCCTCCAGTTTTTCAGTGTTGATTATCGCTCTGTCCCGGGTTAGCGGAATCGCCCCGCCGGTATATAGCCGGTACCACCGCCACGGGGGTCACCGTCAGCCCCAGGGCGATACAATCGGTCACCAGCCGGGCTATCTCCGTTTCACTGTCGGGCGTTAGCACCACCAGCGGCAACTCCACTCGCCAGTCGGTCGCATCGGTGACGTGCGATACTCGGGCGAGGCCTCCAAAATCAATGTTATCGCGCCGAGTATGCCGGCGAAACCGGCGTAATGCGCGCACTCGTCGACGTCGTTCGGCGGGAAACCAATCTGCAAACCGAGTCACCGCCTCCCACGCTTTCCGTGTCAACATCAGCGCATTGTCGTTCCCTTCAACACGAGTGATAATCTGATTGAGGTGATGGTGCATGGGCTCAATCAGTAAATCGAGGCGTTTATGATTATCCAGGAGGTCATCCTGAATATAGGGGTTGCGACTGACCACCCACATATCACCCAACACTTCGAACAGCATGCGCGCAGAAATCCCTGTGCGTCGAGTTGAATGCAACTGATTCAGTGTTACCCAGGCATTCTCATCGAGAAAGCGCAAAATGATCTCACGATCGGAAAATGATGTGTAGTTATGGGGATTTCCAGAATACGGTCAGACATTGTTCACCACCTCGACAAAACCAGCCTCGTAGGATAAAACTTTGCCAGGCAAACATAAAAGTGAGGCAAAGTATTGAAATGAATTATCCTGGCCCAGATTTCTGGCGTACAACTTGACCCAAGTGACTTAAAAAATAGTAAATGGGAAGATTTTCTAAAAAAGGGATGATTACCCCGTAAGTGAAGGATATCCAGGGGTACATGCCAACACGGGTAGTCAAAGCCTTTCAATAAGGGGTGGAGGTAACGTCATCGAACTACCATGCTAGCCGCTACCATGGCTATTGATAGTCACCAAGCGGTGTTTACAGTTAAGCCTTATCCCGGATAAAAGATTCAATTTCGTATCATGTCTTATTAATAGCTTCAAGGCCATCATGGCCTATGTCTTACGGGAGCGTCCAAACCGGCTCCACCTACTACCTACTGGGCGAATCCGACTGACCGGCAGCTACAAGACCGGCACTTTCAAGCTGGTTGGCCTTTTCAATACATGAAAAACCCGTGTGGTTATAAATACCAAGATAAAAAATCTACCGGTCCTGGTTACCAAGGCCCAGGCCGAAGTCTATGGCATCAGCGAAATTTACAAGCTAGGCGGTGGCAACGCGATTCAGGGAACCATTTATCAGCTCAACCTGGCGGCAAACAACAACTCCACCATGGTGTCTGTGGGCTTTTAGTACAACTTCACCCGACAAGTGTGGCCTATATGGATTTACGCCCACATGAGCAATCAGAGTAGCGCTGCTAACGAGGTTTGGGGCGGCGGATCATGGCCCTGATTATTTGTCGTGCTTTCTCCACCCTTTTCATATCCAATCCATTGGTAGCTGATAGAAACGAACCGGACCCGTGCCTCTCGCTAGCCTGATAGCCTATACCTTTATTGCAGTCTGATTCCCGTGGTGATAGAGGCTTGCTTCGGTAACACCTATTTTTCAAGGCAAAAGAACCAAGCCGAAGCCCGGGTGAAAGATGGCGTCCCCAACCGGATTCGAACCGGTGTTGCCGCCGTGAAAGGGCGGTGTCCTGGGCCTCTAGACGATGGGGACTGAAACTCATGATACTGCATTATTTGAGAAGATTTAGATCCTAAATTGACTAATTAGTAAAATTGGTGGAGCTAGGCGGGATCGAACCGCCGACCTCCTGCATGCCATGCAGGCGCTCTCCCATCTGAGCTATAGCCCCGAAGCACTACAAAAAATTAATTTTAATTTGTAAGCATCAATTCGTCAACATCAACCATCATTAGTTGAATCTTTTTTCTCCGAATTATCTTTTTGTACTCCAATGGTTCGATTGAGCGCAATCAGACGCCGTAGCGTCATCTGGCCATTATTAAGCTGCTCACCTAACCCTATGAAAGTCCCATCGAATTGATATAGTCTCACACTACCGGATGCCTTTATCCCAGGAATCCATACTGGTTGCCCCTGGCGAATATAATCGGCTGCATTATCCGGCACACTAACCTTCGGCCAATTGGGTAGTACCTCATCAATGGGCAATAGGGTTTCAATGAGCTGAACCGAAGATAGCCGCTCCAGCATCATGATTGTCCACATTTTTGGCCTTTTAAAGGGAGATACGCCTTTTCTGCGCAATTCAGTCACATGAGCCCCACAACCTAGCTCACAACCCAGATCATCGACCAATGTACGCACATAAGTTCCACTGGAACATGCAATGTCGAACTCAAGCTCATGCTCATCATGTGCAATTAAATCAAAGCGTATGACCCGAATCTGGCGCGGCTTGCGCTCTACCTCAATTCCTTGCCTGGCCAGGTCATAAAGCCGCTTCCCCTGATGCTTGAGCGCCGAATACATGGGGGGGATCTGCTGGATATCCCCCATGAATTTTTCAGTTACCCCTCGAATCATATCATCACTCAAATCCGGGACATCCCGTTCTTCCAACACATCACCTTCTGCATCGGCGGTCGTAGTACGAATTCCCAAGCGACAACGCACGCGATAGCATTTATCAGCTCCAAGCAGAAAAGCTGATATTTTAGTTGCCTCGCCAAAGCAGATTGGCAACAAACCGGTAGCGAGCGGATCAAGGCTGCCGGTATGGCCCGCCTTGGCTGCCCTAAAGATCCCTTTGACGGCCTGCAAAGCTTGGTTGGAGCTCGGCCCCTGTGGTTTGTCAAGCAGTAGAACCCCGTGAATAGGCTGTTTATGCGATTTCTGCCGATTATTTGACACGCCATATGATCCAGAGGGTTAATGAGTATAAACGGGATGAAGAAAATTATTACTATGATTCAGGAAGTTCAATCTCATGGTCGATCTGCCCGACAGACCATGATTGCCATTCTATGGTAACGGACTCTGGTTACTTCTTATCGACTCTGCAGTCCATTTAATTAACTAACGAAATCAACCTACGAATCAATCAATTAGTGCAGTATTAAGCCGAGATTAGATTCTTGTACAATCAGTGTCGCCACCAGAAAGGCTATTCAATCTGCCTCATGCTATCAGGATTTCTTAGCTCTCGTTATTCTGACCTGGGAATGATGTGTTTTTAGGCCCCTTCTCGTGATCTTCACGAATAGCCTTGTCAATGAGAGTATCCAGCTGTTCGCCCCGTAACTGAGAGTCATCATAGATAAATTCCAGGTTTGGAACGATGCGTAATCGCAGTCTACGGCCCAGCTCGCGGCGCAGGAATCCTCCCGCCTTCAGTAAAGCCCGGGCACTTTCCATCTGTGCCTGTGCGCCGCCAAAAACCGTATAAAAAATCTTGGCATGTGCTAAATCCTTTGATACTTCGACATCACTCAACGTCATCATACCAACCTGCTGATGTTTAAGTTCTTTTTGCAATAACTGGGCCAATTCTCGATGAATCAACTCGCCTACCCTATAGGTTCGGGGAAATTCCCGCGGCATATCTAACCACCTCCTTAATAAGAATTTAAGGTGTTCTTGCTACCTCAATTCTCTCGAAGACCTCAATTTGATCTCCTGGTCGAACATCCTTGTAATTTTTAACTGCAATGCCACATTCCGTACCTACTCGAACCTCGTTGATATCATCCTTGAAACGGCGAAGAGATTCGAGACCTCCCTCGAAAACTACGATGTTATTGCGCAATACTCGGATTGGATCGCCCTTGCGCACTACACCTTCAACAACTAGACAACCCGCAACCGCCCCGAAACGAGAAGAGCTAAAGACATCGCGAACTTCTGCAAGTCCGATAATTTGTTCTCGCAATTCTGGCGATAACAGACCGATCATGGCTTTCTTAACATCATCAATGACGTCATAAATCACATTGTAATAGCGGATCTCGATGTCTTTTCCCATAGCCAGCCGCCGCACAGCCGCATCTGCACGCACGTTAAAGCCAATCACTGCAGCATTAGACGCCATAGCCAGATTGATATCCGATTCGGTTATTCCCCCCACTCCGGAAGAAATGATCTTCACCCGAACTTCATCAGTTGAAAGGTTACCTAAGGCATCTCTAAGCGCCTCAGCGCTCCCCTGAACATCCGCCTTGATTAATAAATTGACGCTTTTTACCTCTCCGGATTTCATTTCATCAAACAGGTTTTCCAGTTTGACCGCTTGTTGGCTAGCTAATTTGCTTTCACGGAATTTCCCACGCCTGAATTCAGCCACTTCACGAGCCTTCCGCTCGTTGGCAACCACAAGAACATCATCGCCGGCATTGGGAGTTCCGGACAAACCCAATACCACCACAGGCATGGAAGGACCTGCCTCCTGCACCTCACAGCTATTCTCGTCGAACAGAGCGCGTACTCGGCCATATTCCTGCCCGGCCAGCAGCATGTCACCCCGATGTAGCCGGCCTTTCTGTATTAATACCGTTGCAATTGGCCCACGTCCCTTGTCGAGACTCGACTCGATTACTACGCCCGAAGCTATGCCTTCATTCGGGGCTTTGAGTTCAAGCAGTTCGGCCTGGAGAAGAATAGCGTCCAGCAGATCGTCGATACCCTGTCCGGTTTTAGCCGACACATTAATGAATTGCGTATCACCACCCCATTCTTCAGGGATGACATTGCGCTGGGCCAATCCGTTCTTGACCCGATCAGGATCGGCGTCCGGTTTATCAATCTTATTGATAGCCACCACCAGAGGTACCCGTGCTGCTCGTGCGTGCTCGATTGCTTCAATAGTCTGAGGCATAACGCCATCGTCTGCCGCCACAACCAAAATGACCACATCCGTTGCCTGAGCACCACGGGCACGCATGGCGGTAAAAGCCGCATGCCCCGGGGTATCCAGGAAGGTCAAACCACCTCTAGACATTTCGACATGGTAGGCCCCGATATGCTGGGTAATGCCCCCCACCTCACCCGCAGCGACTTTGGCTCGACGGATATAATCAAGTAGAGAGGTTTTACCATGGTCCACATGCCCCATGATAGTAACCACTGGCGGACGGGAGACCGATTCCCGTCGCTCCTCCAGGGTGGAAATATCAAGGTTCAGCTCCATATCGGACTCAGAAACCGGTTTAGCGATATGGCCGAGCTCCTCAACTACCAGCGTCGCGGTATCCTGATCGGTACTTTGGTTTATGGTGGCCATAACTCCCATCCCAATCAGAGTCTTGATGACAACCGAGGCCTTGACTGCCAAACGCTGAGCCAACTCGGAAACCGTTATTGTTTCCGGAACCTCCACTTCACGAACTACTGGTACTGTCGGTTTTTCGAAACCATGTTTGCCACTAACCTCGGCCTTGATACGTCCCCGCGCAGATTTTCTAACCTTGCCACGACGGCCTTTCTTGCCGGAGGCCACATGTAACTCAGAACGGCCTTTCTCCGATTTTTCTTCCACCTCGCCCTTTCGGCTTCTAATCGTCTTTTTCCGTCCAGGCGATTCGGGCCCCACCACCGGCTTTTCAGCTACCCATGTCTGTACTGCTTTTTTACTTTCCTTGCGCTCGACATCAAGACGGCGCTGCTCTTCCTGCTCCTTGCGTAGGCGTACTTTTTTGAGGCGCTCCTCTTCCGCCTGGCGACGAGCATCCATCAAGCGGCGCCGATCTTCTTCAAACTGCCGCGCCAACAGGGCCGACTTATTGGTTAGCTCATTAAGCTCGGGACCAGCCTGTACCTCAGAGAGAGGATTTTCCAAACTTCCTGCTTCATTAATATTTACTTCACTGGAGATTTCCTGAACCTTACTCTCTTCTGCTTCTTGTATTAAAGCGGCAGTTTGTGCCGTAGTTATCTCCGAATCAACCCCGGTTTTCCCTGCCTGTGCAACTTCCACACCCATTTCCACTGTAGATTCAGGTGCAATCTCAGCTTGACCTTCCGGCGAGAAGGATGTGATAGCTGTTTCACCCCTCCCCTTAGGCAGGGCTTCCGTCTCAAGTGGCCTTCTCGCCACTTCGACTGGCGCTTCGGTCAGAGCAATAGCAGACTCCTGCTCCATACCGAGCGAAGAACCAGCTTCTGGTGATTCAGGTAGACCACGGCGGCGCTCATAGACACGCTTTTTTCGAACTTCAACATGGATCGTTTTAGCGCGTCCCTGGGAACTATTGACCTTTAATTCCGTCGTACTTCGGCGGCGCAGGGTTACCCGCCGGCGAGGCTGTTCCCCTTCCACATTGCCGTGGGTACGTCGCAAGTACTCCAACAGCTGTACCTTTTCGGCATCGCTAATCTCCTGATCGGGGCCGGTAGCAGTGACTCCTGCCTCGCTCAATTGTTCGAGAAGTCGCTCCACCGGCGTGCCCACGATTTCAGATAGCTGTCTGACTGTCACCGTACTCATGCTCGGTTACCTCTTTCCAATATTAATCTCCGCCTCTTGGCAGATCATTGCTAACCGCCAGATATCGTTTACCAGGGCGGGAACATTTGTTGCGTCAATCTATTTCAGGTCAAACCCATGCCTAACATACGCAGTTACGCCGAATATTCATTGTTCCACCTACTCAAACCAGGGGGCACGAGCGGCCATGATCAATTTGGCGGCTTGTTCTTTCTCCAGATCGGGTATATCAAACAGGTCGTCTAGCGATTGTTCAGCCAGATCTTCCGCTGTCACGATCCCTCGCTGAGTTAAAGCGCGCACCAGGGAATCATTCATTCCTTCCAATGCCAATAGGTCTTCCGCTGGCTGAGTTTGATTTTCTTCAGCGGCAATAGCATGGGTTAGCAACACATCGCGTGATCTCGCTCGTAATTCTTCTACAATCTCTTTATCGAACTCTTCGATCTCCAGTAATTCGGAGGTCGGCACATAGGCCACCTCTTCAATGCTGGAAAACCCTTCTTGTGCGAGGATCGTAGCCACTTCTTCATCGACATCCAGTTGACTCATAAACAATTCCATCAATTCTCTGGCTTCGACCTCAGTCTTCTCTTCCGCTTGGCGCTCCGACATCACATTCAACTCCCAACCAGTCAACTGACTGGCCAGCTTAATATTCTGTCCGCCACGACCAATGGCTTGGGAAAGTTTATCTTCTACCACCGCGACATCCATGGAATGTCTATCTTCGTCTACGACGATGGAAACGACTTCCGCAGGTGACATGGCATTAATTACAAACTGGGCCGGATTTTCATTCCAAAGTACGATATCAATCCGTTCTCCAGCCAGTTCATTGGAAACAGATTGCACACGTGAACCGCGCATTCCTACACAGGCACCCACTGGGTCTAACCGCGGATCATGAGAATAAACCGCAATTTTGGCACGCTGCCCCGGATCCCGAGCAGCTGCCTTGATCTCAATCACACCCTGGCCGACCTCTGGCACCTCCAGCTTGAATAATTCAATCAAAAACTCCGGTACCGTACGACTAATAAACAATTGTGGGCCTCGTGGCTCATGCCGCACTTCTTTGAGATACCCACGCAAGCGCTCACCAGGACGAACGTTTTCCCGGGGAATCATGTCTTCCCGACGAATAAAAGCCTCAGCCGCACCCCCCAGATCCATATAGACGCCGTGCCGCTCGCTACGCTTGACAACCCCCATGATCAGATCACCCACACGATCCTCATAGGCTTCAACGACCTGTCGCCGCTCAGCTTCCCTGACTTTCTGAACAATAACCTGTTTGGCTACCTGGGCAGCAATTCGCCCAAAGTCAGCAGCTTCGATAGGCTCCTCAATATACTCCCCAACCTGAATATCCACATTGTCCCGTCGTGCATAACTGAGCAACCGCTGGCGTTCTGGAGAATTGAAATCAGGGGCTTCATCATCAATTACAAGCCAACATTGATAACTCTGATATTCACCCGTGTGTCGATCAATGCTCACTCGAACATCAATATCACCGCCGTATTTTTTTCGCGTTGCGGATGCTAGAGCTGCCTCAATAGCCCCGAAGATCACTGATTTATCAACGCCTTTTTCATGAGAAACCACATCGACAACCATTAAAATCTCTTTATTCATCACCAATTTCTCCACCGTGTAAAGGAGGCGCACCAGTTTTCATAACCTCATTATTCATGCTGTTCACACTCACGAAAAATCAAGAGATCAGACGAGCCCGCTTGACCGCATTCATGGGAATACAAAATATGTTTCCATCTACATTCAGACGAATAGTATCCGCGTTACTGGCTTCCAGTATGCCCCGAAAATTTCGCTGGCCATGGAGAGGCCACTGCAACCGCAACTTAAGCTTCTGACCAATAAAGTGTTGATATTGCTCAATATGAAAGAGTACTCTGTCAAGCCCCGGCGAAGAAACCTCCAGCCGATAAGCACAGGAAATAGGATCCTCAACATCCAGTAGTGCACTGATCTGATCGCTAACTCTGACGCAATCATCAAGCGTGACCCCTTTGGGCCCATCAATGAATACACGCAATAGTGCGCTGCCTCCAAACGGATAATATTCCACCCCCCACAAATCAAAACCGTATCCACGCACAGTCGGCTCTATCAGAGCCTCAAGTTTATCGTACAATTTATCCGGATTCCCTATCATTCATTTCACCAACTACGTATTGATTCCACCCGCATCACCTGGGAAACGATGTACAGTTAATAAAAAAGCCCCTAACGGGGCTTTTTTATTCTAATCTTTTGGTAGCGGGGGCAGGATTTGAACCTGCGACCTTCGGGTTATGAGCCCGACGAGCTGCCAGACTGCTCCACCCCGCATCAGCAGAAATTCATATTATACTATTCCCGATCGCCAGGCAAGAACTACGTGTTAGAAGTATTTGAAGCAAATAAACTATCCAGTTTTACTTTTTTGGGTGTTGGCAGCACGATATAAAAATGGGATCAAGGTATGCACTTGCTGCCAACCCATTAATCTCTTAAGAAGAAGATGATATCCAGCCTGCCGCATGCTTGGAATCCCCTCGTCGCAACAGGAACGCCGGTTACCCGACGCCTCCCACACAGATTCCGGCGTGCAGTTTTCCCGCACCGGGCTCTTCAGTTCTACTCACACGCGAGAAGGACAGGTCTTCACGCAAGCCCCGATTCATTGCTACCTTGCTGGTTTGGTTGGGTGCTGAAAAGGCATACGCCACCAGCACCCACTTGGTCCCATCCCGGATCAGATACCATCTTAATGGTCAAGCATTTTTCGTTTGGGAATCAGGATCAAAGGGCTGATTGTTTTTCAGGACTCCATAAATGATATGAATCAACCTTCCATTACAGCCTCCACCACAAGCATCTTGGGTTTATCAGCCTTGAGAAGTCTTTTTCTCATTTCGATTAAGATCAGATTGTATTAAGATCAGATTGTATCTCATCGCCACCAACGCAGGCATCAAGAATGACTTCCTTACTTTGGCATTACCAACCTTGGACGGGAATGTTCGGGCTTGAACTCAGGTTCCAGACAGACGATGTTGTGGAGCAAGTCCTATTAATGATGCCAGTTGTTTGGCGCTGTTAAAACGAGATATATCGGCAAACTCTGATAGCACCCCATTGATAATCACTTCGCCCATGCCGGGAATACTTTCCAGATAATGCCACCATAAGCCCTTGCCGGCCTTGCCGGCCTTGCCCTGGTGCGCGCCGAAGCGGTGTCATGGCCTGGTGGTGAACTGCTTTGCGGGCGGGAACCCAGAATCAAGGGGCGTGGACTTTCGAGGAAGGCAAATGGACTCCAGGCCCGGGGTCCATTTGCCTTCAATAGGATCAATTATCTTTCGATAATCTCAAACTTTAGAGTGCCTTGAGACTCACCTTACGTTGGCTTGATACCTCCTGTTGGGCTCATGAGCTATAAGGGAGGCTGTCAATCCATCCCAGATCAAGGATGGAGTATACTCCATCACCTTGCTAGAGTATGAGCTTCAGTGGTTGGGAAGAATCTATTGGCATGAACGTAGAGAAAATCCTCAACAGAGGATTAATGTGAATGGCGATGGGATTTAACTTTAGAGAGCCTGGTCTACGGCATAAGGCCGAGAAGCTGTTTCTCTCAAAGGAGCCAGGCCAAATATAGTAGCTGTGGCAAGATTTGTTGTTGACGGAAAGGAATCCTCGTCCTTTAGGGTGAAGAGGATGTAAAAATAGCAAATTTTCGATGAAACTGATATCTGGTGGCAATTATGTCTGAACAAGAACAGCTTGTATCGATCCGCCAACACATCGATATATTAGATGACGAATTATTGTGCCTAATTAGTGAGCGTGCCCGATGTGCGGAGGCAATCGCGGCAGTCAAACGTTCAGCGAGGGATGATCTGGATTTTTATCGCCCCGAGCGCGAGGCTCGGATATTACGCCGGATCATGACTAATAATCCGGGACCGCTTTCCCGTGAAACGATGACTCGATTATTCCGGGAGATCATGTCTGCCTGTCTGGCGCTTGAAGCCAGGCAGCGAGTGTCTTTTCTTGGACCCGAGGGAACTTATACGCACGCCGCTGTCTTAACGCATTTCGGACGAGGTGTGGAGTTGGTACCAATGATCGCTTTATCCGATGTGTTTCGTGAAGTCGAAGCAGGTGCCTGTCAATTTGGTGTCGTGCCAATCGAAAACTCTACCGAAGGGATAGTCAGCCATACTCTGGATCAATTTGTTCAGTCGCCTTTGAAAGTATGTGGCGAGGTACTTATGCGAGTACACCATCATTTACTGAGTAACAACAGCAACATTGAGGAGATACGAACCGTATACGCGCATCAACAGGCGCTGGCCCAATGTCGCCGATGGCTGGATATCAATCTTCCAAAAGCTGAGCGTATTCCGCTTTCCAGCAATGCTGAAGCGGCAAGAAGGGCTGCCCAAGACAAAGGGATTGCGGCGCTCGCCAGCGATACCGCAGCCGAACTTTACGGCTTAAATATCTTCAAGCGAAATATTGAAGATCACCCGGATAATACGACCCGATTTTTGATCATCGGTACGAAAGGTGTGCCACCCAGCGGGGATGATAAGACCTCCTTACTGGTTTCTACATCCAATCGGCCTGGAGCGCTGCATCGATTGCTAACGCCTTTGGCGCTTAATGATGTCAGTATGACCCGAATCGAATCACGGCCTTCGCGTTGCGTAAATTGGGAATATGTCTATTTCCTTGACGTAGAAGGACATGCTGAAGATGAAAAGGTCAAGACGGCGTTGGCAGGATTGCGTCAGGAAGCCGATCTGTTCAGGATTCTTGGCGCCTATCCGCGGGCTGTGCTGTAATTGTTCTGTGTTTTTAAATACCAGGTCATGTCATCCAGCGTGCGCCGGCTACTGGATGAATGGTTGCTTATCCAGAGCCATTGTATGGCTAACGCAGAGCCATCTCTTATGCCTCTGAGCTCGTCAAATTCTGCTTATTCTGGTTTATTGTTTGACGGTGTTCTGCTGAATTTTAGCGATCATCACAAGCAAAATAGGGAAGAAGTGGGTTTTCGTGGAGGCGGAGTTCAGGGTCTGTTTATGCGCCAGAGAAGTAAGCATAAAGGCAAGGGCATCATGCACTATGCATGACAGAATATCTCAATATCAAAGTCAATCATGTGTTGGATTAGGTGGTTTTATATTCAGTCATAATGGATGGATGTCTCTCATTGCCTCAGGAGCATGGATTCAAGGTGCACCTGGATGATCGAGCGGTTGGCCATAATCGGTGTGGGCCTCATTGGTGGCTCTCTGGCCATGGCTCTGCATAAGTCTCATTTTGTCAACGAGGTGATCGGATTTGATCTGGATAACCATCAATTGAGGCAAGCCCAGAATCTTGGAGTATTGGATCAGGTGGCATCCGATCCGTGTGAAGCGGTTCGTGAGGCGGATATCGTTGTACTCGCCGTTCCGGTGGGCGCCGTAGAGTCGGTTTGCCTGCATATTCGTGATTGTTTGCAAGCTTCCACCATCCTGACGGATGTTGGAAGTGTAAAGGGTGGGGTTATCCGGGCTGTAAAAATGGGGTTAGGATTCTTGCCTGAAAATTTCGTTCCCGCCCATCCCATTGCGGGTAAGGAGCGCAGTGGAGTCGCCGCGGCCAGTGCTGACCTGTTTGTCGGGCGAAAGGTCATTATCACGCCGTTATCGCGGACTGCTGGGGAGGCCAAAGAAAGAGTTCGTCGATTATGGGAGGCAACTGGAAGTCGAGTTGAGGAGATGGCGGTCGATCACCATGATCGCGTGCTGGCAGTGACTAGTCATTTGCCGCACCTATTGGCCTATACTTTGGTTAACAGTCTGGTTCATCTGGGTGAGGCAGATGAAATTTTTCGTTACGGTGCCGGTGGGCTCCGTGATTTCACCCGTATAGCTTCCAGCGATCCGATTATGTGGCGGGATATCTGCCTATATAATGCCGATTCGATTCTTGAGATTCTTGATCATTTCGAGGCTGATCTGCATGAGGTGCGCCAAGCGATCGAATCCAGTGATGGGGATGCCATGCTGGATATATTTCAGTCGGCCAAAACTGCCCGGGAACAATTCTGTAGCTAGATCTGTTGGCTTTTTTTGCTATCTAGATTTTAGATATTAAAATCTACCTCTACAGTATGAGTAGAAGTAGATTACGGTATTTTTATTTCGGGATGAACTATGTGGCAGCAGAAAAGATTTATTGTAAGACCTGGCGGCAAATTGTCTGGGACGATCCGCGTCCCTGGCGATAAATCTATTTCCCATAGGGCTATTATTATGAGTGCCCTGGCAGAGGGTGATACTGAGATTGAAGGTTTCCTCAGGGGCATGGATTGCCTTTCAACCTTAGAGGCATTCCGGGAAATGGGCGTATCGATCGAAGAACTCAACTCAGGGCATATTTACGTAAAAGGTGTCGGCTTGCATGGTTTGCGCAAACCCTCAAGACCTCTTGATTTGGGTAACTCCGGTACCGCCATGCGTCTGCTGGCAGGATTGTTGGCCGGTCAGAGTTTTGACACTGAATTGATTGGGGATATTTCTTTGTCTCGGCGACCCATGGGGAGGATCATCGAGCCCTTGAGGAGAATGGGTGCACATATCGGGGCTACTATGGATGGAACTCCTCCACTCATGGTTTATGGTGGGCGCCATTTGACCGGAATCAAATACCACATGCCAGTGGCTAGCGCGCAAGTCAAATCCGCATTATTATTGGCTGGACTGTATGCTGAAGGTAAAACGTGCATCACCGAGCCGACACCTACGCGAGATCATACCGAGCGAATGCTGACAGGATTTGGGTATCCTCTGGAAAAAAGTAATGACTCTGTTTGTGTGGAATCAGGTACAACGTTGACAGGTCGAAAATTGCGAATACCGGCTGATATTTCGTCTGCCGCTTTTTATATGGTAGGCGCCAGCATCGCGCTGGGTTCCGATATTCTGCTTAAGCATACCGGATTGAATCCAACCCGAATTGGAGTAATCAACATTCTTAAGCGTATGGGTGCCAATATTGAGGTGTTCAATATTCGTGATGTCAGTGGGGAACCAGTTGGAGACGTGCGTGTGCGCTCGGCTGCCTTGCGGGGCATAGATATTCCGGAATCCCTGATCCCTCTGGCCATTGATGAGTTCCCGGTTCTATTTGTTGCTGCGGCTTGTGCTGAGGGGGAAACCCGCTTGCGTGGAGCCAGGGAATTGCGGGTAAAGGAAAGCGATCGTATCGAAGTGATGGCAGAAGGTCTGCGTCAATTGGGCGTGACTGTAGAAACTCTTCTTGATGGTATCAACATCAGAGGTAAAGAGGAGCTTGCCGGAGGATGCGTGGACAGTACGGGGGATCACCGGGTGGCCATGGCTTTTTCGATGGCTGGATTGCGCGCCCGAAATCCGATCGTTGTAGAGAATTGTGACAATGTGGAGACATCCTTTCCAGATTTCGTTAAAATCACGATCCACGCTGGATTGGACATGGATGTGACCTGTGGTTAAATCTCAGGCACCAGTTATTACTCTGGATGGACCCAGTGGTTCCGGGAAAGGTATTATCAGTCGATTACTTGTCCGACACCTACAATGGGGGCTGTTGGATAGTGGCGCGATGTATCGTTTGCTGGCACTGCTATCGCTCAGACGCAATATCAACCCGAACGATCAAGTGGTTCTCGCGAAGCTAGCCCAGACTCTTCCGGTGACCATGGCTGCAACGAATGATAAAACGCGATATTGGTTGGACCAGGAGGATGTCACTCAGCAGATCCGGGACGAAAGTTGCAGCAATAGGGCATCGCAAATTGCGGCATTGCCTGAAGTACGCGAAGTTCTGTTGGATCGGCAGCGAGCATTCAGGCAACTCCCTGGCTTGGTTGCAGATGGTCGTGATATGGGGACAGTTATTTTCCCTGATGCCCAGTTGAAGATTTTTTTAACCGCAAGTTTGCGGGTGCGCACAGAAAGACGGCGAAAACAGTTGAGAGAACAGGGGGTTGATGCTAATCTTCCAAATCTTTACCGGGAAATGAAACTGCGTGATGAGCGGGATCGCAAAAGGGCGGTATCTCCCCTGCAGCCCGCGCGGGACGCCATAGCGCTGGATACCAGCCATTTCGATGTGCCCGAGGTGCTTAACAAAATATTGATCCTGGTAGAGAATAGCAATTTGCTGTAAAGGCGGGCGGCGCCGAAAGGCGGGCCTATTTTCAAACATTAACTGGATAAAGCAAGTCGAGCTAAATCCGAAAAGAGAGTTAAATTAATATCATGAGTGAGAGTTTTGCGCAACTACTAGAAGAAAGTCTATCCTATACAGAAATGAAGCCGGGTTCGATCCTGGCCGCTACAGTTATGGAGGTTAAACCAGACGTGGTAGTGGTTCATGCAGGATTGAAATCTGAAGGTGTTATCCCTATTGAACAATTTTATAACGATCAGGGAGAGCCTGAAGTTTCTGTTGGTGACATCATAGATGTCGCTTTGGAGGCTGTGGAAGACGGTTTTGGAGAAACTCGACTCTCGCGCGAAAAAGCCAAGCGAGCTCGAGCGTGGAAAGTGCTTGAGGAAGCCTTTGAAAATAGCGAAGTGGTTACCGGGAAAATCACCGGTAAGGTAAAAGGTGGTTTTACCGTAGACATCAATGAGATTCGCGCATTTCTTCCCGGATCGCTGGTGGATGTTCGCCCTGTTCGGGATACCGCCTATCTGGAAGGGAAGGACCTGGAATTCAAAGTAATCAAGCTGGATCAGCGGCGCAATAACGTCGTCGTGTCACGTCGAGCAGTGGTGGAATCCGAGTTCAGCGCCGAACGCGAGGCTCTGCTCGAGAATCTTGAGGAAGGCCAATCTGTTAAGGGGGTTGTCAAGAATCTCACCGATTACGGAGCATTTCTGGATTTGGGTGGTATAGATGGATTACTACATATCACGGATATGGCCTGGAAACGCGTCAAGCATCCTTCCGAGGTAGTGAATATTGGTGATGAAATCGAAGTCAAGGTGTTGAAGTTTGATCGAGAAAGGAATCGAGTATCCTTGGGTCTGAAGCAGTTGGGGGATGATCCCTGGGTTGATATCAGTAGAAGATATCCTGCGAGCTCACGCCTTTTTGGTAAGGTAACCAATATTACCGATTATGGTTGTTTCGTTGAAATTGAAGATGGCGTGGAAGGCCTTGTCCATGTATCAGAAATCGACTGGACTAATAAGAATGTTAATCCAGCAAAGGTTGTTGCTCAAAGCGATGAAGTCGAAATCATGATTTTAGATATTGACGAGGAACGACGCCGAATTTCACTAGGCATGAAGCAATGTAGACCCAACCCCTGGGATGAGTTTGCCGAGAATTACAAAAAAGGGGACCACGTTAAGGGTGCCATTAAATCAATTACAGATTTTGGGATATTCGTTGGATTGGAAGGTAGTATTGATGGACTTATTCATCTTTCAGACATATCTTGGCATGTTCCGGGAGAGGAGGCAGTAAGAAATTACAAGAAAGGAGATGAACTCGATGCCATTGTGCTGGCTGTTGATCCAGAGCGAGAACGTATTTCTTTAGGTATAAAGCAAATGGAAAGGGATCCATTCTCAAATTTCGTGGCGGAACACCCCAAAGGAAGCATCGTCAAAGGCAAAGTCACTGAGGTAGATGCCAAAAGTGCACTGATAGATTTAGGCGAAGACGTTATTGGTACTTTGCGGGCTTCTGAGCTCGCCAGGGATCGGATTGAAGATGCTAGGTCAATTCTTCATGTAGGCGATAAAACTGAAGCAAAGATTATTGGTGTTGATCGGAAAAGCCGCATGATTACGCTTTCTATTAAAGCCAAGGAATTCGCCGAGGAATCTGAGGCATTGCAGGATTACAGCAGCACCGGATCTGCTACGACTTCATTGGGCGAATTGCTGAAAGAAAAAATGGGTCAGAATCAAAGGTAATATTCCTGATTGAATTAAAGATAAAGATATACTCGGTAACTCAATTGCCGGGGTATCTATAGGTTTCGGAGATACTGCATGACCAAGTCAGAATTAATTGAGGTGCTATCAATTAAGCAAGACCATCTTCATTACCGGGATATTGAAGTTTTGGTTAAGATTCTACTCGAACAAATGAGTGATGCATTGGCACAAGGTAACCGAATCGAAATTAGAGGATTTGGAAGCTTTTCACTTCATTACCGAGAACCACGAGTGGGAAGGAATCCTAAAACCGGAGGGTTTGTTTCTTTGGCAGGGAAAAGCGTTCCACATTTCAAACCGGGTAAAGATCTCAGAGGAAGAGCCAACGCTTCACTAGCCAAAGCGTTGGCTTAATCCTGTATTAGACGGTGGTAGTTTATCCGCATATCCAGATTACTTGACCTCTATACTTTATACATTTCATACGTAGGTAGTTCTCACCGATGGAATGTTTGGTAAGTTCTCGGATTCTATTTAACGAGGCAAATTTATGGGGCGAATTATATCGACCTTTATAATTATCTTATTTGCTATTTTAGCGTTAATTTTTACTAGCCTGAATATAAATTTGGTTACTTTAAATTTCTATTTCTTATCTTTAAAGATACCACTTTCACTAATTATTTTTATTTCTATTATTATAGGTGCTTTGTTGGCCGCTATCACCTGTGTTTGGATAACTACTAAAAAAGATCATAGAATTAGAAGATTAGAAAAACAATTCATGGCTTGCCAGAATGAATTGACCAACCTCAAAAGTATCTCGGTTGAGAGATCACCTTAGTGCAGTATTTATTGTGGCTGCTGCTCCCAATCGCAGCTGCTACTGGCTGGCTATCAGCAATCCGATATAAAAATAAATCTATAACTAGTAAAAATATCAAATTTTCTTTTCGAAATGAATATATAAAAGGGTTAAATTATATTCTTGATGAAAAGCCGGATAAAGCGCTTGATTGTTTTATGAGTTTGCTGAATACTGATTCTGAATCTATTGAAACACATTTATTGCTAAGTGCCTTATTCAGAAGAAGAGGCGAGATGGATCGCGCTATACGAATCCATCAAAACCTTATTGCAAGACCACACTTGAATGGTCAACAAAGATCGTTAGCATTAATGGAACTGGGTAAGGATTACCTGCAAGCAGGACTACTAGATCGGGCTGAAGACCTTTACAAGGAATTACGAGTTACAGGATATATGACCTCTGAGGCTAATCAACAGTTACAGATAATTTATGAGCAAGAACAGGATTGGGGTAAAGCCATAGAATGTGCAAATTCTATTACTTATTCTCCATCGCGGGCTAATAACAGGATTAGACGGGCTATTTCTCATTATTGGTGCGAATTAGCTGAAAGAGAAATAAAAAATAATAGAATTAAGAATGCCTATGACTATGTTCGCTTGGGGTTGAAAGCAGACAACGAAAATTTGAGGGCCCTTTTGCTCTTTGGTGATGTCCTTATTCAGGGTAGGCGGGTTCGAGCCGCTAAAAGACAGTATATGAAAGCCCTTAGTATGTACCCTTATTTCCTCCCATTAATCGTGCCAAGATTAAGGAAGTTAACTATAGAAGCCAATGATGAGAATTATTTTATAAAGGTAATAAATCAATTGGGTAATCAGATCTATAATTATGAGGAAACAGTAATATATTTGGCGGGTATATTTGTAGAGCAAGGTAAGCAGGATAAGGCACTAGAAATATTGGAAAAGAGCCTTAACAATATGGAGGAATCAATTCCCATACTACGCGAATATCTTAAGATCCTTCAAGTATCTGGGAATCAACTTGATCTCCATCATCTGAATTTAGTAATAGGTGTATTAGAAAAGATTGCTAGCAAATCTATCGGATATTTATGTAATGAATGCGGTTTCAAGTCAAAGAATCTATTTTGGCAATGTCCTGGTTGTCACAATTGGGGAACAATGCAACCAAAGCATGAATCGATGTGTTAAGCTAACATAGCATTCTGATTCAATCGCATATTATCAAGGGTTAATCGTGTACGATTCACTTTTTCCAGGATCCCTTCAGCGGACTTTGTCCAGATAAACGGTTTCGGTTTTTCATTATTCTTACCTCCTCAGAAAAATTCGCAGGCAGCTTCCGGTACAGGTAACGCCCCCAGTGCGTGATATAAAGCAATTTCAGCGGCATGACAGGTTCGAAAGCCGTACGCTTTTCTCGTAGTCAGTTTTGCTTTGGTATTAAAACCCTCCACAAT
>VAOW01003189.1_pt1 | contig 20219 bp, 19 predicted proteins | sample 3393921 | NCBI WGS metagenome assembly VAOW01 (sample SAMN08290428, study PRJNA428436) | hydrothermal vent metagenome | isolation source: Deep-sea hydrothermal vent chimney | place: Indian Ocean: Southwest Indian Ridge | depth 2742 m m | reverse complement strand
TTTTCATCCCCCCATCATGAACGGTTCCTCTTCCAGCTTCAGACTCATTTCATGTTAGAAACATGACCCCCCTTCAGACTCATTTCATATTGGACAAGGCTATAACTAGGATCTGATCTGCGAACCTGCTAAAATGAATAGGCAGGTGGAAGCTTGACCTGCGGACCTGACTTATTATCATTGCGAGGAGAATTCTGATGGATCTTAAGCAAAAAGGCGCGAGTGCCGCGCTGGGTGGTATCAAGCAGTTCATGGTGTCGCTGAAGTGGACGACGGCAGCTGATTTCGATCTAGCCGCGGCCTACCAGCGGAAGGATGGAACGACAGGGATGGTCTATTTCGGTGAGCTGGGCGATCTGAACTCGTTTCCCTTCATGCAGCTCAGTGGCGATGAGGGTGTCGGCGACCAAGGCGGGGACAACGAAGAGACCATGAGAGTCATGAAGATCGACGACATGAAATTCATCTGGATACTCTGTTGGGACTACGGGGCCGTGCAAGAAGGCAAGCCGGCGCGGTTTGCAGGAAGTGATGTCTTGGTCAGCTTGACTGACGATGCCGGGATCAGCCACAGCGTGACACTCGATACCGGCACTGTGGGCAATGTCTGCCTCGTCGCGACGATTGACAATTCCAGCGTAATGGGTGCGAACTTCATAAATGCGAGCAAGGCGGGTACGCTGAAGGGGCTCGCAAACCTCGATCAATTGATGAGCATTATTAACAGCTAAGGCCTATGGCCGCAGGAGTTCCCTAATGGTTGACCACATGACAGCTAGCCTCGAAGAATTTGCGAACGCGATACTTGAAGACGGGATCATCGATGCAGACGAGGTCGCGAAGATCCGCGAACGTATTTACGACGATAAGGTTATCGATCGAGCAGAGGCAGATTTTCTCTTCCTACTCAACGATGGTGTGTCCGGCAAGGACAACGATCCCGGTTGGAGCAACCTCTTCGTTGAAGCCATCACCGACCACGTCCTGAAGGATGATAAATCGCCGGGTGTTATAGACGAAGACGAGGCCGGCTATCTGATCGGGAAGATAAAAGGCGACGGACAAGTTGACACGATCGAATTGGCGCTGCTCGTCAACATCACCGCGAACGCCACCGGCGAGAGCCCGAAGAAACTCACCGATTTCGTGCTTGATTCAGTCAAGGCCGCCGTAATCGCTGACGGCATCGTCGATAACGACGAGGTTGAGATGTTAAAGAAAGTCGTCTACGGCCAGGGTGGTGCAGGCGGCAGTGGCGTCGCCCGAGCCGAAGCGGATATGTTGTTCGATATCAATGACGCCACCACCGGCAATGAGGGACACGCTGCTTCGTGGCAAAACTTTTTCGTCGAAGCAATTGCCAAGCATGTGCTTGAGGATGAAACCTCTCCGAATGAGGTCGACGAGGAAGAAGGCGACTGGTTAGTCTCTCGCATTGAGGGGGATGAAACCTATGACTCCAACGAGACGGCTTTGCTGCGATATATCAAGGCTAATGCTAAGGTAATCAGCGGCAAGTTAAAGTTCAAGATTGATATGTTCGCTAGTTAGAAAGCTGTTGAGATCCTCTCATCTGGAGCAGTCTGGGTCCTGCGCCACCGTGACCGGCGGGTGACTGTCCGGGTTCTAGCTGTCGTCGTGGCGTCATACGAGCGGCACTCTGTGCATCGTCGACGATCGGGCGATAGGTTGGCCGTCCACAGTCCGAGACCTTCATGGGGCGTTCGGAGTTCAGAAGCCAGGAGATAACATTATGGATCTCAAGCAAAAAGGCACGACTGCAACCATCGGCGCGTTCAAGCAATTGAGAGTTTCACTCATTTGGACGTCGGCGGTGGATCTGGACCTAATGGCGTTCTACCGGACCAAGGACGGCCGGACGGGGGGTGTCTATTCCGATAATTATGCTAGCGGGAACCTGGGTCGTCTCGACTCCTTCCCATTTATGGAGCTATCGGGCGACGCAGGGGTCGGCGCAACTGGAGGGGACAATCGTGAGATAATGACCATCGTCAAGCTGGATGATATCGAGGAACTGTATATCTGCGCCGTCAACTTCACTGATGCCTCCGGCGGCGTCTCCAAGGTGTTTGCCGACTATGACGCTCATGTCGAGGTGGAAACCGACCGGAATGAGAAGCATACCATCGCGCTCGACTCGAAGAGCCCGGGTTCGGTCGCCGTATTGTGCAAGTTCAAGTCCAGCTTCGTGGGGATGGAGCTTTCGAACAACAGTGATGTGATGAGCTTTGAGGAATTTCGATCCAGCGTGCCGGGAGCTGAAGCGCTAAAGCTGCTCTCCAAGGTTCTTCTACAGAAAAAGGGCGATTCGCATACCATCCAGTTGAAGCAGAAAGGTGCCGGTGACGAGATTACCATCAACCTGAACTGGAATCAGGGTGAGGAACCCAAGAAAAGCGGGTTCTTTAGTGGCCTCCTCGGGAACAGCAGTGGTGGGATAGACCTTGACCTTGGGTGTTTCGTCGAGCGCACGAATGGCGCCAAATCGGTCATAGATGGATTGCAGTTCAGTAATTCCGGTGGTCCCCGCAACCGGGTAACCAAGCAGGGGTGCTACACGGAGCCACCTTGGGTCTGGCACATGGGTGACGATCGATCCGGTAACGAGATGGCAGCAGGTGAGTTTATCCTCATTAATCCCAGGGGATATTCGGATATTCGGCGATTGACGATTTATGCCTATATCTACGAAGGCGCCAGTAAATGGGATCAAACCGATGCTGTGGTGACAATCAAGGTACCGGGGAATCCGGAAATCGCGGTAGAAATGGGTCAGCAGAGTAGCCCGAAGACTTTCTGTGCGATCGCCGGCCTGGACTTCATCGGCAGCCAGCAGGTTCGAGTAACCCGGTATGTCACCTTTCACAAAGATCACGCAGATTGTGACCGTACTTACCATTGGGGAATGCGCTGGCAGGCCGGCAAGAAATAGATATTAAAAGATACCTGGAGATTAAGAAAATGCAATTAGTACAGAAGGGGCAATCCATCCAGCTTAAATCTAAGTCTGGAGCACAGTTGACGAAGATCGCGGTAGGTCTCGGGTGGGGAAAGAAAAGAAAGAAAGGTTTCTTCGGCGGTATCAAGGAAATCGGTGTGGATCTTGACGCGTCGTGCATCATATATGATGGTGATAAGATGGCTATTGATACCGTTTGGTTCGGGAATCTCCGAAGCAGTGACGGCTCGGTACAGCATACCGGTGACGACCGCGTCGGTGGCGGGAGTGAAGACGAACCAAACGAGATCATCAATGTCGATCTATCGCATCTCCCCGGTCAGGTGAAAAGTATCGTTTTTGTCGTCAACAGCTACTCTGGAGAGACGTTCGAGGGGGTGCCATTCGCTTTTTGTAATGTAGTCGACTTGAGCTCGGGATCTATGGAGGTAGCGCGGTATAATTTACAAACAGACGGTGGGAGTCACAAGGGCTTCATCATCGCGAAACTTCGACGAGATGGGAATGGCTGGAATTTTGAAGCCATTGGTGAACGCTCTACCGGACGCCAGCAAACCGTTCGGGATATCGAGCCACAAGCAAGGGTGTTTGCCTGAGTTACGGGAGGACTTTTCACCTTTCTACCGGAGTTGAAGTTTATATCGGGATCGAGCCGGGGTTGATCCTAATAGGTGATGGTCTTATTGCTGGTTTCCCGTGCTCAAATATTTCGTACTTAATCTAAAGGAGGTTGGAAGATGGGATTTTTCGATGATCTGAAAAATAAGGCTGCAGAGGTCAAGACGGGTCTGATTACAGAGGCCAAGCGTTTCAAGAACAAGGACTTTCATACAGCGGTAGTCGCCGCCTGTGCATTGATCGCGTATGCAGATGGCGAGGTCAGCGCCGATGAAAAGAAGAAAATGACTGGTTTCATGCAGATCAACGATGCGATGAAAATCTTCGATATCAACACGACCATCAAGATCTTTAACAAGTTTGTCCAGCAGATGGAGTTCGACCTCGATATCGGGCGGAGCGAAGCGCTGACTACGATTGCAAAATTGAACGGGAAGACCGCAGAAGCGCGAACTGTCGTCAGGCTCGCATGTGCTATCGGGGCTGCGGATGGTGATTTCGATGATTCCGAGAAAGCTGCGGTACGGTCGATATGCAGCGAACTGTCCCTTGATCCAACGGAGTTCGGACTCTAAACGTCTGGTTGCAAGAGGGTTGAGGGGGTCACTTATGTAATGCCCTCTTATTATGAGAAAGCAGCGATGAGGGCGCGATGGGATATGAACCGGGACCTCCGATTCGGTTCCATGTTCGCCCGGCTCCGCGAGTTAGTGATGAGCGTTCGGGGCCGCAGCATGTAAAAACTTGACGGGCGCAATGTAGAATGTGCTTGGCTCGTTGTTGCTGGCGAAGACGTTTGGATCTACCGCAGAGGGTAGCGATCGCGTAGAGGAATGCAATCCTCTATACGGGCCGCCAAGGGTAAGCGTTGTCCACGGATATTCCCAGCGCAGCACGGTATTCAAAGGTATTCCTACGCATGGTGCGAAAGCAGGCCATCACGAACACTCACACCGAAGCGTGCAGCATGAATTGTGAAGCCTGCACTTTTTGGTAAGTGTGATCAATAGTTGGTCAGTGAAAATCATGGAAAGCACTGACCTGGCCTTGATCTATTTGGTATTTTCCCAACAGTAATTAGTCTTCGTAGATAGCGACTTGGTCTAGCCCGGCCCATGGATGTCGGCGACTGCCAGGTACACAGCATCTCGTTCGAAAGATCACAAGATCTAAATAAGGAGTAACAATGGAACTATTTATAGCACTGCTGGCCGTCATTATTGCATCTATCGTCATCATGTATGCTTCCAATGGCTTCGATGATGCAGCCAGATATCTGGGCCGGAACATGGCGCCTGGCGTGCGAGGTGCGACCATAAATGCGGTAGGCAGCAGCATGCCTGAACTTCTGACCACCTTTTTCCTCTTATTCCTCTTCCAGGATCAAGGCGGCTTTGCCGCTGGAATCGCCACTACGGCAGGCTCAGCGATCTTCAATGCCGTTGTTATTCCTGCTGTATGCATCTTTGCCGTGCGCTATCGCGGTGTGCTGGTACGAAGTGCATCCGGGGCAGTTGCCGTCCGGGAGAAAGTGAAATTAATCAAAATCTCGAAACAAAACCTGATAAGGGATGGGTTCTTTCTGCTCATCGCCGAGGCAACCTTGATCTGGTTTCTAGGCAACTCGGAAATGACCTGGTGGATGGGGGCAACACTACTTGGAATTTACGGGTTTTACTTTCTCTACCTTACGCGAGGGTTCGGAAGTAATGAAGGCGATAGTGAGGATGAAGAAGATGAGGAAGATAGTAGTGAGGACTCTTCATCGAAGCTCAAGGCTCTCCTGACATTCGATTTCAATACGCTGTTGTTCAACGGAAAAGATTACTCGACTGGAAGCGCATGGGTGGTCCTCTCACTTGCCACCGGTGCCATCGCGATCGCGTCCTGGATGCTGGCGGACGCAGTAATGAAGAGCGCCAGCGCCATGGGGGTACCAGCATACTTTACGGCATTAATCTTCGCGGCCGCTGCTACGTCGGTACCCGACACCGTGCTGTCCCTCAAAGATGCGGTTCGCGGTAATTACGACGATGCGTTATCGAATGCTATCGGTAGTAACACCTTTGATATCACAATCGGTCTCGGGCTCCCGTTATTGCTCTATGCCTTGATCTTCGATACCAACGTACTGGTGATGGCTGCCCATAATACCCAGTTGCTGCGCATCGTGCTGTTTGGCGTGACCGTCCTGGTACTGGCATCACTGCTATTACGAAAGCGGGTCACGGTCTCGGTCGCATACTTCTTCTCGGCAATCTACATTAGCTGGATGGGATTCGTGGTATACGACATGTTGGTGAGCCGTGTTGGATAATACCAAGGTAAGCCATTTGTCCGGAGTGGCACGGTAATACCCGTGAGTGGGGAGTCAGGTAAATCTCTACTTTCGCGCATCATCTATACGGTACGGATGGTCATCCGGTTCCGGGCCAGCCTTTCGCGAATTTTGCGCGAAGCGACTTCGAAGCCCCCATGGGAGATCTCGATCCAGCAGCTGCGATTAACTGGAGTAAAGATCATTGTGCTCGATTTCGATGGAGTCTTGGCGCCGTACGGTGACGACCAGCCCAGCACACTCATGCTCGGTTGGCTCAACCGATGTATTAGGCAGTTCGGCGAGGCAAACGTATTCATCCTCAGCAACAATCCATCACCAGCCCGGATCGAGTTCTTTCGAGAACACTTCGCGCGCGTTCAATGGCTGACAGGCTTCCGGCTAAAGCCGTATCCAGATGGCCTCGAATGGGCTATTTCTTTCAGGAGCGTGGCGCCTCGGGAAGTGTTGTTGATTGACGACCGGCTGATGACAGGCGTCCTTTGCGCGTGCATTGCGCAGATCGGCGTCTGCTATGTTCGTCAACCGATAGTGGCTCTCTCCAAGCGCCCCTCTAGAGAGCTTTTCTTCATGGCACTACGGGGGATGGAACGTCTATTGTTCCGTTCCTTTTGAGGTTCTAATCGTCGGTGTGAGGGCCAATTGGTACCGCTGTTAACTGTCACCCCGGGTACCATGCAGAGAGGACCGCATCCTTCGTACACCGCGAGCGGCGAAGAAGATGGCCACCGCCAGGGAAAGCAGGAAAAAAATATTGAACAATGGCAGGTGGTTATAGTTCTTGTCGACTTTCTTGAGCGCGATGACGTTTGGAAAGAGCGACAGCACGGTTACTCGCCAACCATAGTAGGTTATGAGCACCCACGGCTTCTTGGCTTCGCTGGCAAATACCCGCGCCTGGCCGCTGAGATTAGCGCTATTGAACTTAAAATAAGGTGGCCACCCCCACCCTGTATCCTCATTCCTGTACATCTGCATCTTACCGCCACGTGTAAGCACCGTAATGAACCGTATATCATTGTTGTTGCTACGTTTGACGCTAGTCCCAATAATTTGCACGACATAGGTGCGCGGCAAGTTGTAGTAAAGGAAAAGTACGACGGTTATGACGAGTGCCGACATCACCACGTACATCGCTATTCGTAAAGTTTTCACCTTAAAGCCCCCTCCCCCCCGGCACGGTCATTCCCCCGGGAGCAATGCTCGATCCAGATTAGATCGATGCCTATATTATCGTTGGTTATTACTATGAGATACCTGCGCAACAATTTCAAACCTGGATATCATGATTACGCTAAACACAGTCAGTGTGATGAAAGCCTTAGGGCTTTCGCTTGATGTCGATCAAAAATTAGCTAGCCAATCCTGAACTATTTATTTCAGGCATTCAAATGTACTGTGGACTCCATTCAGCGACTCGCCGCGCTGCCTGTGGCCACCCGCCTATCGCGTGGTCGCTCCCGCTTTTCACCCATACCCCGTCCTTTATTAATAGCAACTACGGGGCGGGCACTTCACTCAATATAAACGTCTGCGGATTTATCAACGGAGATAATTGTGGCAGCAAGCAGATACTGAAAGCTAGTGGTAGCGATGGACAAGTCCACACCACAGACTCCAATACCCTAGTTTATAGCACTGAGTCAGCCGCTGGTAGCGCGTGTGGATGCTACACCAGTCAATCGGGCGGTTTGAGCGGTACGGGACGAGAGAATACCCGGCCCAGACACAGGCCGGAGGCGGTGGCGGTGGCGTCATACCCCTCCAGGAAGTCATCGGCTCTGCCAGTATAGGGCCGTCGATCTAAGGGGCTTGATTGATCTGGGTGCACCCTACTAAAACCTGACAGGCTTATACCCTACGGCCAGGGAATTCACCACCCAACGGACGCGCACCAACCTGAACCTCACGATCACCATGAAATCTTGCCGACACCGCAAAATCCTCCCTCCCCATGTTCGCTTCCCTGTTATTCCCCACCATCAGGCAAACTGATACCCTGTCGCTTATGTCAGGGATTGACGCCGCCGCCGACTCGGCGGATCATATTAATTAGCTAACCTAATTGAGTCACTCAGGTCTTCGCATCAACACAACAAGCGTGATTCCATCCTGGGTACGGGTAGCGCCCTGATCTACCGCCAGGGTTCCTATCGCATGACGTTGGCAGATCAGAGGGTTGAGCACTGGTTAGTTCCAAGCCCTAGCTAAATTTGGCCCCTATTTAGGTTTGATAATCAACCAAGGAATACACCTCATGCCCCAGCAACACCAGACAGATCAACCGAACCACCTCGACCTCGACGCTGAGCTAACGGCACTGCGCGAGAATTCGGCTAAACACCTCGGGCCAAGCCAGATGGCTATGATGACGGATGCCCAACGCGAACTGGCCCAGCTTGATATCCCTGGACATGCCCTCGGCATCGGTGACCCAGTACCGGATTTCGAGCTACCAGATGCTGATGGAAACAGTGTATCGTTGGCTGCGTTACGCGCTGGAAAACCGCTAGTATTAGCCTTTTATCGTGGTGCATGGTGTCCTTACTGCAACCTTGAGATTCGCGCACTGATTGCTGCCCTATCCGAGATCCATGCGGCGGGTGGACGCTTGCTGGCCATTTCGCCAGAGATGCCGGACTATACCCGCGACTTTATCAAGACCGAGGGCATCGGCTTCCCCATCCTGACGGACACCGGCAATGTCGTGGCGCAACGATTCGGGCTGGTCTTCAGCTTACCCAAAATCCTACGCCCGATCTATGCTGACATGGGTATCGATTTGCCCGCACGCAACGGCGACGAGAGCTTTAACCTGCCGGTACCGGCGACCTATGTGATCAACGCACAAGGTATCGTGTGTGCAGCGCATGTGGACGTCGATTACACTCGGAGGATGTCCCCGGCAACTATCCTCGGTGCCCTGCGCGTACTCGCCTGAACCATCGCTGTTCACACAATCGCGGGCCGGTTCTGATCGGCCCGCCCCAGGAGGCGATATGCCATTCCCGATCATATCCCCCATCCGCGCCTGTTTATTCGATGCCTACGGTACGCTCTTCGACGTACGCTCAGCCACCGCTACGAAGGCCAGGCGCATCGGCCCGCGTTGGCGGGCCTTTTCCGAGTGTTGGCGAGATCGTCAGCTTCAATATACCTGGGTACGAGGACTCACCGGGCATCACGAGGATTTCTGGCGAGTCACCCAGGACGCGCTGGATTACGCACTCGAATACTTCGATCTCGACCCTGCGCAGTATCGTGATTCCCTACTCGCGGCCTATCGTCGGCTAGATGCCTATCCCGATGTCACGTCGGCCCTCGATCAACTGCGTGCACTGGGTATCCCCAGCAGTATTCTGTCCAACGGCTCGCCGGCAATGCTGGACGACGCCGTGTATGCAGCCGGTTTGAATGGGCGATTCGAACACATACTGTCGGTGGAGTCCGTGGGATGCTACAAACCCGCCCCGAAAGTCTACGCCATGGCGGTCGAACGACTATCGCTACTGCCCGCCAACGTGCTGTTCGTGTCCTCAAACGGCTGGGATGCCTTTTCGGCCAAGGCCTATGGCTTCAAGGTCATCTGGTGCAACCGCGCCGACACACCAATCGAACGTCTACCAGACCGACCAGACGCGATTATCACCTCGCTGGAGACACTCCCCGAGCTAATCAACGCCTGAGTGTCATGCATAAGCGGGGCGCTCACGATGATCACCCCTGCACCGCTTCATGCTTTACCTTGCGCCAGGGAACAATCGCCCGGCGAACGAGTTAAGTAATACCGTGGTCACACTGGCGGCCATAGCAACCATCGCCGTCACTGGATGCACCAGTCCGGCAATGGCTAACGGCACGCCAACGCCATTGAAGGCAAACGCCAGCGTGACATTCTGCACCGTCTTGCGGAAGCTACTTTTGCCGATGTAGTAAGCATCGACGACACCGCCCAGCCGATCGCCGATCAGCACAATGTCGGCCGATTCAATCGCGATATCGGTACCGGCGCCGATGGCGATGCCCACATCCGCCTGCATGAGCGCCGGTGCGTCGTTGATACCATCGCCCACCATTGCTACCCGGAATCCCTGTTGCTGAAGCTGACGCACCTGGTGCGCCTTCTCTTCCGGCGGCACCTCGGCCATAACGATTTCGATGCCCACCTGATCGGCGACGGCCTGGGCTGTGCGCCGGTTGTCGCCGGTAATCATCACCGGCTCCAGTCCAGCCGCCTTCATACGGTCGATCGCCTCGCGTGCGTCTTCCTTCAGGGTATCGCTGACGGCGACTAACCCAATGACCTGGTCGTCTGCACTCACCGCCACGACGGTGTACCCTTGCTGTTCCAGGCGCGCTATGGGGTCACGAATTGCCGCAACATCCAAATTCTCACTGGAGAGAAAGCGTGGGCTTTCTATGCGTACAGCCACCCCGTTAACCGTAGCCCGAACACCACGACCGACGATGGCCTGAAAATCCGTCACCGAAGTGCGCTCCAACTTCAGCGCCTTGGCGCATCCAACGATCGCTTGTGCCAGCGGATGCTCAGAAGCCGCCTCCACCACTGCAGCCAGAGCTAATATGCGGTCTTGTGAGTCGCCGCCAGTCGCCACGACCTCGGCCACTGTGGGCTTACCCAAAGTCAGGGTCCCGGTTTTATCCAGCACCACTTTTTTGACATCCTTGAAAACCTGGAATGCCTCACCGGAGCGCATCAGGATACCCTTTTGCGCCGCCATGCCGCCACCACGAATCATTGCTAACGGCGCCGCCATGCCAAGAGCACAAGGGTAGCCCATCACCAGTACCGCCAGCGTGGCGAATACCGCCCGGCTGAAATCGGGCGTCCCCGTTATCAGCCAAGCACCGAGCGTCCAGACCAGGAAAGCAACACCAGCGGCGATCAACACGCCAGGTACAAAGTATCTCAAGACCTGGTCAACGAGCTGCATGATGCCAGGCTTCAAAGCGCGCGCTGCCTCGATAGAACGGGTTATCTGTTGCAGGAAACTTTCCTCGCCCACCTTGGTGGTCCGCACCAGCAAAGTGCCGGTCTGGTTCAGTGAACCACCGATAACCGTATCGCCCACCACCTTGTCTACCGGGATCGACTCACCGGTGACCAGACTCTGATCCACCGCCGAGACCCCTTCGGTGATCTCGCCATCCACCGGGATGCCCTCACCGGGTCGGATGCGAACCCGCTCACCGACACGCACCTGCTCCACCGGGATCTCTCGTTCCTGTCCGGCGCGGATTACCCGCGCCGTCGCTGGCTGCAAGTCCATCAGCTTGCGGATGGCCTGGGAGCTGCGCGTGCGGACCCGCAGCGATACATAGCCGGAGAGGATATGGTAGGCGGTAATGAAGACGGCCGCTTCCATGAAGTCGGCCATGGGCCAGGGCTGAACGAAGAAACCCACGGCACCGCCGATCAGGCCGCCGAAAGCGCCAAACTCCATAAGTACGTGCTGGTTTAAGATACCACGTTTAAGTGAGGCCCAGGCCATCTTCAGGATGGGCCGCCCGACACCGAAAACCATGCCCGGGCTTAAGGTCAACATTACCCACTTGAACCACGGCTGCCGGACCCCCAGCCACATGGCCGTCATGAAGCCAAGGGAAACCAGCATGACACCGCCTGCAACCAGGAGCTGGTTGCGGTAGAAGCGTAACTCGGCCTCTTCTTCTTCGAAGCTGCGCACCTTGCGCGGGTCCCGCACCGTGTAACCCAAACTGCGCAAGGTGTCACGAAGCCGGGTAGGCGCGACTCTGCCCGGATCGTACTGAATCAATACCTCCTCATGGGCCAGGCTGACACTGGCGTCTTTCACTCCGTCCATTTGCATGAGAGCCTTGTTGATGGAGCTCACACAGAAGGAACACTGCATCCCGCCAATCTTGAGCTGCAGCTTATCGATTCGTTCTGCGCTTTTTTCTCCCGGCCTGGAAGCAGGTTGGTTCATAGTGGTCTCCTACACTGGAATTTGCCCTCGGGTGACTTATTGATGCCCGAGAGCACAATGACTACTACTGCACGGCATGCTTGACGATCCCACCTATTAACGAGGTGACCTGACGACCGAGAGACTCAAGCCCTGCATAGGGACGAAACAGCGCCGTTGCTTTTTGGTAGTAAACCACCACATGATTCCCACGCTGTTGTACTAAAATACGAAATGGGATAGCAATTAACGCTGCCGGGTTAGCTGCATAAATCTGGGCACCAACCTTTGGATTGATAACTAATATAGTCTCCGATTGTGGTATGCGAACCCCAATCATGGCCAGCATTTTATATTGATTCAGAGTTTTCAAAATAACGAGGTTGTGCTCCGACAACCCCCTTTCGAGTCGGGATATAGTCTGAGAGAAATTATATTTTGATGTTATTTTAGTAACGCCGGAAGTTGTTGCATAAGCGTTTAAAGAGGCGGCGAGAAGACTCGCGCCCATAATCAGAATCAACATCACTTTTTGGATCCCAAGACTTTTCAACGATAGACTATTCATCTTCGAGTATCTCCATTAATGTAAGTAATGACGATCATGGTCGGGGAGATCGTCGAGCCCCGAAGTGGTTCTGATAGCAGCAGCATTTTGTACCTAACCATTGCGTTCATCTTTCTTTTCGATCCGGCGAAACATAGCGAGAAACGCTGCCGGGCGCCACTGCTTGTCATGATAAAAACGGATCAGAAAACTCGTGAAATCCTCCTCGAATGCGTAGGCCGCCGGGATAACAAGTAATGTCATGACAGTCGAAGTAAACAAGCCGCCCGAGATGGCCAGGGCAGCGGCTCGAAAGGGTGTTGTCCCGGGTGGCGGGAAGAGGGCCAGCGGTAGCATGGCGGCGCCCGCCGCCATGGCGGTCATGACAACAGGGCGTAATCTTTGAGCGCTGGCGACCATGATGGCACGATCCCGAGGGGCTCCCATCTGCCGGAATTGCTCGATCAGGTCGATAATCAAAATAGAATTGGATAGGACTATACCGGCGAGAATAATCATTCCCCAAAGTACCGGCGGCGACCAATCCATGTGCGCCAGCCATAGCGCCGCCATGGACCCCAATCCTTCCAGTGGGATAGCCAGCATCAATACCGCAGCTTTACCCAATGAACGGAACATGACGACCAACAGGATGAAGACGGCGAGTAGGCCGATTTTGTTGCCGAAAAGAAGTTGATTGAAAGCGTGGATCATGGTTCCCATCAGTCCCATCGGGTTTACTGCATAGCCCTTGGGGAAATTTAGCTGCATTTTCGCCGGCATGATAAGACTTTGGGTGGCCGCCTTGAGGCCAATGCCTTTATACCAGGCGAGTATGCTGGCCGCATATTCGCCGTTATAGGTATAAATGCGTTGATAAGTCGTGGTTCGGCGAATGGTGGCGAGGTTTTTCAGCGGTACTTCTTGCCCGGAGGGACTGGTGATCATGAGATCTTGCAAATTTGACGGGCTTGACCTTTGTCTTCTTTGGTATTGGATCAGTATTCGACTATGGAGCCAGCCCCGATAGGGATTAAAAAACACCCGAGTCTTGCCGCCATTAATGGCGTAATAAATTTGGCTGACGACATCGGCTACGCTCAAACCCAACTGCCGGGCCCGTTGTTTATCAACCTGGACGCTTAGTTGGGGCACGCCATTTACCGTATCCAGATAGGGTTCGTGAATGCCATGCGCTTCAGTTATTGCGATGTGCAAGACCTGTTTCGCCATCTTGTAGACCTCATTGAGGTTGGGCCCTACGACCAGTGCCTGCACCGGTGCGCGCGCTGCGGAAACCGGCGTGGGGTTGATCGGCTTTAAAAACAGCACCTCAAGATCCGGGATCTTTGCCTTAGCCTTTTTGTAGATCTTTTGCTCAATCTCCCAGATCGTTTCTTTACGCTGTTCCTTGGCAATGGTCAGGTTAACCAAGAAACGGGCCTCATTGACCGTGTTGACGCCATAGCCCGTGAAATAAGCACTCCAGACGGGTGACTCTCCGGTTAGCGCGGAGATGTTGATCACATTTTTTGTGTGCAGGGCGATGCGTTCGATCTGTTTCACGATCTGCGCCATACGTATGGCGCTTGTGCCCGGGGTTGCTCGTGCATAGCCCAAAATAAATGAAGTATCCGTGGGCGGCATCTGCTCCACGCCGAGGCGATTGAAGAGGGAAAAAGAGATCCATATCGAGGCGGACATGGCCGCCAGCATGATCCATTTGTGCTCGATGGACCAACCCACAGCTCGCATGAACCACAGTTCGAATCGATGCCAGTGCTTTAGAAAGAGGGAATACAGCAGCCTACCCACAAGTCCCTGTGGGCGGGTTTCCGTGAGTGCCAACGTTTCTTCCACGGTTGGCGAACGTGCCGAATCGCTCATCGTGCCCTGCGGTCTACGCAGCAACTTTGACGCCATCAGAGGCGTCAGGGTCATGGCCAGAAGCCACGAGGCCAGCACTGACGCAATAAGTGGAAGCGTCATGCGATAGAAACCCGTACCCATCGGGCCGGTCAGAAGAGTGCTTGGATACAGCAACACCACGAAGGTAATACTCGCGGCAAGCATGGCCTTCTGCACTTGCTCCGTACCATTGATAGCGGCGGTCCTGGGGTCTTCGCCACGGTCAATTCGTCTTCGAATGACCTCCACGACGACGATAGAATCATCGAGTAACTTCCCGACCACGAAGATTAAACCGATAGTGACCGCAAAACTGATTTCGAGGCCAAGCGCTTTCAACAAGATAAACCCGCTGGCAACCGCCGAGGGTAAAACAGCCGCTGCAATGAGCGTTCCGCTGATCTCTCCAAGAAATAGAAGCATCACGATACTGGCAAGCAAGACGGCAATGAGTAATGCATGCTCGGCTGAGGCATTATTGAACTGGATCCAGAAATTACGATTAAATACGACATGAAATTTCATATTGGGATAATTATTTTCGATCTTCTGCACCAGCTTTTGGGCCTCATGCGCTACAGTGATCTGACTGGCATCGACCTCGCCCTGAACGCCAAGCCATATCGCCGGCTTGCCATTGAAATAATAATTGCCGTAGAGCTGGGCATGCGTATCCTTTATTTGAGCCACATCACGGAGATACACTAATTTTCCCTGATAGCTCCCCACCGGGAGGCTCTCCAGGCCACGGACGATGTCATCGGCCCGATACTCATCGGGAATCTCTACTGCTATGCGGGTTTCATCAGCACTCAATGCCCCGCCCCCATGGTTGAAATCCGCATTGTCTATGGCCTTACGCAGATCCAGGATCGAGAGATGATGGGCGGCTAGTTGATTGCGCTCCACAATAACCTGGATCTGACGGGTTTGCCCGCCAAAGGTATAGGCCGATAGGACACCGGGAAGCAATTGAAATTGCCGGATGATGGGATTATCAAGTAACTCCTTTAATGCGGTGGGGTTCATTCCCTTGCGGGTGACGGCATATTGGATGACCGGTCCATTTTGGCGATTGACGCGTACCAGACGTGGCTTGGTCGTGTTGGGACCGGCCTTGGGGAGTTGATTGGAAATTGTGCCCAGCAGCGCTTGCATGCGTTCCCACTTTTTGTGGAGGTCAACCTTATAATTGAAATAAACAACGATTTTCGAATATCCGGCTTGAGAGGTGCCCAGTAGGTAACGAATTCCACCCACGAGCTGGATTTGTTTTTCCAGCGGGGCGGTAATGTAGCGCTGCATGTCAATTGCTGACATACCGGGGAACCGCGTCACCACACCGATATTAGGATGGGAAACCTTGGGAACCATTCGCTGAGGCATACTGAAATACGCGGCAATTCCACCCACTAATAGCAGCAAAGCCAAAATCAAGGTGAAGTGGGGGTGGTCCACTGAAAAACGCGGTAGGCTCCAGCGCTTTCGGGTGTTCCTTTCGCCATCCTGGCTCATTGAGGTCCCCCCTCCGGAGATTCTTCGGAGCGCTGCAATACCATCACGTTTTGCCCATTGACTATCTGTCGATTACCGCGCGTAACCACAAATTGGCGCGCCTTGATACCTTTTAGAACCTGAACCCAACCACCAGTCTCTATACCTATCGAGACCTTGTGCATCTCTACCAGCCCTTGATTGGAGAAAGCAGGCCCCGTAAAGACGACCGGCCCGGGTCCTGGCAACTCGACCAGTGCCCGGGCCGGGATCACGACAGCATTTTTAATCTGGCGTACCAGAATTTTTCCTATAACGTATGCATTGGCCTTGATAGCCTCATCAGGGTTGGGCAATTGCACCTCGACAATGCCCGTTCGAGCCTGGAGATTCTCTACGGGAAAGATTTTTGTCACCCGCACCGGTATCCAGGGGCCCAATTCATTCGGTGGATGTCTTGTCAGATTTTTTGCAAATACAGTTTTAATGAAGATATCGCTCGCCAGGGGAAACCGCATCTCAACGAGGGTACCTGCATGGATCCAATTCAAGTCTTGTTCTGCAACCTGAAAATCGATACGTAAGCGGCCAATATGAACGACTCTGATCAAGGGGGCTCCCCGCTTGACATAGTCACCCGGATAGATGTGCCTTGTAGCTACCCGGCCATTGATTGGAGAACGTATGGTGGCGTAGTTGATCCGGGTCTGAATCAGGTTCTTTTTAGCCACGGCGAGGCGATACTGCCGCAGAGTGCGGTCATAGTGTTGGGCACTGATTGCCCCGGCTCGATGCAGCATGCGATCCCGCCCAAGCTGGGGTTTCCAGTAGGCCACATTGGCTTCGGCCGCCTGGAGCTCCGGCTTTAAGATCGAGGTGCCGATTACCGCAATGATTTGCCCCTTCTTGACGTAGTCTCCCTGATTGACCGTGAGTTGGTGAACGTACCCATTCACCCGGGCGTAAAGCGTATTATCAATGTAAGGGTGTACCGTTCCCGGATAGGTCACGAATTTGCGCAGATTCATTCGTTTGGCCATAGCCAGATCAACCCCTTGTCTACCGGCTATCGGAGAGCGATACAGCATGCTCGGGGTCAGCACTGGCTCAAGCCAGACGATGAAAGTATTGGCCCCCCAGAAGACCAGGAGAACGCCAAGTATATTGACCGTTAGCCGCCGTGCCCAACGATGATCGGCATACCAGGTGGCCGGAACAAGCAACACGCGTGGGATTCGTTGCCGGCGGCCGGCATAAATTGCCGTTATGAACAAAATCAATAGACTGGCGCCAATGACAAACCATATCCAACTTAATGACAAGGCACCCATTAATCATTTCCTCCCGGAAGGCTTCGACTGTGCGGCTGCACCAGTAAATTGTGGCCAATATGCACTCTGAGCGAGAGCCAACCGAGACGATAATCAGCCAGGCTCCGTGCGTGCCTTAGCGTTGCATTGATAGCATCGGCTTCGGTATCCAGCAGATCGGTCACAGTACCCTCACCGACTTTGAATCGCAGCGCTTCATCCTGCAGTGCTCGATAGGCAGAATGTACTTCCGCGGTGGTTGACTGTACCGCCGCAGCCGAGGTTTGAATCCGCGCGATGGCTGCATGTAACTGATAGCCGACCCGCTTACGCAACGCGGTTAGTTGTTGTTGTGTTTGGTAGTACTTTGCCCGCACCCGATGGGTTTGCGCCTGAATTTGGCCGCCGGTAAAAAATACCCAGGAAAAATTCAGGCGAATTGATCCACCGGGTTGTGCTCCGGCCTGCGGGTGGCTAAAGCCTTTGTATTGGAGATAATCAGCCTGCAAGCTAACCTGGGGGCGACCGGCAGAAGCGGCGATTTTTATATCCTGCTGTTTGGCCTCAAGCTTAGATTTAAGTGCGAGATAATCAGGCCGCGTTGCCAGCGCCTGCGTCAGGTAGGCATTAAACGGGCGGAGTCGCAAACGATGATAATCCAGTTGTCCTTGCACTCGAACCCGGATCTGATCCGCTGTGGGCAATCCGATCAGGCGTCCTAGTTGCGCGCGCTTGACGAGAATTTCATCTTTAATCCGGCTTAATATGGTTTGTTCTCGTGCTAACCGCGCCTTGATTCGGTCGAGATCCAGCTCCGGCTGGGTTCCGGCATGAACATATTGTTCAGTCTGGGTCATTGCGGATCGCAAATAACGTACACCCAGTCTTTCAGCCCGCCGCGCCTGATGTAAAACCAGTAGTATGTAAAAAACGCGAGAGATGCTTAACTGCAGATTCTCCAATGTATTCCTGACGACGTAATCGGCGGCCCGAAGCCGATCGGTGGCAGCATAGGTTCGTGCGCTGATTCGGCCCCCCTCGTAAAGTGGCAGGCTGAACCCCAATCCCAGCGTCCCGATACGTTGATTGAAGCGCTCTTGAGGCGGCACCTCGGCGAGCCGGGCGCCAGGAATCAGTTGACGGGCCTGGAATGGCGAATCGTAATAACCGCCCAGTAAACGGATCACAGGAAATCGCTGACGGTGAGCTGCCTGTAGAGCGTAGGTAGCTGCTTGCTTGGCCATCAGCTTGGCACGATACGCGGGGCTGATCTCTCCGGCTAACTTTAGAGCGCGGGGGAAAGATAGCATGATAATTCCGGCATGCACGTTGCCGGCATATGACTGTGCACTTGTGGGTATTGCTCCAAATGCAATAAGGCTATAAAGGCTCACAAGAGGTAATATCAGTAATCCGTAACGTCCGCTCACTCTCATTCAACACCTCGCAAGTCCCGGGAGCACGGATTGGAGACATCCTCGGGGATCTCCCCGCGATGAAGGCAAGAGCGAGCGTGGTTGTTGCGGTTAAGCCCCTTTGTATAATCAAACAACGACCCGCCCTTCCCTTCCGCCTCATCGGTCCATAGCTTCTTATAACCCTGGAGTTAGCTCCAGATGCAAGTCGTTTTATCAATGGTTCTTATAACGAGGTTAATCCTGGATGTAAGGGACGCCTTGTGGGTGCATACTCATGTGCAGGAAAGTGTGGACAGCACATGCCGTAAGAAGCGCCGCGAGCGCGGGCACCCATTAGTAGACTGCTTTTATATTCACCCTGCAATGCTGCAAAAGAAGCTAAAGATTGGCTGAATTGATACCGGAAATATTTGGCGAAGCTATATCCTCCAGACCGCTAATAATCGGACAGTGTTCACTCGCGCTGTCTGTACACAGATTAAATAAAAGCAGAAGCTCATCATGCAACTGTTTAATTGATTCTATCTTTTTTCTTAGTAGGTCTATTTTCTGCTTCGTGATTTCGCGAATCTCGGGTTTTGCTGCACGTGGATTCTCCCGAAATATTAGTAATTCAGCAATCTCTGACAGGCTAAAATTCATGAGCTGAGCATTCTTGATGAACCGAAGCCGGGATAAATTGTCATCGTCATAGTAACGCAAACCCGATGATGATCTTTTTATCTTGTTCAACAACCCTATTTTCTCATAATATCTCAGGGTATCTCGCGACATACCCGTGATATTCGATATTGCACCGATGCGGTAATGAGCATGATGAGTCATGTTGATCTACAGAAGTGGCCTCGGGAATCTAAACAGCCCGCTAAGTGAGTTTTCTACTCAATCGCGACATGATATGCCAATAGTGAAGGGAGGGTGCCGCGCCCTCCAATCCATCCCATGCTCACAATACTTCGGCGGAATGGGCCATTGATAAAAGTGTTTTTTAATATCCTGGTTACCCCGATAGTTATCCTGCTATGGTGTGTGTCATTATAGTTTGATAGGGCCATCTTACACCCCATCGTCCAGTGAGCCCCTAATAGGTTCAGCCGCGCTGCGGTACCAGCGTCTTCCGCGACCCATTCCGCCCCTATTCCTTCCATATTTCTCAGAATTCAAAATGAGCAAAAAATGACCAACTTCGGTGGATATGTCAATTTTATCTGGTCTATTGCAGAAATCCTGCGCGGTGATTACAAGCAATCGGAATACGGCAAAGTGGTGCTGCCCTTTACCGTGCTGCGCCGTCTGGACTGTGTGCTGGAGCCGAGCAAAGACAAGGTGCTGGAACAACTCAACACGCTGCCCAAAAGTGTGGATTTTGAGATGCGCGAAACCCTGCTGAACATGGCCGCCGGGCAGAACTTCCACAACACCAGCCCTTTTACCTTCGAAAAGCTGCTGGACGATCCCGACAACATCGCCGCGAACCTGAATAACCTGATCAATGGTTTCAGTGACGATGCCCGTGAAATCTTCATCGAACGCTTCAAACTGCCCGAGCAGGTCGCATGTCGGGTTCCGTAAGTTTACGTATTCTTTTGACAAACAATTCCGGGTGGCTGCGCTGCCATCCCTTCATGGCTTCGATGGGGGTGTGATGCCCTATGGCT
>VAOW01026070.1_pt1 | contig 20241 bp, 7 predicted proteins | sample 3393921 | NCBI WGS metagenome assembly VAOW01 (sample SAMN08290428, study PRJNA428436) | hydrothermal vent metagenome | isolation source: Deep-sea hydrothermal vent chimney | place: Indian Ocean: Southwest Indian Ridge | depth 2742 m m | reverse complement strand
TTCAATAAACATTATTGTAGAATAAAATTAATATAGTTGATGTTTGGCTATTTTATTGGTCTTTTGACTCTACCTATAAGGAATTGAAACAGCAAAGAGCTATAAGAGATTGCCTAAATCTCTTATCAACCTTTTGACTCTACCTATAAGGAATTGAAACAATTTTAATAGGATAAAAAGTATTTTGGGAATTAGTACTTTTGACTCTACCTATAAGGAATTGAAACTATATAGCTATGCTCGGGTTTTACGTCCCTTTGATGTCCTTTTGACTCTACCTATAAGGAATTGAAACAAATGGTAGGTTTGTTTTCTGAAAATGGGTACAAACTTTTGACTCTACCTATAAGGAATTGAAACAATTGATAAAAGTGGTAAATGACTTGAATTGTTCAAAACCTTTTGACTCTACCTATAAGGAATTGAAACATCGTGCGGAATTAAATGTATCCCTCCCTCTTCAATGACTTTTGACTCTACCTATAAGGAATTGAAACTATCGGAAAGCCATTTTATCCATTCTAACCTATCCGCTTTTGACTCTACCTATAAGGAATTGAAACATGAAAGTGGGTCTTACTGATAGTGAAATAGTAAAATCTTTTGACTCTACCTATAAGGAATTGAAACTTTCTGAGCAGTTAATTACTTTCTTACTTACTATTAATCTTTTGACTCTACCTATAAGGAATTGAAACTCCAACGAAAGCTTTTCCGTTACAGCATCCATGTTACTTTTGACTCTACCTATAAGGAATTGAAACATTTTATCTTTTGTGCTTCCCATTTTTCCTCCTTTAACTTTTGACTCTACCTATAAGGAATTGAAACGGAATAGTGTATGTACTAAAGGCAATAACAAGTACTAAGCTTTTGACTCTACCTATAAGGAATTGAAACTTTTTTTCTAATGGTGCTAACGCCTGCAAAGGTGATAACTTTTGACTCTACCTATAAGGAATTGAAACTAAATGGTGGTATAAGTTATTGATTTTATTCAAATAACTTTTGACTCTACCTATAAGGAATTGAAACAACTCATCGTCCTCACTAACAGCAAGGACGTACTTCCTCTTTTGACTCTACCTATAAGGAATTGAAACAATATATTCTGAATAGTAGAGTAAGCGTTTAATATTTACTTTTGACTCTACCTATAAGGAATTGAAACTTATAAGGTTACTAAAACTTATAAACTTGTACCTGGGCCTTTTGACTCTACCTATAAGGAATTGAAACTCTGCACCGCCTGCACCGCCTGCACCGTATCCGCTTCCTTTTGACTCTACCTATAAGGAATTGAAACGTTGTCGGTAGATTTGTCATAATAATATTTCCCGTTGTCTTTTGACTCTACCTATAAGGAATTGAAACCATTCTAAATAATGGAATGGTCTAAGCGTAGGGATTTGCTTTTGACTCTACCTATAAGGAATTGAAACAGTTACCAACAAGGATTTCTGTATCAAAATTCATTACTCTTTTGACTCTACCTATAAGGAATTGAAACCCATGCCTATCCTATCGGATAGGCTGCTAAAGCCCATCTTTTGACTCTACCTATAAGGAATTGAAACTAGTGCAATGGCTTGATGGGCGTAGTGCAATGGCAAACTTTTGACTCTACCTATAAGGAATTGAAACTAATAAAACCTCCATTTGCCTACCCGATAGGTAGGCGTCTTTTGACTCTACCTATAAGGAATTGAAACAAAGATTTAATTTTCATAAAACCTCCTTTGCCTATCCGCTTTTGACTCTACCTATAAGGAATTGAAACACCTAGGACCGGAAGACTGGGAAGAAGGATTTGTAAATCTTTTGACTCTACCTATAAGGAATTGAAACATGTATGTATCCCACTTCCCTAACGGACCGTATCCGCTTTTGACTCTACCTATAAGGAATTGAAACTAAGACGGAAAAAAAGGCTTGACAATGTAAATAAAGCTTTTGACTCTACCTATAAGGAATTGAAACACATCTTATATTCGTCGCCTAAGGCGACTTTAAACAGCCTTTTGACTCTACCTATAAGGAATTGAAACTATCGGGGTAGCGACCCTCGTAGTCGCAACCCAACTCGCTTTTGACTCTACCTATAAGGAATTGAAACGTCATACTTTGCTGTATCGCCCTCGTTACTTGTATACTTTTGACTCTACCTATAAGGAATTGAAACCGCTATGAATAACTGGAAGGAATTCTTAGATGTAGGGCTTTTGACTCTACCTATAAGGAATTGAAACATTCCTTGTATAGGTAGAGTAACTTCCCCGCGGGAACGCTTTTGACTCTACCTATAAGGAATTGAAACGTGCTATAAACGATGTGAGATCGTCGATAGCACTACTTTTGACTCTACCTATAAGGAATTGAAACTCGGGTAGGTACAGAAATCTACCTGATGACCTATAAAGCTTTTGACTCTACCTATAAGGAATTGAAACAAACTTTGGGGTAGGAAAGAAAGAAGACCATGATCATCTTTTGACTCTACCTATAAGGAATTGAAACAAAGGTATATTGATATTGCAGCGATAACAATTAAACTCTTTTGACTCTACCTATAAGGAATTGAAACACAGCAAGGACGTACTTCCTGTTCTGAATTATGGCCACTTTTGACTCTACCTATAAGGAATTGAAACATTAAGGTTATTTGAATAAAATCAATAACTTATACCACCCTTTTGACTCTACCTATAAGGAATTGAAACTCATGATGTCGGGGGCTATAATGGTGCAGTTTCCCGCTTTTGACTCTACCTATAAGGAATTGAAACAGGTAATGTAAAAGTAGATCCTTATCTTCCAGCCATCTTTTGACTCTACCTATAAGGAATTGAAACAATGTTTTGAGACCGTTGTAAAGGAAGTCGTAAAGTTCTTTTGACTCTACCTATAAGGAATTGAAACCCTAAGGCGACGATGTACAGCTCTTTCGAGCTGTATACTTTTGACTCTACCTATAAGGAATTGAAACTTGAAATGAAAAAAATGGTTGAGATTATTTTGAGGTACTTTTGACTCTACCTATAAGGAATTGAAACAACAAATGGATAATAATAAATTTCGTCCCCATGTTCGTCTTTTGACTCTACCTATAAGGAATTGAAACAAACCTTCGGCGTCGAATTTGAAGACGCCGAGATGTCTTTTGACTCTACCTATAAGGAATTGAAACATAGTAAGAAAGTATTTATAACCGCTCAGAAATGGGCCTTTTGACTCTACCTATAAGGAATTGAAACTATGTGAGTACAGGGATATAGGATAAAGTATATATAAGACTTTTGACTCTACCTATAAGGAATTGAAACTTCTACAAAAGGTTCAATTCCATGTCCCACATTCGTGCTTTTGACTCTACCTATAAGGAATTGAAACAATGTAATTACGTCTAATTATACTCACGTGCTATCTCTTTTGACTCTACCTATAAGGAATTGAAACCAAAGGGAGGGATTGTCATTTTGACAAATGTTCCGTTTCTTTTGACTCTACCTATAAGGAATTGAAACATATTTGATTGTAAAGCCATAGATATTTCTTTGCATTCTTTTGACTCTACCTATAAGGAATTGAAACGGGTGTAATATATGCCCGGCTACAAAATTTAGTAGCCCTTTTGACTCTACCTATAAGGAATTGAAACGATGCTCGGGCAGATAATTCAGATTCCATTTTCAAGCTTTTGACTCTACCTATAAGGAATTGAAACAATGTAATTAGGTATGATTATACTCATTTGCTATCAACTTTTGACTCTACCTATAAGGAATTGAAACACATTATCAGGTATAAAGGTTAATAGAAATTCCATAACTTTTGACTCTACCTATAAGGAATTGAAACAGGGATACGTAACTAAACAAGAACAACCTATATAAGCTTTTGACTCTACCTATAAGGAATTGAAACACGAAATAAAATCGGCAAAGATAGTTTTTGCCGTAAACTTTTGACTCTACCTATAAGGAATTGAAACTGATATAAATTCTTTATACCCGTCAATGATGTTAACTTTTGACTCTACCTATAAGGAATTGAAACGCGTATTTAAAAGGGATTAATGGATTATAAAAATGGCTTTTGACTCTACCTATAAGGAATTGAAACACTTGTTTCGTATTGGAAAGCCGACGGCTTTCCGGACTTTTGACTCTACCTATAAGGAATTGAAACTTAAATTCGTCAATTTCGTCGAAACTATATGTCTTCCTTTTGACTCTACCTATAAGGAATTGAAACATTTTTTTGTCTTCATCATCCAACAAAAATATTTTCTGCTTTTGACTCTACCTATAAGGAATTGAAACTTTGGACCGCGTGAGTGGTGAAATTTCCGAAAAGGACCTTTTGACTCTACCTATAAGGAATTGAAACTCGACAGGGACGAAGACACCAACGAAATAAAATCGGCCTTTTGACTCTACCTATAAGGAATTGAAACTGGAAACAGAAGCAACAGAAATAGGCCTCGAAGGGGCCTTTTGACTCTACCTATAAGGAATTGAAACGTTTGGGGAGTTAAATAATGTCTAAAAATTATTTTAACTTTTGACTCTACCTATAAGGAATTGAAACTAATAATTATATTTGGATTGATAGGAAATTTTATAGCTTTTGACTCTACCTATAAGGAATTGAAACCGAATAGAGTAATACGTAATACATTAGGAACAGTGTACTTTTGACTCTACCTATAAGGAATTGAAACTCTGTTCGTTAAGTTTAAGTGGGGTTCGTTACGAATCTTTTGACTCTACCTATAAGGAATTGAAACACAGCAAAGATAAAGCGAAAGATATAGCAGGTTAACTTTTGACTCTACCTATAAGGAATTGAAACATAAGAGAGGTAGTTTTAAGGCAAAAGCTAAATAAACTTTTGACTCTACCTATAAGGAATTGAAACTGATAAATATCCTTGAAATCTTTCTTGCTGTCTTCGGCTTTTGACTCTACCTATAAGGAATTGAAACTCTTTTTCGGATAGCGGTTAAAGATACATTATCTTTTCTTTTGACTCTACCTATAAGGAATTGAAACAATCGTCTCTGAGGCGTTGGCTTATTTATAGTAATTCTTTTGACTCTACCTATAAGGAATTGAAACCTCTACCTATGAGGAATAGCAGGTTTTTTTATCCTGCTTTTGACTCTACCTATAAGGAATTGAAACTTTGCCTGCACCAGAACTATGCAGGAAAAGAAGCCCACTTTTGACTCTACCTATAAGGAATTGAAACTAACAATATCTCATCGACCTGCAGGTTTGCCTCTCTCCTTTTGACTCTACCTATAAGGAATTGAAACTGAGACATAACATGGTTAAGTTAGCGTATTTAAAAGGCTTTTGACTCTACCTATAAGGAATTGAAACTTCGTGGCCTCGTCTCTTTCTAACGAGACGCTTTTGTCCTTTTGACTCTACCTATAAGGAATTGAAACTGCCATAATCCAACCATGCTGGAAAGGCGGAGGTTTCCTCTTTTGACTCTACCTATAAGGAATTGAAACTCACATTTTCAGCATAGCTCGTTCCGGACACAATATCTTTTGACTCTACCTATAAGGAATTGAAACTGATAAAGCTAAAAAAGATATAGAGACTCTTACCTCAACTTTTGACTCTACCTATAAGGAATTGAAACAACCGCCCAAATGGGCTTTAGCCTATCCCTATCGGACTTTTGACTCTACCTATAAGGAATTGAAACTTTGACGCCAAATATACAGGCGTCTATGCAGAAGAACTTTTGACTCTACCTATAAGGAATTGAAACTCGGATAGATAGGCTGCTAATGCTCTTTACAGAGCGGCTTTTGACTCTACCTATAAGGAATTGAAACGGATAAAATGGCTTACGGATATAGGTAGGATAAATACTTTTGACTCTACCTATAAGGAATTGAAACTTTAGACACGCAGGATAGTGTCCCTGCGTGGGCTTCGGCTTTTGACTCTACCTATAAGGAATTGAAACAAGCGTCCATTTTGATTAAGACGGCTTCCATCTTACTTTTGACTCTACCTATAAGGAATTGAAACTTTTTTTCTAATGGTGCCAACGCCTGCAAAGGTGACTTTTGACTCTACCTATAAGGAATTGAAACCTCATTACGCCCTCATTTTGTTTATCATATCCGCATACTTTTGACTCTACCTATAAGGAATTGAAACCCCATGCTGTTGCTAAAACAGCCATTTTCTTTTTGTCCTTTTGACTCTACCTATAAGGAATTGAAACCGGATATTGTGTCCGGAACGAGCTATGCTGAAAATGTCTTTTGACTCTACCTATAAGGAATTGAAACCGTGCTTTCACACGTGCTTTTAAGGCCTCCATCTTCCTTTTGACTCTACCTATAAGGAATTGAAACAGGTAGTAGTTTGAAGGTAGTTTACATAATGACCGTTCTTTTGACTCTACCTATAAGGAATTGAAACTGCCATTAATTATTAAGGTAGTAGTTTGAAGGTAGTCTTTTGACTCTACCTATAAGGAATTGAAACACGAAATTGTCGGCTATGACAAGGATAGTGCCACAGGCTTTTGACTCTACCTATAAGGAATTGAAACTGAGTTTGATATCAGACTCCTGGCATAAAAAGAGCTCCTTTTGACTCTACCTATAAGGAATTGAAACATTTAGAAGCCGAGCTAAATGAGGCAAGATTTCCTATTCTTTTGACTCTACCTATAAGGAATTGAAACTCTTTTACCCCCTTTTTTAGCATTATTTTCGAATAGGCTTTTGACTCTACCTATAAGGAATTGAAACTTGGGTATTTCTACCCGATTAAATATCTAAACTGTACCTTTTGACTCTACCTATAAGGAATTGAAACCCCCGTTACCTTTGTTTCCCAAATCTTATTCTTGCTCTTTTGACTCTACCTATAAGGAATTGAAACTTAATGGAACGCATTATACCTTTACAGGAGTTTTAACTTTTGACTCTACCTATAAGGAATTGAAACAACGTAGAGGTCCTTGTTGAATCCGGTCCCTTTCCAGGACTTTTGACTCTACCTATAAGGAATTGAAACTAATAATTATATTTGGATTGATAGGAAATTTTATAGCCTTTTGACTCTACCTATAAGGAATTGAAACTTTTACGGCATGAATACGTACACTACCCATGCTGTTGCCTTTTGACTCTACCTATAAGGAATTGAAACCCGTCCCCGACCGTTCCAGCGTTCCACTGGTAGCATTCTTTTGACTCTACCTATAAGGAATTGAAACTGACACTATGCGTCAATTTTCAAAAAATGTTTATGTTCTTTTGACTCTACCTATAAGGAATTGAAACTGAGACATAACATGGTTAAGTTATTGTATTTAAAAGGCTTTTGACTCTACCTATAAGGAATTGAAACATAAAAAAGAATAATAAAAAGAGGTTTTTAAGTTATCTTTTGACTCTACCTATAAGGAATTGAAACACCTACAAGATTATTTCTTAGATAGGTATCCGTCTATGTCTTTTGACTCTACCTATAAGGAATTGAAACAAACGTCTCTGAGGCGTTTCTTTAATATTATCTGTTCTTTTGACTCTACCTATAAGGAATTGAAACAATGTAATTAGGTCTAATTATACTCACTTGCTATCTACTTTTGACTCTACCTATAAGGAATTGAAACGTTAAAGTTTATCGGGTGATAGAATGATAGCAATACTTTTGACTCTACCTATAAGGAATTGAAACTTGTAGAGTTATAAGCGCAAAATATTCTGAGATATCGCCTTTTGACTCTACCTATAAGGAATTGAAACTCATTAATCTCGTTCTTGTTAGGCACTCTAATAGTGCCTTTTGACTCTACCTATAAGGAATTGAAACGTAATTTTCTGAACAAGAATAACCTCCGAGGCTTGCTCTTTTGACTCTACCTATAAGGAATTGAAACTGAAAAAGGTTCCATTTCCGAGCAGATAGCTCGGGACTTTTGACTCTACCTATAAGGAATTGAAACGAATGGATAAAATGGCTTCCCGATATGGGTAGGATAACTTTTGACTCTACCTATAAGGAATTGAAACAATTTTAACGAGGGGACGTTAAAATGAGCATAATGAATCTTTTGACTCTACCTATAAGGAATTGAAACTTAGAATGGTGGATGAGATTTGAAACCACCTACCTATCTTTTGACTCTACCTATAAGGAATTGAAACTGATAAATATCTTTGAAATCTTTCTTGCTGTCTTCGGCTTTTGACTCTACCTATAAGGAATTGAAACTGGCGATCCCGATAGATGATCGCTATAAAATCTTTTACTTTTGACTCTACCTATAAGGAATTGAAACTTGTCTGAATAACAGACAATAAAAGCTTAGAATCAACTTTTGACTCTACCTATAAGGAATTGAAACTAAAGTGGGCAAATATGCTTACTCATATTTTTCTATACTTTTGACTCTACCTATAAGGAATTGAAACTTTGTTTATACAGGCAAGAGCTTAAAGGCATGCTTGTCTTTTGACTCTACCTATAAGGAATTGAAACTTATTCAAGCACCGTAATTACGTATTTACCTGTTATCCTTTTGACTCTACCTATAAGGAATTGAAACCACAAATACCTACGCTTAGACCATTCCATTATCTGGACTTTTGACTCTACCTATAAGGAATTGAAACGAAAATCGTGTAGCTCTGGGCCTGAGAATTCTTTAATCTTTTGACTCTACCTATAAGGAATTGAAACCACCTATCAAAAATGGTATTGCTATCATTCTATCACCCTTTTGACTCTACCTATAAGGAATTGAAACGTTTTAACACGGCGGCGGATATATATAATACAAATGCTTTTGACTCTACCTATAAGGAATTGAAACTTGGAAATGGTTTAATAATGCAAGCAGGTTCAGGCGGCTTTTGACTCTACCTATAAGGAATTGAAACATAAATATTAAACTGCGTGATTAATTTCCAACTTTTCTTTTGACTCTACCTATAAGGAATTGAAACAATGTAATTAGGTCTAATTATACTCAGTTGCAATCTACTTTTGACTCTACCTATAAGGAATTGAAACTGCTATATATAGAATATATCTATAGAGACTAAAGACCTTTTGACTCTACCTATAAGGAATTGAAACAACAATCTCAGCTCTTATTTGAGTGGTTTTTCTTCGAACTTTTGACTCTACCTATAAGGAATTGAAACCTGAAACCATAATATCTATGTTGCAAACAGGTCAGGCTTTTGACTCTACCTATAAGGAATTGAAACACGAATGAGATGAAAGAGCTTTGAGCCTTAAAGCTAACTTTTGACTCTACCTATAAGGAATTGAAACACATTTTTTGAAACATAGTTAACAATATTATGATAAACTTTTGACTCTACCTATAAGGAATTGAAACAGGTGATCGTTACTCCCTGTAAAAAATATTTTTCTACTTTTGACTCTACCTATAAGGAATTGAAACTAAAGCAATGAAATCAAACAGCTATCCAAAAGCCGCTCCTTTTGACTCTACCTATAAGGAATTGAAACTACGTTAATTGAGCATCAATTATTTTGTCGTCCTCCTCTTTTGACTCTACCTATAAGGAATTGAAACCCCAAAATGTCATAATGCCTCCCTTTTAAAATTCATCCTTTTGACTCTACCTATAAGGAATTGAAACTAATAGGGATGATTGTTTAACTTTATATTTAGCTATAACTTTTGACTCTACCTATAAGGAATTGAAACATTTGTGTAAATCTTTTTTCTATTGAAATTGATATTTCTTTTGACTCTACCTATAAGGAATTGAAACCCCACTGAATTGATGGGTAGAATGAAATATTGTGAGCTTTTGACTCTACCTATAAGGAATTGAAACCGCAAAATGCCTTTTTACTACGCATGCGGTCCATAGGCTTTTGACTCTACCTATAAGGAATTGAAACATAGACCCAAATTTTTCTTCTATCTGCAACGCCGATACTTTTGACTCTACCTATAAGGAATTGAAACTTGTAGTTAAGCTCGTCAAAGTTCCTACGCTTGTTATCTTTTGACTCTACCTATAAGGAATTGAAACATCATCACGCTGGGGTATAAAGAATTAAAATCATAGCCTTTTGACTCTACCTATAAGGAATTGAAACTGTACCATAAGGGAAAATAAGTTTTGAAGATTTAAACTTTTGACTCTACCTATAAGGAATTGAAACGAGGCATAACATACGAAAAATGTACGGCCATTCCTGCTTTTGACTCTACCTATAAGGAATTGAAACTTTATTTCATAGTTGGGTCCACCGTCTTGATATGGTCTTTTGACTCTACCTATAAGGAATTGAAACGTGGAAAGAATTTCTTGATGTGGGGATTGATATCCCCCTTTTGACTCTACCTATAAGGAATTGAAACTACGTGGAGTCCTTTAGACTCCTGTAAATGCTGTTCACTTTTGACTCTACCTATAAGGAATTGAAACTCAAATTCCTCGAGTCCATTTTCTAAAATTAGAACTCTTTTGACTCTACCTATAAGGAATTGAAACTTTTTCGCCATTCTTTAGAATGGTGGATAAGATTTGAAACTTTTGACTCTACCTATAAGGAATTGAAACTGACGTACTCCATCTTTTCATTATCTTTCATCATGTCTTTTGACTCTACCTATAAGGAATTGAAACTTAGAAATAATGGGTATATTAGCATTTATATTTTCAGGCCTTTTGACTCTACCTATAAGGAATTGAAACATTATATCCCAGGTTTTCCAACCTGCGATTGCATCGATGCTTTTGACTCTACCTATAAGGAATTGAAACACCTTGAACGAGTAGTGGACGAGGTTGTAAGTTATGCTTTTGACTCTACCTATAAGGAATTGAAACCAGTAAGCCCTTCATTTATTCCATCTTCTACATCGGCCTCCTTTTGACTCTACCTATAAGGAATTGAAACAAATCTATTTCATATGTTAGGAAGGCGTCAATTATTTTCTTTTGACTCTACCTATAAGGAATTGAAACTCTCGGTCTTTACCTTCAGGAACCTCAGGCAGATAATACTTTTGACTCTACCTATAAGGAATTGAAACGAAAAATATATAAAAAATGCTAATTTTTATTTACCGACTTTTGACTCTACCTATAAGGAATTGAAACTCGGAATAGGCAAGGATAACGGAAAATAAGATTGCGTCTTTTGACTCTACCTATAAGGAATTGAAACTGGTTTTTGTCGTATTTGCCGAAACAGTTACCGAACTTTTGACTCTACCTATAAGGAATTGAAACTATTTTGTTCAGTTGCCAAATTTTCACGAAACATATCTTTTGACTCTACCTATAAGGAATTGAAACCAGCACCCCGTTATCGTAGTTGTTTCGTCCCTAAAACCTTTTGACTCTACCTATAAGGAATTGAAACGCTCTTTCAAGCTGACGAATTTAAGGGCATCGCCCTCTCTTTTGACTCTACCTATAAGGAATTGAAACAGTTTAGGAGGGCTTAGGCAAATTGACGATATAGAACTTTTGACTCTACCTATAAGGAATTGAAACCAGCGCTTGTTGCTTTATGTTCTTCGATATAATTCACTTTTGACTCTACCTATAAGGAATTGAAACTTTAGTGCAGATTTATATCCTAATAATTTTAAATCACTTTTGACTCTACCTATAAGGAATTGAAACTTAAATATCCCATGCTTTAGAAATATATGATTATTACTTTTGACTCTACCTATAAGGAATTGAAACTAGTTTGCTTTAACATACCTAATTTGTTTGTTTTTGTTTCTTTTGACTCTACCTATAAGGAATTGAAACAGACAATCTCTTATCGCTCTTTGCTTAACTTGTTGGTCTTTTGACTCTACCTATAAGGAATTGAAACTCTGGGCTAAGAAGCTGAGGTTCAAACTCAATTTCACTTTTGACTCTACCTATAAGGAATTGAAACTGATATCGGCCTCAGAGGGGATAAAAACAGCCTTTCGGCCTCCTTTTGACTCTACCTATAAGGAATTGAAACTAGTAATGAGTTTTAAAAGCACTCCATGTAAGAGTATCTTTTGACTCTACCTATAAGGAATTGAAACTTTCTAGAACACGCCTTGCAAAATCTGATTTGCCTGCTTTTGACTCTACCTATAAGGAATTGAAACACGTGATTTATTATATAAATACTAATAACTATAACAATCTTTTGACTCTACCTATAAGGAATTGAAACGTCTATGTTACATACCTAAGACGCCTATCTATCTTATCTTTTGACTCTACCTATAAGGAATTGAAACTGGACAAAGCGACCGGTTTCCCGGGCTTCATCCAACTTTTGACTCTACCTATAAGGAATTGAAACTTCTGTCAATTTCCATAGAGATAGTTTTTCATTATACTTTTGACTCTACCTATAAGGAATTGAAACTTTTTTTCCCTTTTCTATTTCTTTTTGCAAAGAGACTTCTTTTGACTCTACCTATAAGGAATTGAAACCTTGAAAACGGGATTTGGATAACCTGCCCGAGCATCTCTTTTGACTCTACCTATAAGGAATTGAAACCCCAACTCGATAATGTAGTTGCCAACTACATCATCATACTTTTGACTCTACCTATAAGGAATTGAAACTAAGATATGCCAACTCCGTGGCATCTTTTAAAGATTCTTTTGACTCTACCTATAAGGAATTGAAACAACTTTAAAGTATATTCTTTTATTAAAATCCTCCGCCTCTTTTGACTCTACCTATAAGGAATTGAAACAATTCGACGCCAAACGTTTTGAGACCATCGGATAGGACTTTTGACTCTACCTATAAGGAATTGAAACTCAAGGGGCAATTCCATGCCCAAATTTTCTCTAATACTTTTGACTCTACCTATAAGGAATTGAAACAAAGTAATAAATTGTACTTCAAAAAACATAATAACCCTTTTGACTCTACCTATAAGGAATTGAAACGCGTAATCATTAAGCAATTAGTAGGATAGAATCAATACTTTTGACTCTACCTATAAGGAATTGAAACTATATAGCTATGCTCGGGTTTTACGTCCCTTTGATGTCCTTTTGACTCTACCTATAAGGAATTGAAACTGCCACACCCGCACCATGCTGGAGGGCTGGAGGTTTCCTTTTGACTCTACCTATAAGGAATTGAAACAGGTTTTACGTCCCTTGATGTCTTTATTGCAAGAATCCTTTTGACTCTACCTATAAGGAATTGAAACAAGCAAAAGCTAAGTAAAAGCAAAGGCATACATATAGACTTTTGACTCTACCTATAAGGAATTGAAACTTAAAGAATTTTCAGGATTGGAGCTCCATGACTTCCCTTTTGACTCTACCTATAAGGAATTGAAACCTACGTACATTACCGCCAATGCTACGAAAGCGGTAACTTTTGACTCTACCTATAAGGAATTGAAACTTTAGAAAAACACCGCCCCCTATTCCTGTATCGGTTTCTTTTGACTCTACCTATAAGGAATTGAAACTTAAAATGTTTACAGGACTCGCTACATATTTTCGCCCTTTTGACTCTACCTATAAGGAATTGAAACTCTCCTGTATAGACTGCACGGGAACTTCTCGGTAATCTTTTGACTCTACCTATAAGGAATTGAAACAAATTAAGGCTTCTGAATAATAAACAAGGATAATACTTTTGACTCTACCTATAAGGAATTGAAACATGACTGGGAGTTAAATAAGATAATTGACACCGGCGGTCTTTTGACTCTACCTATAAGGAATTGAAACCAATAGGAGGTATTATGGTTTCATCGAGTAAAAAAGACTTTTGACTCTACCTATAAGGAATTGAAACAAAACATACGTAGAAATTATTTATATCCCTCATTTTCTTTTGACTCTACCTATAAGGAATTGAAACACATATATGGATTAGAAGAAAATGTTGAAAATTTTATCTTTTGACTCTACCTATAAGGAATTGAAACATGAGAGACTGTATCATAGAACTTATACTCGCCGTAGTTTCTTTTGACTCTACCTATAAGGAATTGAAACATAATATTGAAATTTCTATAACCCATAATAAAACCTCTTTTGACTCTACCTATAAGGAATTGAAACCCTGAGTGAGCAAATATCTCTATTCTGAATTCGTGAGCTTTTGACTCTACCTATAAGGAATTGAAACCAAACCTGCATTCCTCATAGGTAGAGTAACTTCCCCGCGGGCTTTTGACTCTACCTATAAGGAATTGAAACGGTTTTAAATCAGTTTTCTTAAACGTTTCGTCTTTCACTTTTGACTCTACCTATAAGGAATTGAAACTTTTTTTACGAGCCATGTTTATCACCCCCCTTTGGATCTTTTGACTCTACCTATAAGGAATTGAAACTTAATGAAGTACTTAAAGGCTTTAACTGCATATAAACTTTTGACTCTACCTATAAGGAATTGAAACTATATAGCCGTAAAGTTGGAACTCCCGGTTGCAGGCTTTTGACTCTACCTATAAGGAATTGAAACCACTGTCAAGTAAGAAATAATTTGCTTCCAAGTTTTCTTTTGACTCTACCTATAAGGAATTGAAACTTTTAAAGGCAATATGACCTGGCAAGATGAAAAACTCTTTTGACTCTACCTATAAGGAATTGAAACAACAAATGATGCCACTATTTATCAAAAAGGTGGTAACTTTTGACTCTACCTATAAGGAATTGAAACTTCCTTAGCTGAGAAAAAGTCTTAACTACTTTCTTGTTCCTTTTGACTCTACCTATAAGGAATTGAAACGTCACTCGGCTTAAGATAGCAAAAATAGTCTTAGCGCTTTTGACTCTACCTATAAGGAATTGAAACTATGAATTTGTGAATAAAATAGGTGCTGTAGGGTATCTTTTGACTCTACCTATAAGGAATTGAAACAACCCCAACATCGTGAAAACTTTAAAAACCTTTTTTACTTTTGACTCTACCTATAAGGAATTGAAACGGTACAATTACATCAACTTGCTATCTAACACGCCTTACTTTTGACTCTACCTATAAGGAATTGAAACACGGACCGTATCCGTTGGGGAAGTGGGATACACACGTCCTTTTGACTCTACCTATAAGGAATTGAAACCGGCTTAGGATAGGATAGTAATGGATAAAATGGCTTCTTTTGACTCTACCTATAAGGAATTGAAACCGAATAAAATCAACCCCTTCGAGGCCGATTTGTTTTCCTTTTGACTCTACCTATAAGGAATTGAAACGCCTTTTCAAAGCCTATTTTTATTCCGCCTATACCTCTTTTGACTCTACCTATAAGGAATTGAAACTTGGTTGGGAAACGGACGCGGCGCAAGGTCTGATTCCTTTTGACTCTACCTATAAGGAATTGAAACGATATAATAACAATGTATAATAATGGTAAAGAAGAACTTTTGACTCTACCTATAAGGAATTGAAACAAAGAGCAGGAAGATGAAATTGAATTTGAACCTCACCTTTTGACTCTACCTATAAGGAATTGAAACGGATAGGAAAGCGAGCCTCGTTGAGCTCGGCTTTTAAGTCTTTTGACTCTACCTATAAGGAATTGAAACATTAAACCTAACGAACAGATAAGCAAACAGATAAGCCTTTTGACTCTACCTATAAGGAATTGAAACACAGAAATCAGCACACCAACGAGACAGAAATGTCATCTTTTGACTCTACCTATAAGGAATTGAAACACGTCTACCCCTATCGGGTAGGCATGGAGGTTTTTACTTTTGACTCTACCTATAAGGAATTGAAACTTTTTTTTGCGACTGCATAAACTCCCTAAACGCAGCTTTTGACTCTACCTATAAGGAATTGAAACTCGCCGTATAGTTCGGCGTCTTCGAACTCGACGCCAAACTTTTGACTCTACCTATAAGGAATTGAAACATTTTTTCATTCTGCCTCCATTTATTTGGGTATTTCCTTTTGACTCTACCTATAAGGAATTGAAACTCCGATAGGATAGGCGTTAAGCCCTTAATGGGCGATTCTTTTGACTCTACCTATAAGGAATTGAAACAGAGCAGAGATAATAGCACATCCAGTAACCTTTGGAAGCTTTTGACTCTACCTATAAGGAATTGAAACTACGGCAAAAAGTTTTTCATGATCAATCATTATTTCAACTTTTGACTCTACCTATAAGGAATTGAAACATTACCGACGATACAGTATACGCCGGCTTGCAATCTTCTTTTGACTCTACCTATAAGGAATTGAAACGACGTAGAGGTCCTTGTTGTATCCTGTACCTTTCCACTTTTGACTCTACCTATAAGGAATTGAAACGAGGCATAACAAACAAAAAAGGTACGGCCATTCCTGTCACTTTTGACTCTACCTATAAGGAATTGAAACAAGAATGTTAATATAGGAAACCGAGCCTCATTTAGCCTTTTGACTCTACCTATAAGGAATTGAAACATTGAATATGTTTCATTAATGAGCGGGAAACAAATTTTCTTTTGACTCTACCTATAAGGAATTGAAACTGGGGCTTGACGTAAGTTCCGAAAACAATCCATGTACTTTTGACTCTACCTATAAGGAATTGAAACTACCTGTGAGCGTTAAATGAGTATATTTGTGTACTGTCTTTTGACTCTACCTATAAGGAATTGAAACACTGACCTTCAAGAGTATGCGCCGTCTTCTTAAGCTCACTTTTGACTCTACCTATAAGGAATTGAAACTAAAAATTGAAATGTTAATCAGGGTCCACACGGATAATCTTTTGACTCTACCTATAAGGAATTGAAACCCATTTACAGGAGTTTTATATGTAATTAGGTACAATTCTTTTGACTCTACCTATAAGGAATTGAAACTGCGATGTTGGGGTTTAGCCCAACGAATGAGATGAACTTTTGACTCTACCTATAAGGAATTGAAACTCGTACTGTAGGCACCACTTGGGTAATATGATGCCTCTTTTGACTCTACCTATAAGGAATTGAAACTGAAAAAAGAAAAAGATGAAAATATTAATATAGAAGACTTTTGACTCTACCTATAAGGAATTGAAACCCGATGATAACAAAAATCTTGACAAAGATAAAGATTTGCTTTTGACTCTACCTATAAGGAATTGAAACTCACATCGCATTTTTGAAAAAAACTATAGTATGAAAACTTTTGACTCTACCTATAAGGAATTGAAACTCTACGGGTCTCTGCGTACATTGTATAACAGGTATAATCTTTTGACTCTACCTATAAGGAATTGAAACCGTTTTCCATTTTTCCTCCAAATTTTCTTTATTTTCCTTTTGACTCTACCTATAAGGAATTGAAACTAGTATAACCATGTTCTCTCCCCTCTTTGACCTTACCCCTTTTGACTCTACCTATAAGGAATTGAAACAGTTCACATTGCAGTTCTTTTTGAATCTTTTCGACACCCTTTTGACTCTACCTATAAGGAATTGAAACGAATAATGAAAGCAAATAAAAAACTTATTTCTTGGACTTTTGACTCTACCTATAAGGAATTGAAACAAATAATTTATTATTTCAGACGGCAAACTTGCGATTGCTTTTGACTCTACCTATAAGGAATTGAAACAGGGAATGCATTTACCATTTACAGGAGTTTTATATGTCTTTTGACTCTACCTATAAGGAATTGAAACACACCCAACTCAGCCTTTAGCTGTGCAATATCCTTAACTTTTGACTCTACCTATAAGGAATTGAAACTATAGTGTTAATTGAGATAAATCTGTAACTGCAAATGTCTTTTGACTCTACCTATAAGGAATTGAAACTATTTAGAAGTTCCATAAAACCTCCGTTGCCTATCCTTTTGACTCTACCTATAAGGAATTGAAACCACGTGCTTTTAGGGATTCCATCTTTGCCAAGACGGCTTCTTTTGACTCTACCTATAAGGAATTGAAACTCTTTAGATCGAACTCTCTTTCAATCATATTGCCTCCTTTTGACTCTACCTATAAGGAATTGAAACTAATATTGCATTGCCAACTATTGCAAATTTTGAAACCTTTTGACTCTACCTATAAGGAATTGAAACCGCCCAAGTATTTTTCTGAGGTCTGTTTGACCTCGGACTTTTGACTCTACCTATAAGGAATTGAAACCAGAACTATTAATGTTCTTTGTTTATGTTGGCCTGTACTTTTGACTCTACCTATAAGGAATTGAAACTTTGGTCGGTAGCAAATAAATAAAGAAAAAATCCACCTTTTGACTCTACCTATAAGGAATTGAAACTACGTAGAGGGACTTGTTGTACCCTGTACCTTTCCAGGATCTTTTGACTCTACCTATAAGGAATTGAAACAAAAAACCATTTCCGATTAAATTACTATTATGTCTACTTTTGACTCTACCTATAAGGAATTGAAACAAATTCGCATAATTTGGAAATTACCTATGTAATATACTTTTGACTCTACCTATAAGGAATTGAAACGGAGTTGCTATAGCAGGAGGTACTGCTGTCGCAGGCTTTTGACTCTACCTATAAGGAATTGAAACTCGCTAAGCACATCGCGGTCAAAACCACCGCAAAATGCCTTTTGACTCTACCTATAAGGAATTGAAACGGATCAAATCTGATGACGTATTCCATTTTTTCATTATCTTTTGACTCTACCTATAAGGAATTGAAACAGAACTATCGTTCGCACCATTTGTGAACGACTTATAACTTTTGACTCTACCTATAAGGAATTGAAACCTATACCATTTTTTCCTATTATATTTTTTAAACTGTCTTTTGACTCTACCTATAAGGAATTGAAACACAAGGCATATGGGATAACGCAAATTCAGCATCATCTTTTGACTCTACCTATAAGGAATTGAAACTTCCGAGTTTTATCCGCCGAATTACAACACAATTGCACTTTTGACTCTACCTATAAGGAATTGAAACAATTTGAACAGGAGTGGCAAGCTGGAACTGTCGGAAACTTTTGACTCTACCTATAAGGAATTGAAACCCGAATTACAACACAATTGCAAGTTCGTACGAGCCTCCTTTTGACTCTACCTATAAGGAATTGAAACCGGCAATATATAGGATTCCGGTTAATTTTTCTGGAACCTTTTGACTATACCTATAAGGAATTGAAACTACATTTATCGGTAACCTTTCCACCGCAGTATTTAGTCTTTTGACTCTACCTATAAGGAATTGAAACAATTTTCGAACGTTTGAAAAACGATATTTTCTTTCAACTTTTGACTCTACCTATAAGGAATTGAAACACAGACGCAGTGCCAGTAGTGGACACTGCAGTAGGAGCTTTTGACTCTACCTATAAGGAATTGAAACCGGTGTCTTACAATGTTCCATAAGATTTTGCTAATAAAATAAGGAAAAGTAATCATTGACAATATTGTTATGCTTGACATAGTAAAAAGATAGGCATACAATTAGAAAAATAGTTGCCGAGCTATTTTATAATGCTCATCTCAATCCATATCGCATAAAAAAGAAGGGGATGTATGAGGATTCTTGTTCATCTTATTTCAGATAATAATATAACAATAAGACAGAGCTATAATAATATTCTTCAGGGATTGATATATCAATATTTGGATAGAATGGACGCGGTATGGCTTCATGAACATGGTTTCGAATTCGGTAGTAGGAAGTTTAAACTTTTTGTTTTTTCTGAAATTAGGGAAAAGGGAACAGTAGATCGGAATACTCAAACCTTTACATTTTTCAACAAAATAAGTTTTTATTTATCGTCTCCGGTAGATTGGATTATGACCCAATTTGCAGGCAATATTATCCGTGCGAGAGATCTGGATTTCGGTAACAATAAAGTGTCCGTAGAATCTATTAGTGTTATGAAGGACAGGGTAATAGACGGTAGCTCTATAACCGTTAGCGCAATCACCCCGATTGAAGTACATTCAACTTTAATTAAACCTGATGGTAGGAAACTGACACACTACTATAGCTCGTTTGAAGATGAGTTCGGCAGGTTAATCAATAACAATATGATAAAAAAGTGGGGAGCGCTCTACAATAGAGAAGCGCCGGGCAGTATTTTAATTAGGCCTCTATATAGTGGTAACAGAAATGAGCGTGTCAGATATTTTGTCAGTAATGGCAGAAAAACTGTTATAAAAGGATGGCTTGGAAGATATAGACTGTCTGGAGACAGGGATATCTTGAGATTCGCGCTTGACGCGGGGCTTGGAAGCCGCAATAGTCAAGGGTTTGGTATGGTGGAGATAGATAGATAGAGTGCTCGGA
>VAOW01020103.1_pt1 | contig 20256 bp, 17 predicted proteins | sample 3393921 | NCBI WGS metagenome assembly VAOW01 (sample SAMN08290428, study PRJNA428436) | hydrothermal vent metagenome | isolation source: Deep-sea hydrothermal vent chimney | place: Indian Ocean: Southwest Indian Ridge | depth 2742 m m | reverse complement strand
CCCGCAGGTAAAAAATCCACACCGCATTTACCCTGGAGATGTTCTCACGCTCACTTACGTCAACGGGCGGCCGCTGATGTTGCTTAACGGCTCCGTTGCAGGCAGGAAAGAAACTGCTGAGGGAGCGTTGCCGGTAAGAAAGCTCAGCCCCGGGATACACCGTTCTATACTTAATGCCAGTATTCCCAGCATTCCCAGTGATGCGATTAGCCAGTTCCTGACCAAACCTCGCGTGGTAACAAAAGAACAACTGGAAAATGCCCCTATAATTATCGGCAGCGCCGGAGACCATCTAATACTGAGTACGGGCAGTCAGATTTACATACGTGGTGAACTAGATAAAGAACGTGCACGCTACTCTGTATTTCAACCCGGCAAGGCGCTAATTGACCCACAAACTGGCAAAACTCTCGGTTATGAAACCAAATACGCCGGTGATGTACATATTACCGATTATGGTGACCCGGCTACCGGCAAGTTAATATTCACCCGACGAGAAGTATTGATTGGTGACCGGCTGCTACCGGAAGATAAAAGTAAAATGGAGAATAAGTTTTTCCCTAAAATACCCAACGCCAATATCAAAGGACAGATTATTTCACTTTATGACGCACTGTTCGGCGTTGCCAGTTATCAGATTGTTATTATCAACAGGGGTGAAAGAGATGGCGTAGAAGTCGGCGACCTGCTCGCCACCTTCACCAAAGGCGAAACTATTCGTGACAATTACAGCAAGGAAGGCGGTAAGGTGAAACTACCCAACGAACGTAGTGGTCTGATTATGATTTTCAAAACTTTCGATCGCGTCAGCTATGCGCTGGTTATGCAATCACATCGTGTCATTCACAGAAATGACGTTGTTCGCACACCTAAACAATAGCCAGACAGACTAACACACCGGGGCAGGCATTATAATAACGCCCCGGTGACAATCCTGTCGCCATCAGCTATCGCGCATTGTACTGTGACTACCACCATATTCCTTTATACTGCCCACAGGTGATGCCGCCAGATAATTAACCAGTAAAAACAGATAAAAACGGATGAATGCACTCAACGTATGGTTGCAACTTTTACATACACCCGGAATTGGTGTCAGAACCTTCCAGAAATTAATCCAGCATTTTGATGAGATAGAAGCGGTTACCTCTGCCCCCACAGCAGAATTACGTTTATGCGGTCTGAATCAGGCTAGCATCAATGCACTACGCACACAGGATGACCGGGTTATTGAAAACGACCTGAGCTGGCTGAGTCAGGCAGATGATCACCATATTATTACCCAACGCGACAGCCATTATCCTCTTCAGTTAAAACAACTGGATGATGCGCCAGCTCTATTATTTGTCCGTGGCGACCCAGACTATCTGACTCGCCCGCAACTTGCCATAGTAGGCAGCCGCACACCAACCATAGGCGGTTTGCAAACTGCCCGCGATTTTTCACGTCATTTGTCCAATGCCGGAATTACCATCACCAGCGGACTTGCCAGCGGCATTGACGGTGCCAGCCATGAAGGTGCCCTACAGGGTATTGCCGGAACCATTGCACTGGTGGCACACGGTCTGGATCTGGTTTATCCGGCAAAGCACCAGCAACTGGCTCAACAAATATCCCTGGCAGGCGCTATTGTTGCTGAAGTACCCATTGGTACAGAACCGGTACGTGGGCTTTTCCCGCGGCGCAACCGCCTGATCAGCGGCATGTCTATCGGTACACTGGTGGTTGAAGCTGCGTTGAAAAGCGGCTCTTTAATTACCGCTAATCTGGCACTGGAACAGAACAAGGAAGTTTTTGCCATTCCCGGCTCTATTCACAACCCGCTGGCACGAGGTTGCCACCGCCTGATTCGCCAGGGAGCCAAACTGGTAGAAACCGCAGATGACATTCTTGAAGAGCTTCATTTTCGGCTGAAAACACCCGCTAATGATGCACAAAAATCATCTTTTCAAAAAAAAATTAGCACTGATTTGCCTCAGGCACTTGACCCGGATCACCAAAAACTGCTGAAATGCCTCGATTATGAACCGGCTAGCATAGATGAACTGGTCAACCGAAGTGCGTTTTGCGCGGCTGAAGTTGCCTCTATGTTATTGATTATGGAGCTTGAAGGCACCATTATCAGCCAGAACGGTCTGTATAGTCGCGCCAGCTGAAGCTAGCGAAAAATACTGACAACTATATTTTTCACCCTAAAAACTGAGTAAATTTTCAGGAAAAAAGAACAGAATGATACTAAAACAGTCCGTTGTTGACGTTTTGATGTTTTTATTTGAGAGCTACCTCGATGATGAAGAGGTACTTGAGGGTAATCACGTTACCGATGAGCGCGATAATATCCAGATTAAGCTCGAACAAATGGGTTTTCATCACACCGAAATTAACCAGGCTTTTGACTGGCTGGAAGACTTGGCCAGCTTTCGCGATGGTAGTTTATATGCAACCATTCGTGATACCAGTGTACGTATATATAGTCCGGAGGAAAAAGCACTGATTAATCAGGAAAGCCTTGGCTTTATCAGTTTCCTGGAGCAAACAGAAATTCTCACCGCAGTCACTCGCGAACTGATTCTGGACCGGGTGATCGCGCTTGGGCAACCACTTGATACCGAACAGATCAAATGGATCATTATGATCGTCCTGCATTCCTATCCCGGCGAAGAAAATGCCTTTGCCTGGATGGAAAGCCTGGTCTTTGATGACATTAGTGACTATGTCCAGTAAAACAGCCACATTTCAGAAGAAAGCCGTATGAGTAAAAATCTGGTCATCGTCGAATCACCGGCCAAAGCAAAAACTATCGAAAAATATCTGGGCAAAGACTTTAAGGTTCTTGCCTCATACGGTCATGTGCGTGATTTAATTCCCAAAGAAGGTGCCGTTGATATCGAACATGACTTTCAGATGAAGTATCAGATGATCGAGCGCAACGAGAAACATGTTGAGAAAATCATCAAATTTCTGAAAAAATCCGATACCCTGTACCTTGCCACTGACCAGGATCGCGAAGGAGAAGCCATTTCATGGCATCTACATGAGCTGTTATGTGAAAAAGGTCTGCTTGATAACATCACCGTGCACCGTGTCGCCTTTAATGAGATTACCAAACGTGCTATTCAGACAGCCATTGATAACCCCGGTAAACTCGCCATGAACCTGGTTAATGCCCAGCAAACCAGGCGGGCACTCGATTATCTGGTAGGTTTTAACCTGTCGCCACTGCTGTGGAAAAAAGTACAACGAGGCCTGTCGGCAGGCCGCGTACAAAGTCCGGCCCTACGCCTGATTGCAGAGCGTGAAGAAGCCATTGAGGCATTTGAGCCACAGGAATACTGGACCATCGAAGCCGATGTCAGCAAGCAGAAACAGCCATTTACCGGCAAGTTAAGCCTGTACAAAAATGAGAAAATCAAACAGTTCAGCATTACCGATAGCAAATCGGCCGGTAGCGCAAAAAACACGCTACTGGCCGCTGCCGATGGTAAACTGACTGTCAGTAAAATCGAGAAAAAAGAGCGTAAGCGTAACCCTTCGCCTCCCTTTACCACTTCTACACTGCAACAGGAAGCAGCACGTAAACTACGTTTTTCAGCTCAACGTACCATGCGCACGGCACAAAATCTGTATGAAGGTATTGATATTGGTGGTGAAACCGTTGGCTTAATTACCTACATGCGTACCGATTCTCTGCACCTTGCCAGCGAAGCACTGGATGAAATTCGTGAACTGATCAGTGAGCGTTTTGGTAAAAACAATTTACCGGACACCTTCCGCGTTTTTAAAAATAAATCAAAAAATGCACAGGAGGCGCATGAAGCCATTCGTCCAACGTCAGTACGGCGTATTCCGGAAGAACTGCATGGCAAACTAACTGAAGACCAGCGCGCGTTGTATGACCTGATCTGGAAACGCACCATGGCCTGCCAGATGATTCATGCAACCTTAAATACCGTAAGTGTCGATTTAGCCTGCGGCTCCGGTAACAGTTTCAGGGCATCCGGCTCCACCATTAAATACCCCGGCTTTATGTCCGTGTACAGGGAAAGTTCGGATGATAACAAAGCGGAGGATACAACAGAAAAACTGTTACCCGAATTAATAGAAGGAGAGAAAATTGACCTGCTTGAAATTCGCAATGAGCAGCACTTTACCGAACCTCCTCCACGTTTTACCGAAGCCAGTCTGGTAAAAACGCTGGAAGAATATGGTATTGGCCGACCTTCCACATACGCCAGTATTATTTCAACTCTGGTGAACCGGAATTATGTCGAACTGGAAAGCCGGCGTTTCACACCAACCGATATTGGACGCATTGTAAATACGTTTCTTACTGACTACTTTACCAAATACGTTGACTATGAATTTACTGCCGAACTGGAGGATGAGCTGGATTCCATCGCCCGGGGTGAGCATGACTGGGTTCCCCTGCTAAAAAAATTCTGGACACCATTCAAGGAAGCTGTTGACCATATTGAAGAGAACGTCAGCCGCGCCGATGTTGCCCAGTCACGTCTGATTGGCACCGATGAAGCCACAGGTAAACCGGTAACCGTACGCATGGGTCCCTATGGCCCGTTTGTGCAGATTGGTGATAAGGATGACGAGGAAAAACCACGCTTTGCCAGTCTGAGACCGGGGCAAAAAATGGTCGACATCACCATGGACGATGTTTACTTTCTGCTGCAACTGCCACGCGATCTGGGTAAAACCGATGAAGAGGAAGCCCTTTCAACCAACTATGGTCGCTTCGGTCCTTATGTTAAGTATGGCAGCAAATTTGTTTCCATCAATAAAGCCTGTCAGGATCAGGGTATTGATCCGTACAACATCAGCTTCGAGCAGGCCATGGAACTGGTGCGGGCAAAAAAAGAATTCGATGCAAACAAATACATTAAAAATTTCCCCGGCACTGATATTGAAGTATTAAATGGTCGCTATGGGCCATATATTACCGATGGAAACAAAAATGCCAAAATCCCCAAAGACCGTGAACCGGCTTCGCTAAGCCAGAAAGAATGCGAAGAGTTACTTGCTGCGACACCTGAACGCCGCGGCAAAAAGAAAGTCGTAAAGAAAAAAGCTGCGAAGAAAAAAATTACTAAAAAGAAAGTAGCTAAGAAGAAAACAGTTAAAAAGAAAACCGCTGGAAAAAAATCTGCCGTAAAAACATCTGACGGATAAATGACCAGTCACTTTCAGTTACGACGGTGTAGAGAAATTCTCCTGCATGGTGGCGTTATCAGCTATAAAACAGATACGCTGTATGGCCTGAGCTGTGACCCGTATAATTTTTCTGCGGTAAGAAAACTTACGACAATGAAACACCGGCCAGTAGATAAAGCCTTTATTCTACTGGCTGGAAATTTTGCCCAGCTATTACCTTTTATCAATCCATCTGTTATTCAACATAAGCAGACGATTGCCCATACACAGACACCAACTAGCTGGATTTTACCCGCAGGTAACCATACGCCGTTCTGGTTGGCATCTGAAAATCAGAGCATCGCCATACGCATCAGCCATGATCCGATCACCATCAGCTTATGCAAAATGCTAAATAGCCCCATTATTTCCACCAGCGCCAATATTCATGGTAGACAACCAGCAAATAGCCTGATCCGTTTAAAACAAATCTTCGGTGCATCGCTTGATTTAATTATACAGTCACCCCATCAGGCAACCGGAACGCCCTCCACGCTGCGCCGATTATGCGATAATTCCGTAATTCGTCCTTAACCCATACAACCATTAAATATGAACGACCAGCCAGATATAAATGCAGTTAAAAACTATCTATTATCTCTGCAAACAAACATTTGCCAACAACTGACAGAGGAAGATGAAAAAGTACCCTTTGTCGTTGATAAATGGACACGCGAAATGAACAATGGTGGTGGTATTACCCGCGTACTCTCTGGTGGCAAGATTTTTGAACAGGCCGGGGTAAATTTTTCACACGTTACTGGCAAGCAGCTACCTGCATCCGCCACCGCGCATCGCCCCGAACTGGCCGGTCGTCAGTTTCAGGCAATGGGTGTGTCATTAGTCATACACCCGAACAATCCTCATGTTCCCACCTCACACGCCAATGTACGTTTTTTTATTGCTACTAAAAAAAATGAAAAGCCGGTATGGTGGTTTGGTGGTGGCTTTGATCTCACCCCTTATTATGGTTACAGAGAAGACTGTAAACAATGGCACCAGATGGCAAAACAGGCCTGTGAAGGGTTTGCAGAAGGCAGCTACGAAAAATACAAAAAATGGTGTGATGAATATTTTTTCATTAAACATCGCAATGAACAACGCGGTATCGGCGGCCTGTTTTTTGATGACCTAAATGAAAATGGCTTCGAACAAAGTTTTGCCTTTATGCAAAGTGTCGGCAACCATTACATCAAAGCCTATCGTCCGATAGTGGCAAGAAGGAAGACAACCACTTTTACTGAAGCAGAAAAAAACTTCCAGCTTTATCGTCGTGGTCGTTATGTTGAATTTAATCTGGTTTACGACCGCGGCACCTTATTTGGTCTGCAAACCGGTGGACGCACCGAATCCATTCTAATGTCACTTCCACCTGTCGTTCATTTCAGTTACAACAAAAAATTTGCCGCGGGCACACGTGAAGCCGAACTGTATGATTACTACCTAAAACCAAAAGACTGGCTGCAAGAGTAAAATAAAATTGTCGGAAAAATGTAACGGTTGCCTTCTCGTTTGCTGTTATGCTTCTTCTATAGCAGCGGCAGCTTTTAATAAAAGTGACTCATCTGCATAGGTTAATTTCTGGTTGCTTATTATACATCGCCAGGCTCTTGCCCCACGACAACCGGAAAACAGTCCCAGCATGTGTCGGCTAATGGTATTTAGCGGTAACTGCTCGGCTAACTGTTGTCGCACATAGGGCAGCATTTTCTCCAGTATCTGATGCCGGGTGGGTGCTGCGGCAGTATCACCGTAAAAACGCGAATCCACATCCGCCAGTATATAGGGGTTGTGGTAGGCTTCACGCCCGATCATAACGCTATCAATATGCAACAGATGTGCCGCCGCCGCATCCAGTGTTTTCACTCCACCATTGAGCCCAATAAATAAATCGGGAAAGTCCTGTTTTATTTGATAAACATAATGGTATTTTAATGGCGGAATATCCCGGTTCTGTTTCGGACTTAGTCCTTTTAACCAGGCATTGCGTGCATGAATAATAAATTGTCTGCATCCAGCGCGTGACAATTTTTCTATAAATTTTGCTAACGATTCATAGTCTTCCTGTTCATCAACCCCGATTCTGCATTTAATACTCACCGGAATACTAACCGTATGCTGCATTACATGAATACATTCTGCAACCAGATCAGGTTCCAGCATTAAACAGGCACCAAACCGTCCAGCCTGAACCCGGTCACTGGGGCAGCCGATATTAAGGTTCACTTCATCATAGCCATAATCTTCTGCTATCAAAGCACATTCTGCCAGCACTCGTGGTTCATTCCCACCCAACTGTAATGCCAGTGGATGTTCGACAGGATTATAGGCAAGATGATAATCTCGGTCGCCACGAATCAACGCACCGGTCGTTACCATTTCGGTATAGAGCAATACCTGTTTTGAAATCTGCCGCAGAAAATAACGTGCATGCCGATCGGTCCAGCCCATCATTGGGGCAATAGAAATTTTATGCCTGCATACGGGTACATGGGCCATCATTACACGGTTTTTCTTCTCTGGGATAAAATCAGTTATTGTGGAACACCTGAAAGTAACATTGCAGTGGCTGCGGGATTCTGATTGATTACACTGGCAAAGGCATGACGAATTTTATGTGCCCGTTCCAGATATTGCTGTTGTTGCTTTTTATCTTCTGATAACCGCGACAGAGAAATCAGGTTTTCCATAACGATTGCATTAGCTGAAGGTAATGCACCGTCATATGCTGTTTTGGAACGAAATAAAATAGTAGTGTCTGTTTTTGCTACGTCATAATAGGCACCACTTTTTTTATCCAGAAACAGAGCGTCCTGTTTTCCAGTTAACTGCTGCGCCCAGCGTAGCCATTTTTTATCGTGATCGACATCATAAATATCAATAAACCCTTTAATCAACCAGGCATAGTCATTTAATGTTGCCGTTCCCGCTACACGACCATTTCGATAGCTTCGGTACAATTCACCATTATGACTGTTTAACAGATGCCTTAATAGAAAATTAGCCGTGTTAACGGCGCGAGAAAGAAATATTTTTCTTTCTCCACTGAAACTTTTTGCTGCGTTGGCATAAGCGCTTATCATCATACCGTTCCAGGCGGTAATGATTTTATCATCAAGGTGCGGACGTGGACGTAATAAACGGACTTTTTCCAGCTTTGTCCTGGCTGAATGTAATAGAGTCTGCTGCTGCGTAGATAATTCCCTATCTCTAAAATCTTCAGATATGGCAAGAGTATTTCCACGACCAAATTGATTGTGCGGATCAGAATCAATATTTCCATTCGGTTCGATACCATAATAGTCACGAATAAATTGGAACTCTTTTTTATTCAGTACTTTTTTTAATTGTGTCTGCGTCCATAAATAATAGGCACCCTCTGCGTGTTCACCGGGTTTACCTGGACGTACACTATCAGCGTCCAGAGCAGAATAAAAACCACCTCTGGGGGAGTGCATTTCACGATACACAAAATGCAGGGTTTCAATAACCACCTGTTTGTAACGGGGTTTCCTGTCAAGTGGATAAAAGTCCAGGTAGGCGATTGCCATTAAAGCCTGGGTGTATAACATTTTCTCAAAGTGGGGCACACGCCAGTACTCATCAACAGAATAGCGATGGAAACCGCCTCCGACCTGGTCATAAAATCCTCCTGCTGCCATATTATCGAGTGTCAGAGTCATCATTGATTCTGCCCGTGGAGAAGACAGGTTATTTTCTTTTGCCTGACGAGTTAAAAAAGAAAATATACCAAATCGGGGAAATTTAGGTGCCACACCGAAACCACCGGCCTCACTATCAAATTCCGATTCAATTACTCTCATCGCTTTTGCGGTAATATCCGGCTGAACGCTCACATCTTCACTGGTTTCTTTTGCTGTCTTTTTTATACGGCTGGTCACTGTTAAAGCTATTGTGTTGATACGCTTCGGATCATCATGCCAGAGCTGGTTAATTTTTTTCAGCACTTCCATTAAACCCAGTGACTGGGGTGTAGAGAACGGAGGGTAATAGGTAGCGGCATAAAACGGGCGTAACCGATCATCGGTAAAAACAGTCATTGGCCAGCCACCATTCCCGCTAATTAATTCAGTTGCCGACATATACACCGCATCAATATCCGGTCTTTCTTCACGGTCTACCTTAATCGAAATAAAGTGTTTATTCAGGTAGTCTGCTATTTTTTTATTCTCAAAAGATTCATGTTCCATCACATGGCACCAGTGACAGGTAGAATAACCGATAGAAAGAAAGATGGGTTTGTGCTCTTTTCTGGCGCGTGCAAAGGCTTCTGCTCCCCATGGATACCAGTTAACCGGATTGTAAGCATGTTGCAATAAATACGGACTACTCTGATTAATTAAGTGATTCGGCTTTTTGCCCTCACGTTTTTGTTGTTGCAGATACTGCTCAACGGTATTCTGCTTTATTTCAGCAGAAGCTTGCAGGCAATCCCCGGCAAAAAAGAACAGACTGATAAATAGAATTGTCAGTATTTTTTTTATCATATAATTTTTTACTTAATGTATTTTCCCAGCGCCAGCCCAAGTTCCATACCTTCACGAATAGCCCGTTCAGCATTTAATTCCTCTGCATTTTTTGCACCACCAATAATAAAGGCATTCAGACCAAGAGACTGCGCTTGCTTATACAGTGTGTTTTCCGCATCCTGTCCAGCACAGATAACAACAGAATCGGCAGCAATAAGCAACTCTTTTCCTTGCTGCATAATATGTAACCCTGCATCATCTATTTTCCTGTACTCAACACCGGTGTACATTTTTACCCCGGCTTTTTTTAAACTCAGGCGGTGTATCCAGCCGGTTGTTTTTCCCAGATTTCTGCCCGGTTTATCTTTTTTGCGCTGGAGTAAAATAATATCGCGCTGGTTTTTATTTTCATCATTCTCCTTTGCGCCAGACAGACCACCCGGATTTTTATAATCACGGTCAATTCCCCAGTACCGATACCAGTCTATTGGTGTTTCATAATGAATCAATTTTTCGGCAACATCAAAACCAATACCTCCGGCACCGATAATCGCTACTTTTCTACCCACTTTTCTTGCATTTTTTATAGCTTCTTCATAGCCGATAACACAGGCATGATCGATACCATCTATGCGGGGCAGGCGTGGTCTAACACCGGTTGCAATAACGATTACATCACATTTTTTCTGCTGCAGTAGTTTACTATCCACCTGTGTATGAAGGTGGATATCAACATTATATTGTTCAAGCTGATGAATAAAATACGCTACGGTATAACGATAATCCTCCTTTCCCGGGATACTGGCGGCCAGCGTAAACTGCCCCCCTGCCTCGGCAGCATCATAGGCGATAACCTTATGGCCGCACTGCGCGGCGGTTAATGCACAGGATAATCCGGCGACGCCCAGACCAACAATTATTATGCTTGCAGGTTTCTGCACCGCAGATGGTGGGTACACCGTTTCATAACAGGCTCGCGGATTAACCAGGCAACTGGCCTGCTGATGATTAAATATATGATCCAGGCAGCCCTGATTGCAGCCTATACAGGTATTAATCAAATCAACCTGCTGATTTTTTATTTTTTTCACCAGACGGGCATCGGCCAGAAATGGCCGGGCCATGGATACCATATCCGCTTCCTTATTAATCAGGCAACGCTCTGCAAGTGCTGGCCGGTTAATACGATTAGAGGTAATCAGTGGCAATGAAATAGCCTGTTTTAATTTTTTTGTTACCCAACTGAATGCCGCCGGTGGCACCATCGAGGCAATAGTAGGAATACGAACTTCATGCCAGCCGATACCAGTGTTAATAATAGTCGCCCCAGCAGTTTCAATGGCTCTGGCGTGAGTAATCACCTCGTCCCAGCAGTTACCATCGGGTAATAAATCCAGCATCGACAGACGATAGATAATAATCCAGTCCCGACCAACACGCTTACGGATTTCTTTAATAATTTCCACAGAAAACCGAATCCTGTTTTCCAGCTTTCCACCCCACTCATCATTGCGTTTATTGGTATGCTGGCAACTGAACTGGTTAATCAGATAGCCTTCCGACCCCATAACCTCCACGCCGTCATAACCAGCCTTTTTTGCCAGTAATGCACTGCGCCCATAAGCATGAATAGTTTTTTTAATCTGTCTTAACGTCATCGCTGCAGGGGTAAAAGGCGAGATCGGTGATTTAATGGCAGAAGGTGCCAGACAGAATGGATGCCATGCATAGCGTCCAGCATGTAATAGTTGCAGGCAGATTTTTGTCGAGCTCCGGTGTACCGCCCGCGTAACATAGCGGTGCTTATACAACTGTAATGACGAAGATAGTTGTGATGAAAAAGGTGATAGCCGGCCACGAAATGTCGGTGAAACCCCACCGGTAATAATCAGCCCCACCCCGCCTTCCGCCCTTTCACGGTAAAATTGCGCCAGCTTTTTATAACCGCCGAAACAATCCTCCAGCCCGGTGTGCATCGACCCCATGACAATACGGTTCTGGATACAGGTAAAATCCAGATCAATTGGCTGTAATAGCGGTGACATCATTTATTTCCATTATTATCGTGCAGATATACCTGCCAGAGCCTGAAATACGCACTGAACTGGTATATGATACCAGCCTCAATGGTCAATCTCTGTCATTTATTTTAAGCATGTACAACGCGTATTTCGGCTTTACCGCTTCGCCTTTCTCTATCGCGCCCGACCCACGCTATCTGTATATGACCAGGCAACACCGTGAGGCACTGGCACATCTGGTCTATGGACTGAACAATGATGGGGGCTGCATTCTACTAACCGGTGAAGTAGGCACGGGTAAAACCACTACCTGTCGCTGCCTGCTGGAACAAATCCCGGAAAAAGTTAATATCGCACTACTCCTCAACCCGAAAATCAGCGCACTTGAACTACTGGAAAGCATTTGTGACGAGCTGAAAATTTCCTACCCGGAAAATGACCGCAGCATTAAAACCTTAATCGACCGAATTAACCATTTTCTGATTGAACACAATGCCAGAAATGAACGCACGGTACTGATTATTGATGAGGCTCAGAATCTCAGTAGTGAAGTACTGGAACAACTACGCCTGCTTACCAACCTTGAAACCGATCAGCGTAAACTGCTACAGATTATCCTGCTTGGTCAACCCGAATTACTCGACATTCTGGCGAAACAGGAAATGCGTCAACTGTCTCAGCGAATTACCGCCCGTTATCATCTACAGCCATTATCCCGTAATGAAATAAAAGCATATATTAACCACCGCCTGGCCGTTGCTGGACAAAATATTCAGATTTTCCCTGAGGCAAGCCTCAAACAACTGTACAAACTTTCCAGAGGCATTCCCCGGCTGATTAATGTTATCTGCGATCGCGCCCTGCTAGGCTGTTATGTTGAAAACTGTTTGCAGGTAGAACCGAAAATTTTAAAAAAAGCGGCAAAAGAAGTTTTTGGTGAATTAAAACAGCAAAAGACAAAACCGGCAGGTAAAAAAGCTCATCTATTGCCTGTTAGCATCGTCGCACTCACTATTTTGCTGGCACTTGTTCTACTTATCTCGAACCGGATCAGTCTGTCACGATCACCAATATATCGCCAGCATGAGACTGTTCCTGCCGTAGCGATCAATAAAAAGCATTCCCGTACTGACGCAAAGCCGAATAAGAACCCGAACCCACCATCTGAAGCTGAAAAAAAACCGACCGATACACCAGTCGTAGATACCCTGGCTTCTCCTGGCAATAATACCTATTCCCCGACCGACCTGGCTCCAGTCTCATCTTCTTCCCATTTGAAAGTTCGACCTGATTCTGATTCAGATCGGAAACTGGCGAACTTTATCAAACAAAGCCGTGTGGGGAGTAAAATGGCTGCCTATCGACAATTATTTCAGCGATGGCAAATAGACTATAACAGTAAAACATCTATCTCCGTCTGTCACCTTGCGCAACGTGCCGGATTACGTTGTTTACATAAACAGGGAAATCTGAACAGTCTGCTTGCACATAACCGACCGGCTGTTTTAAAACTGATTGATAACACAGGAACCGGTGTCTATGTCACACTGGTTCATATTAAAAAAAATATTGCCACATTGCGTAATAATACGTCCAGTATTACCGTAACTACCGCAATACTGGACAGACACTGGCTGGGACAGTACAGTTTGTTATGGCGACCCCCTGAACTTTATACTCGGCCACTTATGCCCGGTGACCAGGGGACGATGGTACGCTGGCTAAAACACAGCCTGGCAAAAATCTTTCAGACCGATAGCGTCAGTTCGGATAACACTGATGTATATGAAGGTAAACTTATTGATACTGTTAAACAATTTCAGCGGCACAACCAGCTCACTGCCGATGGAGTGGTCGGACCACTCACATTAATACATATTAATACGGCATTAGGCATGCCGGTTCCTGTTCTCCAACACTGAAAAAATCATGTCCTATATTCTTGAAGCATTAAAAAAATCTGAACAGGAACGTGGTGCGGGTAATATACCCAGCGTGCAGACAGTACACTCCTCAAGTCTGCTCTACCGTAAGGAAAAACCTGTACGCTGGCCCTATATACTAATTGTTGCAGTCTTGCTGAATATCGCTATTATCGGTTACTTTATCTATGTGCAACAATCCCGTTCCGCGGCGATGCTTACGCGAGCCCATCATGCAGAAAATGTAGCCAGTCACTCAATAATAAACTCTCCACTTACCACTGCTACCCTGGCGAAGAAACAGAAAAAAATCAGCAGACAACCGGTTACTAACACATTGACAACAGCACAATTTGCAACAGCACAATTTACAACAGCAAACAACAGAACCACAATAAAAAATCGGCAAAAAATACTATCAAAAAACAATGAACACAGTAGCGGTACACAGCATACTGAAAAACTAACACGTACTGATGCAGCCACACAATCACCAGCAGAAACAGTAGCAGCAAGAAAAACAGGCCCACTGGTAATACCGGCTACAGAGGCCGATAATACAGCTATATCCACACCGGTAGTTATTGAAGAGAAAGATCTGCCAGAATCCATAAAGCGTGAATTACCCAGCTTAACTATTTCCTTCCATGTCTATTCTGATAATCCACAACAACGCAGCATGATTATTAATGACCAGTCTTTTGAAGAAGGTGATTATGTTATGGATGGTCTAATTCTGTATAAAATCACACCCGATGGTGCAATCTTTAAATATAAGGATTTGTTATTCCATGATGGTGTGGTGTCAACCTGGCAATAACTACTAAGGAGAACGGTAATTAGTATGTGTATTCCTATTATCTATCAGGATGAAGCAATTATTGCTATCAACAAACCACCTTCACTATTATCCGTTCCAGGTCTGGGGCCGAATAAACAGGACTGCGCCATTTCCCGTCTGCTTAAAATTGAACCGGAAGCTAAAGTTGTACATCGACTTGACTGTCTTACCTCGGGTGTTATGTTATTTGCAATAGGTATTGAAATACAGCGGGCACTGAACCGTCTGTTCCATGACAGAAAAATACATAAACAGTATGTCGCACTGGTAAAAAACTGGCTTGATGAGGATAGTGGAGTAATCAGGTTTCCGCTACGATGCGATATTGATAACCGACCGCTACAAATTGTTGACTATGAATACGGAAAGTCAGCAATCACCCACTGGGAAGTGTTAATCCGCAGCCCACAACACACCCGCCTGTTATTAAAACCAGAAACAGGACGCACACATCAGTTACGTGTACACTGTGCAGCGATGGAACACCCTATTATCGGTGATACGCTGTACAGTAAAAATCAGGAAAATGAAACCAGAATGATGTTACATGCAGACAATTTATCTTTTATTCACCCACTAACACAAAAAGAAATGTATTTACAGGCTAACTGCACCTTTTAATGAAATAATTTTTAAAGTGATATCAGGACAGGAAAAATTATATACGAACGATGAAGGATACCATGGACAGTAGCAGAAAAATTCACCTCAATAGTCTCATTGCGCTCGAAGAAATACGCCTTCTTAACAGCGCCCTGCCCTTCTCATTTTCCGCTTCAGCGATTATTGCATTTATTATTTATATTGTTTTACACGGGCATGTTGATTCTGAACTAAATCTGAATATCTGGTTTGGTGGTCTACTACTTCTTTTATTGATCCGCAGTATAGACAGCTACCTGTTTCTTCATCGGCCTATTGAAAAACAACTACGAGCGGGTAATCGTATTCGCTTTCTTATCGGTGTCGGTCTAGCCGGTTTAACCTGGGGACTGCTGCCCTGGCTGGGTTACTCACATGAACGCCAGTATTTTGATTTTTCCGTTATCTGTCTGGTGGGCATCATGGCTGGCTCGCTGTCATCACTTGCCTACCGCTGGGAAGCTATTTTACTGTTTCTACTACCTCCAAGCTTTTTATTAATCGCCCGGTTACTGGTAGATAATCGTCAATTATCCATAGAAACTTCATTAATCCTTGGTGTCTTTGTTTTATTTTCCATGTCTGCTGGAAAACGCATTTTTAAAACCACTCAGCAAAATATTCGTCTGCGCCTGGAAACAGATATCCGTGAACAGGCTATTGAATTAATGCATCAGAAACAGTATCTGCATCTACAGCAGACACCATTAGCGATTATTGAATTTGATACCGACTTTAAAATTACCAAATGGAATCCGGCAGCAGAATCTATTTTCAGTTATAGCGAGGAAGAAGCCATTGGTGAAAATATTTTGCGTCTTATCCTGCCACGCGACAGTAATGAGGTAGCTGAAGATATCTGGAGTAGTTTATTAAATCTGGAAACCATTAACGGTATTGTGGTTGAAAATAAAACCCGTGATAACAGGCATATTTTCTGCGAATGGTTTATCACTCCGCTTTCACAACGTAATAATGAAGTGGTTGGCATTGCAGCGATGGCACTGGATATTTCAGAAAAAATGCAAAATGAGCAGGCACTGATTAGTTCGCGGGATGAAGCGGAAAAGGCTAATCAGGCAAAATCTGATTTTCTTTCCAGTATGTCGCACGAATTACGTACCCCGCTTAACGCTATTCTTGGTTTCACCCAGCTACTCAAATATGAAAAAACCATGACTGAAAAACAGCAGTCGCATGTAGGCGAGATCAGCAATGCTGGTAATCTTCTGCTGGAGCTGGTTAACCAGATACTGGATCTGGCCAAAATTGAACAGGGTCAGCTAAAACTGTCCATGGAACAGGTACCGCTGGCCAGAATATTTAATGACTGTAAGTCGATGATTCTTCCACAGGCCCAGCAATATCAGGTATCCCTCGATATCAATACCGAAACCAGTGGTTATGTTATTGCCGACTATACAAGACTGAAACAGGTTATGCTGAACCTGCTGAGTAATGCAATTAAATACAACATCAGTGGTGGTTCGGTCAGTATAAAAATCAGGCCTCGGCAGGATGAAAAAATACGTATTAGTATTATTGACACTGGCATTGGCATTCGATCTGATCTAATCCATGAATTATTTCAGCCATTTAACCGTCTTAACGCCACCTCAAACATTGAAGGCACCGGCATTGGTCTGTCCATCAGCAAACAGCTAATGGAAATGATGGACGGTACCATTGGGGTAAAAAGTACGATTAATATCGGTAGTGAATTCTGGGTTGAGCTGGCTGGGCATCTCTATCAGACACCTGACACACCTGATATCAACGAGCATAATAGCATCACCAAAATGGAAGACAGCAATACCCATATCAGAATTCTTGTCGCAGAAGATAATGCTACCAATCAGACGTTAATTATGCATCAGTTAAAAACGCTGGGTTATAATGCAGTTGTCGTCCACAATGGTAAAGAAGCACTGGAAAAACTTGCCCAGTCCAGTTTTCATTTATTACTGACTGATTGCAACATGCCGCTGATTGATGGCTACGAGCTGGCTGCAACAATCAGAAAACAGGGCAATCATAAACTGCCCATTATTGCATTAACAGCCGATGCTTTTCCGGAAAAGAAAATTGCAGCGCTCAATGCCGGTATGAATGACCATATAGTAAAACCGGTAACCCTGGAAACACTGAAAGCTACCATACAGAAAAATCTTAGGAGCCTCTGATTAATTATGAATGAAGTAGATTGTAAGCTGAATCAAGGCATGGGTTTGAAAACATACTTATTGCATGGTGAAAAGCCATAACGTAGAGTCAGCTTATTGGATAGCGCCAGAATTTATGATAATTAATCAGAGTTGCCCTAAAAATGCTATTAAGCCACAACTACCGTATTAAATACCTTGAAAAAGTACTGAAATCAGCTGATCGTTATCTGAATCACGGCGTGTCGAAACAGGAGCGCGATCGATTGTTACGTCCAATTAAAAAAGACAGGAAACTGGAATCCTATGTCTCGGGTGAAGAGAGAAAATATTTTGACCTGGAATAAACAACCCTTGAATAATCAGACTTCTGAATTATTAAACTTTCCAAAAGGGTTAATCCCTCTGCTCCCTGTCTCTGTTTAATCCCCGCCAGGAATTTATAAAGCAGCGGCATTACGATGAGCACCAGTGGAATCTGTACCAGTAAGCCGGAGATAATAGCCACTGCCAAGGACTGTTCCATTGCTGACCACTGCCCTAATGCCACCGCAAGTGGAGCAGTGCGAGAATCGAGGCGGGCTGGTTAATTACCCAATCGACGTGGCGGTAGCACCGGACGGCACGCTCTACGTGGCCGACGGCTACAACGATCGGATCCAGAAGTTTAGCCCACAGGGTGGGCTCCTGACAGCATTCGGCACCCCACACCACGGCCCAGGCTATACCGAAACTGCCGTGACAGTTGCCCCCAACGGGACGGTATACACCGTGAACCTGATCCAGAACCGTGTGGAAATGTGGCATCCGACAACAAAATTAGACTTCTATATTTTTTTAATGCTGGCCAAATAACATGTGTCTTTATTTTTTTAGATAATTTAAGTTATCATTGGTCTATGCATATTTTACTTATTGAAGATGATCTGAAGGCGGCGGCTTACCTGGCGAAAGGGCTGGTTGAAAATGGTCATGTGGTGGATCATGCCAGTGACGGTGAGGAGGGTTTACACCAGGCATTAAGTGGTGATTATGATGTGCTGGTGGTCGATCGGATGTTGCCCAAACGCGATGGCCTGTCAATTATCCGCATGTTACGTGCTGACCGTAAAAATACGGCAGTACTGATATTAAGTGCACTGGGCGAAGTGGATGACAGGGTAGAAGGCTTGCGTGCCGGCGGTGATGATTATCTGGTCAAACCTTATGCGTTTAGCGAATTACTAGCTCGGCTAGATGCTTTGTTACGCCGTGGCAGTGTTGATGAGAATCCATCACGCTTATGTGTGGCAGATCTGGAACTGGATTTGCTGAAGCACAGGGTGACGCGTGCGGGCCATGTGATACGGCTACAACCGCGTGAGTTGCGTTTGCTGGAATATTTTATGCAACACGCCGGTCAGGTGATTACCCGCACCATGTTACTTGAACAGGTCTGGGATTTTCATTTTGACCCGCAAACCAATGTAATTCATACCCAGATCAGTCGCTTACGCGCAAAAATTGATAAAGATTTTGAACACGCATTATTGCATACCGTACGCGGTGTGGGATACCGGCTTGATGAATCTGCGTAGATTACTCCATACCACTGCAATTCGACTGGCACTGCGTTATGCGTTATTTTATGCTCTGTTAATTACGCTGGGACTAGGCATGCTCTACTGGGCGACCAGTCACTATGTGGATGCACAGATTAAAGCTGCACTGGAACAGGAAATAATTCATCTGGTACACATTGACCGTCAGTCAGGGCGTAAACGACTCATGGCTGTGCTTGAACTGAGGCAGCAATCTGTCAGCAGTGAAAACCAGCGTTATTATTTATTGCAATCTTCAACGGGTAAAAAACTGGCCGGTAATCTGCTGAGCTGGCCAGCGGGATTTAAGGCAGATGCTACCGTACGTAATGTCTGGATTGAGGACAAACGGATTCCAATGCAGTTACCGGATGATGACGGCTTCTGGCCAATGATTGCTGTCAGGCTAGATGATGGCAGCCGCCTGCTGGTTGCCCAGGGGGTGCATCAGGCGGAGGATTTACAGGAGTTTACGCTGACTATTATGGGCATCATCCTGTTTATTTCTATCGCGTTGGCGCTGACCATGGGCTGGTTGCTGGGACGCACAATATTACAGCGTATTGATGCAATCAACGTCGCCGCGCAACGGGTAAGTGCTGGGCAATTATCGACACGGCTGGTTTTAAGCGGACAGCATGATGAATTTGATGAACTTGCCAGCCATCTGAATGCTATGCTGGAGCGCATCGATCGATTACTCACCGGGATGCGTCAGGTGACCGACAATATTGCACATGATCTACGCCGCCCGCTGACCCGGTTACGTAATCGTATTGAAGTCACCTTGCTGGAGCAACGCGAGCAGGAAGAATATCGCCAGGTGATGGAAGAAACTTTACAGGATGCCAATGAATTAATGCAGACGTTTAACGCGCTACTGGAAATAGCACAGACTGAAGCAGGCAGTTTTCGTGGCAGTTGGGAGAGCATTGATATTTCGACTTTGCTGACCGATATCGGCGAACTCTATGAGGATGAAGCAGAGGCGCTGGGCAAACACTTTAAAGCTCAGATTCATCCAGAGCTTAAAATGATGGGTAATCGACAGCTACTCGCACAGGCAGTCAGTAATCTGCTCGATAATGCATTCAAATACACCACCGAAAACGCACACATCAGCCTGCAGGCAGTGAAGCAGAACGGACGGATATTGCTAACAGTGAGTGATAACGGACCAGGTATTGCTGTCGATCAGCACGAAAACGTATTGCTGCGGTTTGTACGCCTGGCCCCGGCGCGCAGTACAGAAGGGAATGGTCTGGGTCTGAGTCTGGTAAAAGCCGTAGCAACATTACACCAGGCGAGCTTACAACTGGCTGATAATCATCCTGGCTTAAGTGTCACCCTGGTTTTTATGGTTTAAGGTTAATGCTCGACAGATGGTTGAAATAAT
>VAOW01002411.1_pt1 | contig 20359 bp, 11 predicted proteins | sample 3393921 | NCBI WGS metagenome assembly VAOW01 (sample SAMN08290428, study PRJNA428436) | hydrothermal vent metagenome | isolation source: Deep-sea hydrothermal vent chimney | place: Indian Ocean: Southwest Indian Ridge | depth 2742 m m | reverse complement strand
TTTTAAAACCATTGATGAACGAAGAGTTAACCAAGCATGATGACTCTATCGTTCAGGCTCATTTCATTATTGGAAAATACTCACTAGCGTTATCCGACAGAATACACCTCCAATGCTTAATGTGTGCATTGATAATGACGGAAGACGCTTCGCTTTTCCATCCTACCGCAACAATTGCTCCGCAGCCGCTCTGCCTACAAAGGCCTTTGTTGTTTTTAACAAATGAATCAACTGCTGCTTACCTTCTGTTTTATGCCCTGTTTTTATTAATGCTGCCGCATAATGGTATTGTACCTCCGGCACGGATGGCATAACTTTTATCACCTGTTTTAATATCGACAGGCCTTTTCCAGCCTGCCCCGTCTGCACCAGCAACCAGCCATAGGTGTCCTGAATACCGGCATCTTCCGGTTTCAGCGCATAAGCTTTTTTGGCATAAATCATGGCTTTTTTAAGTAAAACGGTATCGCCAGACAAAGAATACAGCCAGGCGAGGTTATTTAAGGCTACAATATTGTCGTGCTGTTTGGCTAACACTTTCTCAAAACTGTTAATAGCACGATCATTTTCCCCGTTATTCAAGTAGATACTACCCAGAAATTGTAAAACTTGAGGATTATCGGGGTATTTTTTCTGGGCATCCACTAAAATATTTTGTGCCTGTTTAGAATCGCCCATCCGGGTATTTGCCTCAGCAAGTTTAATTAATCGCTCTGCACTCGCCTTATATTGCAATGCCTGTTGATAGCTGGTTTCTGCCTGATGGTATTTTTTAGCCACCATTAAAACATCACCCGACAGTTCATAACCATAATAATATTTTGGCTGCACTTTCTGCATCGTGCGCGCAAATGCCAGCGCCTGTTGCAGATGCCCCGCTTTTACCTGCATCTTCACCATTAACACCAGTGCAGGTATATAATAGGGTTGTTTTTGCAAGCTAATTTCAAGCTGATGGCGGGCATCATTAACCTGACCTAATTTTAAATAATCCTCTGCCAGCAATGAACGCAAATAAACCGAATCAGGTGCCCTGGCGACCAGATTCTGCAACACTGGGATAGCTTTATTATATTGCCCCTGTTCGGTCAGGATGCGCGCCTGCATACTCAACAGGGTCAAGTCACGGGGGCTTACCTTAAGCGCCTGATGAATATAAACATCTGCTTTAGTCGCCTGTTTATTGTGTAGATAATATTCTGCCAGCACTCTAAGTGGACGTATATTCCTGGGTGCCTTTTGGGAAGCCTGTTCCAGCCAACTTAGCATTTCTGTATTTTTACCCGCCTTTTCTGCCAGCGCAGCCAGCGCCAGTAGTGGCCTCACCGACTTTTTACCCTGGTTTACCATGCTCTTATATAAAGTTCTGGCTTTCTTTGTATCGCCTGCCTGTTCCGCCAGTCGTGCCAATGCCATTTTTGCCGGTACGAAAACGGAATCAATCTGTAAGGCTTTATTAAAATATTTTTCTGCTTCTGCCGAATCGTTTGTTGCGGCAAACACATTCCCAACCAGTGTTAAATAAGGCGGCTCGGTGTTATGACGAGACAATATGGTTAAAGCTGCATTAATAGCCTCCTCGGATTGCCCAGCACGTAGATGAGCCATCACTAATAATATCTCTGACTGCTCTTTAAGCTTACCCTCAGAAATTAATGTATTTAATTCATCGATGGCTTTTTTTGTTTTCCCTGCCGTAATGTATGCTTTTGCCAGCTCACTACGTAAACCAGCATTCTTCGGTGCGGTATTTACCGCTTTTTCCAGCCCTGACAGACCTGCCTGCAGATTGCCTGCCTGCATCTGTGATATACCAACCAGAGCCAGTAATTCTGCATCATTTTTTTCTGGTTTTAGCCCCGACTGTAAAACTTTCTCGGCCTCACTGTTCTGCCCCAACTGCATATACGCACGGCCCAGTAATTTTCTGGCACCAATATTTTCCGGCCCGGTACTGACATATTTCGAAAGATAATAAACAGCCTGTTCATAATCCTTCTGAGCAAAATTCACCATACCAAACAATAACTGAGTTGGCAGGTGGTTGGGCGCTACTTTTAACACCCTCAACAGGCGTTGTCTTGCCCTGTCCAGATCACCCTGCTGAAACGCTAACAGTCCATCCACATAATTTAATTCAAGATCATTTTTATTTTGCCTGAACAGAGGTTTTAATAATGCCTGCGCCGATTTAAACTTCCTCTCAAGAAGGTTTAATTTTACCAACCCCAGACGGGCACGACGCCCATAAGCGGTTACCAGTTTTTTCGGATCCAGAGTAATCACTTTTGTGTATGCTGATCGTGCCAGCTTGTTGTTAGCGTTTTTAATCGCCATTTCTGCCTGTAACAACAGGAGTTCGGCTGACGCTGGATGCTGTTTGAGGGCGTTAGTTAATATACTGGCAGCCTGCTGCCATTTATTTTCCACAAATAATAAACGTACCCGTGCAATGAATAGCTGCAGGACATTATGATCAATAGCTTGTGCTTTGTTTAAATTCTGCTGCGCCAGCTTTATATTCCCCAGTCCTGTCTGGGCGCTGGCATATAAGGCATAAATAATTGCCTGCGATGAGGCAGGATAATCCTGCCTGATTGACACATCATCAAGAACACGCTTAAATTTTCGCTGACCAATTAATGCTTTTGCTAACCCAATTTGCGCCTGATCTTTTGCCCAACCCGATTGTTGCGCACGTTTAAATTCTTTTTGCGCCCCTTCATAGTCGCCTACTTCAAGATCAATTTTTCCCAGCAGATAGCGCGCTTCTGCGTTTTTTGGATTTTTCAGTAATGCATTTTTAAGCTCAATGGCGGCTGGACGTATTTTTTTTACTACCAGGTAATTTTTAGCTGTTGCAACAAGTTGTGCATCACTCTGCCCCACGCCACAACTGAATAATGCCAGCATCATCATACTAATTAGAATTTGATTGACCCGGTTAATGGCTTGCATAATTACTCCTTTAGTTTTAGGTAAATTCTGGATGAAATAGAACAGTTTGGTCTTATATTTTATACCGAATAATATTAGTCACTATCACCGATTTTTTTAATGGCCGGGGGTATTGCTGGTCTTGATGAAAAATAAAAATCGTTTAATACCTTAGCCGCTGCTCTGATACCAGCATTATCATCCGTTTCGATATCCGTGGTAATAGCAATAACGTACGCTTCATGATGAGCCTTTAACAGACCCAGTAGCTGTAATATTTTGGCTTTATATTTGCTATTTGTGCACCAGCCAGCGACACAGTATTGATACCATAGCAGTTTACGTTTTGCATTGGGTTTTTCCAGTATCTGTACCAGTATGGCCTGCTGGCCGACCTGCTGTTTATGTGCGTGCATATAAAAAGTACGCCATATCCTGTCATTAGTAATATGATTCATATCATTAATTAATTCACTTCCTTGTGTCTGTTCAGCATAATACGCCATATACATGGTCACTTTATGCGAAGCCTTACGGTAGCTTTGATTTAGCTCAACAGCATGAAGATAAATGGGTTGCCAGTCATTATTTTTATCATTAATTTTAGTCCATGTACCCATATTCGCAGGTAATATATGACTGAGATCAACCCGCTGCTGAGACTGCACAATATGCGCAGATTTTACGCCATGATGAGTCAACTGAACAATGACCGGCCCCATTGCCATTAACACGACAGCCACAAATAGAATGAAAAATTGCTGTACAGGTGTATTTTTACATACTTTGTTCACAGTCGTTAAATCAGCAGCCTGATTATCTTCAGTGTCGCCAACAATTGAATCACCTTTATGATTACGCTGACGCAGTCGATAAAAAGCCACATCAATGACCAACAAAACAGCTATCACTGCACCAAATAAATACCAGCCCATCATCAAGTGATGCCTCACCAGATCAGACTGCATATCACTGGTATAAGCCACATACACAACAATAAAAACACGGATAATATTTGCCAGAACCGCCGCCGCAGCTGATATGAATACCACCAGTAGGCGTGCAGCCGGTCGGTGATAGTTCATATACGCATAAAGCGTACCCAATGTTAATGCTGCCAATAGATAACGTAAGCCGCTACAGGCTTCTTCAATGGATAGTACCCCATAAGGGACAATAATAAGATTTTCCTGCCGTGTTGCGGGTATTTCAAAAAGACGCGCAAGCCAGAAAACAACATCTGCTGTTATGTTTTGCAGAATGGGTGATAAAGGCGACCATAATGGCAACGCAAAGCTGATAAATAATATTGGAAATAACAGCATGCGCATAATAGTGATACCAAAGCTCACCCACACCAGCCCAACAATCAGCAGCAATAATGCGGCGGCCTGCACCATTTCCACACTCGTCAGGGTGGCCACCAACCACAACAGCATGGCAAAAATAACCAGACCCAGGCCGGTAAAACTTGCACAGGGTTGCTGCTTCGCTAATTGGTGACGATTTTTAAAAATCAGCCAGGCACTAATTGCCAGCACCAGATAGCCATGTGCATACGTGCCGATTCTTATATCATTCCAGATACCAATCAGGTAGAACACCGTTGATTGATATAAAACAAGCGTCAGTATTAATATAAAAAGAAAAAAACTGATCGTCACTAACCGTTGGTTTTTAGTCATAAACACATTGCATTAAATAGAGTAACCACTCAAGCCTATTTGGTGCGAAGCGTGTAAGCAATTGATTTATCAAGCCTCTGTAACAGGGATGTTGCAGAAGCGCTACATGGATATCTTTATGCGTACCGATAAATCAATCGCTTACATACTACTCGATATTTATATTGAATGGTTACAAAAAATATTAATATCTTCTTCTATTCCAAATATTTACCGGGATCAGGAATAGCCAGTTTTTTTACAAGTTTATACAAAGAAGGGCGACTAATATCCAGCGCCTGCGCCGCACGAGTCACATTATTATCATGGATCGCTAACGCACGCAAAATATATTTTTTTTCAATTTCCTCTTTTGCCTGGCGTAAATTTAGTGACCCCGATTCATCCAATACAGAAAACCCCATATCCTCCGCAGAAATTCGATTGCCTTCTGCCAGCACCACGGCGCGTTTCAGCCGGTTTTCCAGTTCCCGTACATTGCCTGGCCAGTTAAAGACATCAATCTGGGCTCTGGCTTCATCATTGAAACCGCGGAAACTACGTCCATTCTGTTCACTAAATTTATCCAGAAAATATTGTGCTAATAGTATTTTATCGCCTTCACGTTCACGTAGTGGTGGAATATCTACTACAATTTCACTAATTCTAAAAAACAGGTCTTCACGAAACTTCCCGGTTTTTATTGCTTCATTCAGATTGTGATGTGTCGCACAGATAATTCGCACATCAACCGGAATTGACTCACGCCCACCAATACGCTCTATTATCCGCTCCTGTAAAAATCGTAGCATTTTTACCTGTAATAACATCGGCATATCACCAATTTCATCCAGAAAAAGTGTGCCTCCTGCTGCCGTTTCTACTTTACCCTTTGTCTGTTTCACGGCTCCGGTAAACGCGCCCTTCTCATAACCGAATAATTCACTTTCAAGTAAATTCTCTGGAATTGCTGCACAGTTAAGCGCAACAAACGGTTTATTATTCCGCCCACTAAGTTGATGTAACGCCCGTGCAAACAGCTCTTTACCGGTACCACTTTCACCCAACACCAGCGTTGTCACCTCTGCCGGTCCCACTTTCTCAACCAGCCTACAGGCAGACAGCATCGATTCACTTGAACCGATAATACCGTCTAATGGCGAATGAATATTTTTACTAATAAGTGTTCTATTTTCCTCTTCCAGCTCATACAGATTATATGCCCGGTCAATAATCAGACCCAAAACATCTACTTCAATCGGCTTCTGATAAAAATCATACGCCCCCATTGAAATTGCCTTTAATGCATTCTTTCTATCATCATTACCAGTAACTACAATTATCTTTGTATGCGGTGCCTTCAGCAAAATTTCCTGTAAGGCGGCCAGACCTTCTGATGCATTCGCCGGATCCGGCGGCAGACCAAGGTCTAACGTAACGACTGGCAGGGTATATTTATCTAGCTGCTCAAGTGCATCACCACGATTACCGGCAATAAATACTTCATACCCCTCAAATGACCACTTAAGCTGTTTTTGTAAGCCGGGATTATCTTCTACCACTAATAGTGGTTTTAACTCGGTATGCCGCATTATTTATGCTCTTTATATGTTTTTTATTGTTTCCATACCGCGTCGAAATCGACGGAATTAAGCGGTAAAATATTCATTAACAGTGAACTGACCAGATATCATCGGAAGGTTAGGTTCTACGTTATATGTTTCTTTTTCATTACTGGAATATGTAAGGAGATTATAGACCCTTTTTTGGGTTTGCTCTGAACAACGATATCACCACCGATATGCCGAATAAAATCCCGACTTTCATACATGCCAATACCCATACCTGCATTACCTTTTGTGGTATCAAATGGCTTAAACAGACGATTTTGAATAAATACCGCATCCATCCCCTGCCCGCTATCTTTAATACTAACAATATAAAATGCATTATCTTTAGCCAGGCTGACAACCACCTCTCCCGTATCATCTGTCGCCTGCTGCGCATTCTCAATCAGATGGGCAAGGACATTTCGCAGTTGTCCCGGCTCGACGGCTACCATACAGTCATCACACCCACTGGTAAAAACAGGTTGAGGTTTATTTGACTGCCTGCTTTTAACCACTTCAAGAATGAGTGCAGGCAGATCTATCTGCACCTTTTTCTCTATCTGTACTTTCCGATTACGCAACTGCACCAGCAGGCGTTTTATATCTGTAGAGGCATGCTCAACAGTTTCAAAGGCATCTTCCACAAAAGCGGGATTAGCGCTATGGCGCCTGGCATTCTGCGCAACCAGCTCTAATTCTGCAGCAATATTTTTAAGATCATGCACCATATAAGCAGATAAACGGCTAAACACCTCAAACTGTTTGGCTTCGGCAAGCTCGGTAGATGTTATTAACACTTTCAGGTGACTGGCCACCTGGCGGGCTGCCGTTTTTAATAAATCTCTGTCTTCCCAGTTGATTGCTCGCGCAACCAGCGGTTGCGCGAGTAGAACAAATCCCAATAAGCGTTCGGCATCAAACAATGGCACTACAATCCATGGGTCAGTCACTTTATCTATCCATGCAGGCAATTCCAGCTTGCTATATTCACTGGTTTTTATATTGATGTCTTTAATGTTAATAACAAACTGTTTGCTTTCCATAAAACGGATAAAAACTGAATTACCCAGTTCAACATCATCCAGCGGGGTACTTTGCCAGGAGACAATATTTCTATATTTCCGTGGCTGATCTTTATTATTCGCTTCAAGCCACAGCATACCGGCACGTGCATCGATAATCTGCGCCATCGACTGCACCACAATGGAGGAGCGGGTAACCTGTTGTAGATCGACATTTAACTCTTCCGTTAACTTCAACCATTCTATACGATAGTCGTATTTATTTTTATAAAAATGTTTACCTAAAAACACCCGCACTTTTGCCCGCAACTGCCCGGATAAGATCATTATCAGCAGTAATATAAGAGCTAATGTTATTAGTGTAACCTGACCGATTTTACCCCAGCCACCGCCAAACTCTCTCAGGTAATAACCAGCAAAGGACATGGCTACCAGATACAGCCCACCCCCCATTACCACCGCAGAATTTAGCACGATGTCTCTGGAGACAAAAAGATTTAATGACCAGTTTTTACTTCTGGCAGCAGAAATAGCCAGTAGAGGAATAGCCATAAAATGAATAAACCCTCTGGCCTGCCAGAGTACTGGATCAAGCTTGTGGAATAACAGACCATCGGCATAGAAGTAGAAATCAAAAACAAAAATACTGCCTGCGCCAATAATCAGATACTTCATTGCCCAACGGTATTTGACAGGTAAATGACGATATACCTGTTCAAGCAGAAACATAGCGATTAAAGCAAGAAGGAGATGTCCAATGAGAGCGAACAGGTTATCGGGGCTGGAAGAATATACTTCATCAATGAAAATAAAGCTAGCAAGAATCAGACTGAGCGGTAATAACCACCTTAGCGTCGCGTTGTTATTACGCTGCTGGTTTTTTTTTGCTGATAAATCTACAATCGGTTTTACTGTAGCAGACACCGAAGGTTCGCCCACTGCAACCGGTTCAAATAGTTTAAGTAAAAATACATACCAGGCGATATAGCGACCCGCATCAAACAACCAGTACCCATACCAGTTGATCTGTGCTGTATTACCGTATGCAAGGCTGGCAGAAAAAAGCGTCCACAACACACTGACTATCATCACTATTGTCAGCCGTCGTGCCTGCTGGCTTTGGGACCAGCTAAACAACAATAAAAGCGTAAAAAAACTATAGCCAAGTGACGCCGCAGCGTAACCGTAAAAACCAGAATTCATTATTTAATCGCATGTAAAGATTAAGCACAGAAGAGAGAATAGTATATAAAGCTCAGATTAACGCAACTGTGAATGAATTACCCACATTTTACAGTAGATCCGACGGAAGACACTTACGCTTTTCCATCCTTAGGTTCGTAACCGCTACATCCTTGTAGCACTACTCCATCCTACGATTAATTCCACCATACGGCCTTATGAATGCATTGTTGGGTAGGTTTGTAGGTTGGATGAGCGATAGCGTTATCCGACAGAATATATCTGAACGGTTTAATATTGGTTACATAAATGACGGAAGACGCTTACGCTTTTCCATCCTACGGTACGCACTTCTCCATCCCACACTCATGGATGTGATATAGATCTTTGTAGACAAAATACTTTTATATTATCGCCTTCACTTCATTTGAATACAAACTTTCTCGCCCGGCAGTGTCAACCGTTGTCATCGTAAAATAATAGGTTCCATGAGGCAGGCTAGCCAGATTGTAATCAGTTATCGCCTTGCCAGTTGAATCTTTAGCAGGAACTAAATTCAAGCTATCCGTATAGTCACCCGAACGGGTTCCGTAATAAATTTTATAGCCTGAAATTTTATCCAGAGGTAGTGCAGTTCCATCTTCACGTACTACAGGTATAGTCCAGTCAAGCTGCCGCACAGCCGCTGTAGTTTTGGTAGTTGTCGTTTTAGTTGTCGTTTTAGTCGCTGAATTTGCCCCTGTCGGTGTTGTCGTTGCCGCGCAGCCTGCAGTTAATAACAATATGGCAATGCTCATGGCCATCATCAATCGATTACTACTCTTTACAATATTCATTACCAACATAATCCCATAAGCGTCTATACGCTTAACGTCATTTAATAATCGGGTACTTTTATGGATTTATTGAATAACGAACACTTACTAAAACATCACTACATCAGTGCCGCATAAAACATTCAGGGAGATTTTATTAATTCAAAATTTCCGTGGTACAGAGCGCACCACGATTTTTACTGAGATTTAACCGTTGAAACACAACCAGAAAAAAGACAGTAATAACAAGTTCAGACCGCTTTTATCTACAAAAACTGGCAGATGAAATCTCTAATTTATCTGAGGTAATACTAGCTTAAATATGCGCAAGAATGAAGGAAAAATCAATAAAAATTTTATAATAAACGACCCCACCGTAAGCGGATGGGGTATTAAAGCAGAATAGTTATTGAATTCATCATTAATTTACTGCGCCCCCTTACTTAACAAAACCACTTCGGCCGTTTGTAATATAATAAGCAAATCCAGAAAAAAGCTATAGTTTTTAACGTAATACAGGTCATATTGCAGCTTTTCCAAACCATCTTCTTCAGAAGCACCATACGAATAACGTATCTGTGCCCAGCCGGTTATACCCGGTTTCACACGATGGCGTTCTTCATAGTAGGGAATTTTTTCTGCCAGTTTTGCAACAAATTCAGGGCGCTCCGGCCTGGGTCCGACAAAGCTCATGTCTCCTTTTAATACATTATATAGCTGTGGCAGCTCATCCAGGCGGACTTTTCTGATTACTGACCCAACACGGGTGATTCTACTGTCGTTTTTAGACGCCCAACGGGCGACACCATCTTTTTCCGCATCGGTTACCATGCTACGGAACTTATAAATTTTAAAGGGCTGGTTCCCCTGCTTAACACGAACCTGGCTATACAGAACATGACCCTTACCTCGACTTTCTATAAAAATAGCAAGACTAACCAGTAGTACTAATGGTAAAACAACGGGTAAGAATAGCAAAACGATAACAATATCCATCAGGCGTTTACTGATTCGGCGAAACATACTTTCCTGAAAACCATCTGACAGATACAGCCAGCTAGGGTTAAGCATATCAAGCCGAATTTTTCCGATTCGTCGCTCACAAAACGTGACCAGATCGAGTATATCAATGCCACTCATTTTACAGTCAAGCAGATCTTTCGCCGGTAGTTCTGCACTACGCCTGTCATCCACGGCAAGTACAATTTCATCAATATCCTGCTGTTCTACGAACCCGACCAGAGGGCCGTCAATATCTATCTCATCATCATGACCCTCGCTTTTCTGGTCGCCACTCATTGGTACAAAACCAATAAAATTAAGCCCCTCCAGCCCACCCGTCGCAATCACTTCTCGTATTAAATCGGCTTTCTTGCCAGCGCCCAGCACCAGAATACGCGCCCACATATTCCTTTCCTTAACTAACCGGCGGAAAAATAACCGGATAATAGTAATAAAAACAAAACTAATTACTACCGCCAGGATCAGTACGCCGCGACCAAGAAAAAAAGTCGGTGCGAAATAATAGCTGATACCAAGCGGAATCATCCCCAGCAATAAACCACTGGCAATACGTAATATCATTTCATCCAGAAAACGCCCTGCCTGCCGCTGATACAAGCCGAAACCGACCATACTTAATTGCATAACCAGCGCAAATAACAATGTTCTGGGCCAGAACAGCTCAAACTGAGGAGACCCGCTGCCACCAAAAAAACGTAAGCTTAGCGCAAGATGGAGCGACAACACCAGCACGACAAACTCAACCACAGCCAGTAAAACGAACTCGGTTGGAACGTGATAATGAAAGACCTGAGTCGAATGACGAAAAAAACGTACTGTTCCCATTATAACGAAAGCAACCTTTTTAATTATCCTGTTTTGTTATCGTTCTGCTTACATAGCGGCACACGCTATTTCCGGGGCTATTTTGGAACTATTGCACCAACCCCGCCAGCCTGAACTTTATTAACTTTAACCTATCATGGCTTTTAATTTAGAGCCGTTCTTATCACCGGTCCGCGAAAAAAAACACACCTTACCCAGATCCATCGGCTACGTAGATACCTTTACGCATACCCGTGATTATTCAAGCTGAATTTGTTTTATATAAATACTGAATGGAGACATTATATTATTTGTAAACAGCGCCATGTTATATATCTGCTTCATATCCATCATTCTGCCGTACGGTGATTTTTTTACCTTATCCAGAGGGATCTTAATGCTATTTTCACCCGGATGAAGCACATATGAGGCATTAAAGCGATCAATATACTGCTGATTATGCTGACGATCGGAAATCCGTATATCCAGATTATCTACCGATGTAGTATATAGATCAATAACCAGTCGCCTGTATGTTGACCAGTCTGCAAATGGCTCATCCAATGTTATTCCCGGATAAGCTCCCTCTTTTTTAAATTGTATTCTCTCCACTTTCTGGCCAGTCATTGTTGTCCATAATACAGGGGCATTAACAACACTCAGGGACACATAGCGTTTATGTAAAAAAACATCCGGCCAGTGCTGAGTAAAATCAACAATAACAGGGAAGGCTTCATTTCGCTGAATATACGCCCATGACAGCCGCGCCAGTGGAAACAAACTAATAACCAGTAGAACAAGCAGAAGCAGTGATAGAAAAAAGCGCTGGGGAAAATAGTTTTTCTGTATTATCTTTTCCTTATAACGCAATTCAACTATGGCGTAAAAACACAGCGCCATCACGATACCCAGTAAATCGCGCAAAACATCACCGACTTCGGCATCGCGACCAGTATAAAATTGTACCCACTCAATCGCAATCCCAATTCCCAGAGAAAGAACAAGGGTATACAGATAATACTTATATTTTTCTATTTTAACAAGATGACGCAACAGATAGAAACACAGCAACGCAATGCAGGCAAATAACGGAATATGACCCAGGTTCTGAATTTCGCGCCATAGCAGTGAATAATCTGGCAGTTGCGCAAACTGCATAAAAAGCAGCAATAGCACAATACCAGCAAAACAGAGAATTAACGGTATCCGGCTATTTTTTACCCACGGTAGATGAACATAGTGAGTATTCATCACTGGCACCGCTACACGCGATGGGTAACCGATGGTAGCAATCCTTCACGATGCAGTTCTACTACAACATGCAATGCATCCTGACCGACAAGCTGGTGCTTTTTTTTCAAGCCTCCGTACAAAAAAAGCCGGTGACAGATAAGATTGATCCGTCTCGGCACACCAGCACTGAACTTATGGACCAGTGACATAACTTCATTGTCAATTTCTGGATCTCCCTGCCAGCCTGATTTACGCAAACGGTGTTTCACATAATCGACGGTTTCTGCTTTTGTTAACGGCTCCAGATGCGCAGCAGCAATCAATCGTTGATGCAACTGTTCCATACCTGGTGCACGCACTATCTCCAGTAGCGCTTCCTGACCGATAAGAAATATCTGCAATAATAGTTGATTATGCGAACGCATATTCGAAAGCAACCTTAACTCTTCCAGGCTTTGCCGGGTCATGGCCTGCGCTTCATCAACGATGAGGACATTACGTCTTCCCTGTGCAACCCCCTCGCGCAAAAAACGCTCAAACTGCTGCCACTTTGTTGTCGTAGCATCACAGCGAATATCAAATGCGACTGTTACGGCATCAAATAGCTGGTCGCTCTGAATTTGCGCCCCTTCCAGCGTGGCAACCCGCACATACGCCGCATTCAATTCCGCCAGCAATGTACCTATCAGTGTTGTTTTACCGGTACCTGGCGCGCCAGTTACCGTAACAATTCCTTCACCTTCAGAAATCGCATATTTTAGATAGGAATGGGCATTCTCATAACTTCGATGCCCGAAGGAAAATCGACTATCAGGGCTTAAACGGAAAGGCTGTTCACGAAAGTGATAAAAAGAACGGTATACATCAAGCATATTAGTGACATCTGGCCTGGTGTCGGCACAATTCCCTCAGTCAAGTTACTCAGTAGCCGAACCAGATGTCCGACTACTGCAAACTAAGTATACTATCACATGCCCTGGCTCGCCAGGAGCCTGCCCGAGAATAGACCCCTAGACGGACGCAAGACTAAATAATACCGCTACAAATAAAGATAGAAACACAACCACAAAAGTGAGTTTTCTTGTATTTTCTTCCATTTAACTTCTCCTAAAAACAACCGACCCGTTAAAGCCGATACAACACTCCACTCAACATTATCCAGTTTAACCCAGACAAGGTCACCAACGGCCTTATGCGTACCCCATACCACTAAATACCTCTACCAGTAGAAAGTGACGTTACCAATAGTGCCGCTCATTAGCTATATTTCCAACACGGCAGGTAGAGAACATTTTATGCCGCACAAACTCATATGCAGAAAGCGTGCCTAAATTTAAAACCCTTGCTAAAATAATCACTTACTAAAAAACAGATTTCTACAACGCATCAAAATATGTAAACAATACCGACATAATTCTTGTTTTCTTTACACATTGGTATCGTGAAAAGGGCACAAAAACTCTGCTTTTTACAATTATTTCGTACGAAACAGGATGGTTCCGACTTGTTCTGTAATGAATACCGACATAATTCTGTAACATTTCACCTTTTCTTCTTTATATCACTCTTTTTTTGAACAGAATAAGTCAGAAAGTAAAAGATTTTGACAATATCAACAGATTATCCTCTCATAGAAAGAATAAAGGGGGAATAAACAGGAATATCCCGCATTAGCGCAGAAAATTTCAGACGGAATATAAGCAAGACTCTATGCAGCAGCCGACTCCGCATTGGCCGCCTGCTCGGAAGCTTCTTTTATTTGCCTGGCTGCAAATACCCGCTGCATATCCAGCACAATAATAAAACGATCTTCAAGCTTGCCCATGGCTTCAATAAACTCACACTGCACAGGGGTTCCCAGAGAGGGCACCGCTTCCATCTGTTCCGGTTTCAGGTCAATCACTTCCTGCACGGAATCGGCCAGTACGCCAACAATGGTTTGCGTACCTTCAATATTAATTTCTACAATAATAATACAGGTATCAATATCCGGCTCTTTTGCCTGCATCAAGAACTGCAACCGCAGATCAACGATAGGCACCACATTACCACGCAGGTTAATCACGCCCAGCATATATTCCGGCGCGCGTGGTACCGGCGTTATCTGTGCATATTCCAGCACTTCTCTCACTCTGGAAATTTCAGTAGCGAATGCCTCACCATCAAGTGCAAACGTTAAATACTGACTTTGTGAAGTATCGGCGATAATATCGCCACCAGTTTCAGCCTGTTCAGACCGTGACAGTTGTTGATTTTTTTCCATATGACCTGCACCCGTTAATCATGTATTTATGTTCTACACACCTGTAATCGGCAGCTAAGAGAAAAAACTTTAGGAAACAGAAAGAACAACCTTAAGGACACCTCTATTAATTGCTTGTGCCCTTAAGAATTATGTATCAATCAGGCATTATCCACATGGCTAAGTGTAAAAAACTCCATCGCATCACGCTGTGCCGCTGCCTGCCTGGAAAGAGTTTCTGACGAGGCCGCCATATCACCCGCTGAAATCGCTGCCTGCTGTACTACTTTATCGAGCTGTTGTAGAGCAAGATTAATTTCCGCTGCGCCATTATCCTGTTCGCGCACCGCAACACTGATCTCCTGGACAAGATCAGCCGTTTGCTGAATATCAGGCACCAGATGTGTCAGATTTTTACCTGCCTGTTCAGCAACACTAACCGTCGAAGAGGATAATTCACTAATCTCGGCTGCAGCTTTCTGGCTGCGCTCAGCCAGCTTGCGAACCTCCGAGGCAACCACCGCAAAACTTCTCCCGTTTTCACCTGCACGTGCGGCCTCGATCGCCGCGTTTAATGCTAGCAAATTTGTCTGGCGGGCAATATCCTCCACAATGTGAATTTTTTCCGCAATATTTTTCATCGCGGTTACTGCCTCAGCAACGGTTTTACCACTATCGCCTGCATCCATTGCTGCCTGCTTTGCTATCTGCTCTGTCTGGCCGGCATTGGATGCGCTCTGACTGATATTTGCCGACATTTCCTCCATTGTTGAAGATATCTCTTCCAGAGAGGCCGCCTGCTCCGAGGCGCCTGCACCTAACGTTTGCGCAATATTATTTACTTTTGCCGACGTTTCTGCACTGTTATCAGCGTGCTGATATACATTTGAAATCACCTCGGTCAACCGGTCTATAGTCGTATTAACATCCTCTTTCAGTTCGCCAAATACGCCCTGATAATCCTCTTCAATTTTTGTGGTCAGATCCCCCTGCGCCATAGCACGCATGACTTCTGACACACCATCAACTGAGGTACGGGTAATGCCCAGAATCTGATTAATACCCATCGCCAGTGCACGATAAAACCCTTCCTTACCCGCAACCCGGATGGCAACAGTGAAATCACCCTCTATTGCAGCTTTCACGATAGTTTCTATTTCCTTTTCCACCTGCACTTCTGTGCTACGATTATGCCATTCGATAACGCTACCAAGATAACTTTCAGCCCCATCATAAACCGGGGTCATTGATATCTCCAGATGCGAATCACCCATGGCAATAGCAAGATGCTTACTTTCGTTTAGATAAAAATCATCAAGGTTACGTAAACTCGGCTCATCAGAAAGGAAGTGTAAATCCTGACCCAGCATATTTTCGGCACAAAACTCCGGCGCAACCTTCTGAATTTGCGGTTCAATTTCATGAAACAAATTCTTCGCCGATTCATTAATATAGATAATTTTACTGCTATCATCATTGACCGTTACACACATAGAAGCATTATCCAGTGCCGTTTTTATGCGTTCGTTCTCCGCTGCAGAAATTGCATCTAATTCCAGTCTGTCATGTAACTGTGTTTGCATCTGTGCCAGAGAAAACAAAACTTTTCCAATAATATCTTTTCTATCGGCAGTAATCTCATTATCGAACTCTTTCTGTGCAATTTTACCCGCTACCTCACTTACCCGAGCAAGGTGTCTGGAAAAGTTCCTCGCCAGCAACCAGGCAAAGAGCAGAATTGCCAGCACAGCAAGAAAAATAATAATTGCAAGATGCGTGGTATTGGCTTTTAACAGCTGCCTGATATGGTTGTTTTTTGCTCCAAGTAGAGAGCGCTGTGCTGTTATCAGACTTTTTGCTAACGCCAGTGTATTTGTCATCGCCCCCGTGTATTGCGAGCGAATAAGATAAGCATCCGAGCGCCATTGATCTGAACTTTGAATCACCTGCATTTTTGCAAAATTATCAATAAACTTTTTTTCTACTGCCGTTAATTCATCTAAGGCATTAGATTCCTCAAATGTCAGCAAATCACCTTTCTTTAACAGGCGTTGACGTAGTTTTATTACCTGATCCTGATATAAATGAATATTTTTTAATGCTGCCGGGCTTTTGAAGGCAAGATACAGTCGCATTTCACTAATGATCCTATTCCATCCATAACGCAGATCAAACATATCATTTGATAATGCCCTGCGTGTAGTAGAAACATCCTCATCATCTTCTGATATCAACATCTGGGAGATTAACTGCAAAATCTTGCGGCTCAGTGGATTAATATGTTCTGAAGAAAATTTAAGGGCAGGAAAATTCGCATTATCATCACTAGCATACAGTAAAAATTGTTTTTTATAAGAACTCAGTTTTACCGTCGCCTGCTGTAACTGCTTTATCTTCTGTTGCATTGAAGCCGGCAAGGTATCCCACCCCTCTCCCTGTAACAGGGAGATATTTCTCATCGCAGTGCCTAATGCATTAATATACTGGCTCTTATACTCGGTATCTTTACTTAGCAAATAAAGCCCAAGAGACTCCGAACTTTTATGTACCTGATTCACAATCACCGATAGTTGAGTGAGTCGTAGCTGACCGCGTGAACCATGCGTGTTCAGTCTGTTATTTAAATGATCTGTTTTAATCATGACAGCACTGCCTGCTACAACCATAATAATAACCGGCAATCCAAACGCCAGGACAAATTTATTTAAAATTGACAGATTATCCCAGAAACGACCCATATAGTTATTCATAACCACCTTCATATTGCCACTAACCTGTTATATCATGAACCATATCATGAACCATATCAGGAACTACTTTCTGTTGAAAAGAACTGCATGGATTGTTTCTGTAATTCTGATTCTTCAGAAAGCACCCTCGCTGCACCAGCCAGCTTCTCCGAGGAGGACGCCGAACGTTGCACCACCGTATCAAGCTGCTGTATCGCTGCATTAATTTCGTTTGCCCCAATATCCTGCTGACGTGCTCCGGCGCTAATTTCCTGAATCAGCTCGGCCGTCTTCTTAATATTCGGTACAAGATCAGATAACCTGTCACCGGCTAACTCTGCCACCGTTACCGTATCACTGGAAAGTTCACTAATTTCTGCTGCCGCTTTTTGACTACGCTCTGCCAGCTTACGTACTTCAGAGGCAACCACGGCAAACCCTTTGCCGTGTTCGCCAGCGCGAGCGGCTTCAATCGCTGCATTTAAGGCCAGTAAATTTGTCTGTCGGGAGATCTCTTCAATAATTGATATTTTATCGGCGATCTGTTTCATCGAATCAACGGCCGTGGAAACAATCTGGCCACTTGTTTGTGCATCCATAGCGGCTTCGGTTGCAATTTTTTCTGTTTGTGTCGCATTTTCTGCACTATGACTTATGGTTGCTGTCATCTCTTCCATCGACGAGGAGATCTCTTCAAGCGAAGCTGCCTGTTCAGAAGAGCCATCACCAATTTGCTCTGCTGTCTGGCTTACCTCGGATGAGGCATTCGCTACCTTAACAGCATTTGATTTGGCAGAATGGATAATACCTGATAGCTTCTCAACCGTTGTATTAACATTGGTTTTTAGTTGCGCAAAAACCCCCTGGTAATTACCATCCATCGTTTTGGACAGGTCACCCTGTGCCATTGCAGCAAGTACAATCTCGACATCGTTAATACTATATCCAGTATTCTTTAAAATATCATTTACCCCGGAACCCAGTCGCTGATAAAATTTATTCTCTGTATTAAAGTTTACCTGTTTTGAAAAATCACCGGCGGCGGCCTGTTTTACTACATCAGCAAGCACCCTCTCTACCTTCTCCTCCTCGGTACGATCACGCCACTCGATAACACTGCCACTGTACTCCCCGTCGCTATCAAAGACCGGTGCTATTTCCATATCCAGCGTTACCCCGGCCAGCTCGACGGATCGGCTGACGACTTCCTGCTGTTGACACAGTGCCTCACGACTTAACGCTTCTATATCTGGCAGAAAATCTACCGGGGAACCGATTAATGCTGCCACACTAAAATCTGTTATTACCTGTTTAATGTTTTCTGTAACATGTTCAAACATACTTTCTGCAGCATGATTCATATATACAATAATGCTGGTATTATCGGTAACAATAACACTGGTCGAGGCATTATCCAGTGCAGCAGAAATTCTTCCATTTTTAATTACCTGATCCTGTGCAATAGAAAAATTAAAGGCGATTTTATTCTGCATGATTCTAATTGCCTGCAGTGCAGTTCCTATCTCATCATCCGTATGAACAATAACCTGATTATCGTAATGGCCTCCGCTGATTAGGCCGAATACATCAATAAGATGCCGGATACCACGAACGATAGTACGGCTCATCCAGAACATCAGCACCATGCCCAGTAATACAAACATCGCTACATAAGTAATAGTAGAATAAATATTATACTGCTCACGCTGTACTTCCTGCTTCGCACTTGCTGATAACAGGGATACGGAGCTTGCGTATAATTTTAATGTCGCCTGTATAACATTATCGCTTTCTTCCGTTAACCGGTTAGCGGCATCCTGATTCCCCTGTTTCAGGGTCGCTTCATTTAATACCACCGACATAATTGAATTTATATACGCAACGGTTATTTGCTGAACAACTTTACTCTCCGGTTTCAGTGTAGCACTCCAGGCTGCATCAGCCTGGTTCACATCCACCATTTTTTTATTTAAGCGCCGAATAGTATTACGCAGCGTATTCATTCCGCTAACCAGGGTATATTTATTTTCTTCACCAAGCTCCTTGCGGGCAAGAATACCATTAGTGATACCTGCCAACTCCCCTGTATTTTTTATTAACTCTGGAAGAATATATATCGCCGTATTAGACAGACTATAACGACCAAACTCATTGTTCGTTAATATATAGGTATGGGACGCAATATCTTCCAGATAATCACCCAGTTCAGTTATTAGATTCCTATGTTCTTTGTATAATCTTTGTTTATCCGCACTGGACGATATGTTATTTAGTTTCTGCCAGTGCTGTTTTATTACCCGCCATTTATTATTTAATTTTTTATTATTTAACTTTATCACGCTGTCAGCTACATCCTGTATATCCTGATCTATTTTTGCACTGCTGGCATTTAATAGATCATTACCTGCACCATGATTATCTAACATGCCGTTGGCGATAGCACGGTGTTTGGAAAGATCGACCATTACCTTTGTTACCGGTACAAGCTGTTGCAGGCCACGCACCTCAAGCTCTGCATCTTGTATCGAATGCATATTATCTTTTGTATAAATATAAATAAGAAAACACAGTGGCAGCAATAACAGCAGCGCACTGACAAACAGTTTTAATGACAGCTTTGTTCTATTAAAAAAATTCATCCGCTGAAATAATGGTGGTTTCAAACTGGCTTTGCCTTTATTGATCTTCTGATAGAATTTTTCAGCGCGGCCGATTTCTTCCGTAGATGGTTTACTGCGTAAGGAAATATAAGAAGAAATTTTCCCATCCGTGTATTCAGGGCTGACATTCGCTTTCACCCAGTAATAATCGCCATTTTTACAGCGGTTTTTCACCAGCCCAGTCCAGGTTTTTCCTGCCTGGATGATATTCCATAGCTCTTTAAATGCCGCTACTGGCATATCAGGATGGCGCACAATATTATGGCTGGTATTCAGTAACTCCTTTTCACTAAACCCACTAATAGCAATAAAAGCATCATTACAGTAGGTAATTATCCCTTTGGGATTGGTTGTTGAAATAAGGATGTCTCCCTCATTCAACTGCTTTTCGTTGTTATTGACCGGCATGTTTACTTTCATAACATTATTCCTGACTCT
>VAOW01025614.1_pt1 | contig 20435 bp, 16 predicted proteins | sample 3393921 | NCBI WGS metagenome assembly VAOW01 (sample SAMN08290428, study PRJNA428436) | hydrothermal vent metagenome | isolation source: Deep-sea hydrothermal vent chimney | place: Indian Ocean: Southwest Indian Ridge | depth 2742 m m | reverse complement strand
CGGTTTCGAGCCCGGAGGACGCCGGCGCCACGGTCGACGCGATGCGCGGCGCGGTCTGTACCGACGGCGCGCGCGGGACGGTGCGGGCGGTCGACGCCGCGACCCGCGCCGGGGGCACCCCGCGCCCGGCACCCCGCGTGACGAACCACCAACCGGCCGCCCCGAGCAGCACGCCGGCGGCCAGCACCGCGCCCGCCCAGGGCCACCAGCGGCGCCGCTCGCCAGCGCCCGGATCGGCGATTCGCAGGTCCGCCGTCAGCGGCGAGACCGCCCCCTGGCCGCGTTCGCGCTCGGAACGCTTCAGCGCCTCAAGGATATACGACATCAGACCCGATCCACATCCCGGCCCACCTCCCTCCGCAGCCACGCAACCGTCGGAGTGCGGGTGCCGGTGAGGATCGGCGCGTCCCCCATGGGGGACGTCCAGGACGGCCCGCCATCCCCGTACCCACGGCGATCGCCTACCGCGGTGGGCGACGCCGCGAGCAGGCGCGCCGAGGCCGCGTCGTACCAATCGGCGATGAGGTCCGGGGATCGCGAGGCATGGCGGCCCTGCAGATACACCGGGAGCGACATGTGCCCATGGAACCACCCGCCCGCCAGGACCGCCAGGCCCAGCGCGCCGGCGGCCGCCGCGATCCAGCGCCGCCACACGCGCCGCGGTCGCGCGTCCCCGAGCACCTCGGCCGCCGCCCGGCGCACCAGGCGCACACCGACCTGTTGCTCCTCACGGGCGTAGGCGCCGAGCAGCGCCCGGTCGCACACGGCGTTGATCAGGCGCGGCACGCCGCCGCTCACCCGGTGCACGCGCCCCTGCGCGCGCGGTGTGAACAGCGACCGCCAAGCGCCGCTCACCGCGAGTCGATGCCGGATATAGGCGGCGGTCTCGACGCGGTTCAGCGGCATCAGATGGTAGCGGGCGGTGATTCGTTGCGCAAGTTGACGCAGGTCGTTGCGCCCGAGCAGTGCGCGCAGTTCCGGCTGGCCTACCAGGATCACCTGGAGCAGCTTGTGCTTGGCCGTCTCCAGGTTGGTCAGCAGCCGAACCTGCTCCAGGACGTCCGGGGACAGGTTCTGGGCCTCATCGATAATCACCACCGTGTTGCGCCCGTCGGCGTGGACCTGCAGCAGGTACTCGTTGAGGGCGTCGACCAGTCCCTTGGGGGAGCGGGCGCGCGTATCGACGCCGACCCCCAACTCCGCGCAGATGGAGGCCAGCAGTTCGCAGGCCGACAGGCGCGGACTCAGGATCAGTGCGGCATCGACGCGCTCGCCGAGCTGTTCGAGCAGCGAGCGGCACAGCGTGGTCTTGCCGGTGCCGACCTCGCCGGTGAGCTGCACGAAGCCCCCGCCCTGCTCCACCCCGAACCGCAGATGCGCCAGCGCCTCGCGGTGGCGCGCGCTCAGATACAGGAAGTGCGGGTCCGGCGTCAGCGAGAACGGCGGTTCCCGCAGGCCGAAGTATTCGGTATACATAGGGGATTACCGATCACCGTGGGCCGTTTCCGATCATAGTCCATGGCCCCGGATCACACCACCGCGGCCGGGCGGGGACGCCTCGGCGGGGGAGACCCGATGAAATACTGTAGTCATTGCGCCCACCCGGTGGTCCTGCGGATCCCGCGCGGGGACGGCTTTCCGCGCTACGTGTGCGACCACTGCCAGACGATTCATTATCAGAACCCGAAGATCGTGGCCGGCTGCATCCCCGAATGGGAGGACCGGATCCTGCTGTGCCGGCGCGCCATCGAGCCGCGCTACGGACTGTGGACGGTGCCCGCGGGCTTCATGGAGAACGGCGAGACCGTGGCTGGCGCGGCGGCCCGCGAGACCCTCGAGGAGACCTGCGCCGAGGTCGATTCGTGCCGCCTCTACGCGCTGTTCAGCCTCCCGCACATCAGCCAGGTCTACCTGCTGTTCCGCGGCCGGCTCTCGGCGCCGCGCTTCGCGCCCGGCGCCGAGAGCCTCGAGGTGGAACTGTTCGAGGAGCGGGCCATCCCCTGGGACCGGCTCGCATTCCCGGTCATCCGCGAGACCCTGCGCCGGTACTTCGCCGACCGTCGCACCGGGACGTTTCCAGTGCATACCGGCGACCTCCTGCCCGACCATCGGCCCGTCGACGACACCCGACCCGGGGTGCCGGACACGACACCACCCGGGTCCCGGTCGTGAAAAAAAACGCCAGGGAACCCACGGACCGCACGGAACACCCTGTCCGGTCCGTGGGTTCCGTGGTTCATTTCGACGCCATTGCGAAGATCAACGACGTCGGCCGGGCGCGCCCGGCCCTACAGGTGGCACAATCGACGATGTGCGTGTAGGGCGGGGCGCGGCCCTATGGATGGGCACAATCGCTGATGTGCGTGTAGGGTGGGGCACGCCCCGCCCTACGCCTCCCGGGCCGCGGGGGCGGCCGGGGCGTCGCCGGGCCGCGGCACCGGGCGCTCGGACTCTCGCAGGTAGCAGACCACCGTCTCACCGGGGCGCGGCTTGAGGGGATCGCGCGGCGACTGGAACACGACCTCGCCGCTCTCGCGCACCACCAGCATGATCAGTGCGTCGCCCGGGCAATCGCGTCGGAACGCCTCGTAGTCGTAGGTCTCGGTGAGCCGTGTTTTCTGAAAGCGCCAGCCCTGATAGTGGCGGCGCATCAGTTCGTCGTAGGTCGCCTGCTCGTCGAATACCACCCGGCCGCGGAGCGTGCGCGGCAGCCCGCGCGAGTCGTCCTCATCGCCGCCGTGCAGGCGCAGTTGAAAGACCCGGTTGCGCCCCAGCTCGGACGCGAAGTGCGTGCACACCAGTGCGTTGTAGGCATCATTGTAGGTCGCCGCCAGCAGACAACCGATCTCGTTGAGTTCCAACGACTCCTCGGAACTCTCCGAGAGCAACTCCCCGAACGAGACGCGGATACCCGACAGGCGCGCCGGCTTGAGCCGGTCCCAGGACTGATCGACCATCAACACCGGTACCTTCAACTCCTGCAGCACGCGCGCCAGCTCCACGCTCCACGGCGAGGCCCCGACGATCAGCATGCCGTTACGTTGCGTCGAAGCCAGCCCCAACCACAACGCCAGGCGCTGGATGCTCATCCCGTGCAACAGCGCGGTGGCGAGGATCAGCCCGAACACCAACGGCACCAACACCGCGGCGTCCGGGTAGCCGTGTGCCACCATCTCCGGGGCGAACACCGCGGCGACCGCGGCCGCGACGATGCCGCGCGGGGCGGTCCACGCCACCAGCGTGCGCTCCGCCCGGCTCATGCCGGCACGCCAAGTCGCCAGCAGCACCGCCGTCGGGCGGACCGCGAACACGAGCGCCGCGAGCAGCGCCACGCTGCGCCAGTTCAGGCGCCCGAGCACCGCCGGATCGAAGTCCGCCGTCAACACGACGAACACCGCCGAGACCAGCAGCACCGTCATGTACTCCTTGTAGCGGCGGATCTCCTCGATCGACGCCAGGCGCCGGTTGCCGAGCGTGATCCCGAACACGGTGACCGCCAGCAACCCGGCCTCCGCCTGTACCCGGTTGGCCGCGATGTAGATCAACAGCACCGCCGCGAACAGCACCGGTCCTTTCAGGAATTCGGGGACATAGCCGCGCCCGAGCGCCCCCGCCAGAAGCATCCCACTGCCCACCCCGAGCGCCGCGGCCGCCACCAGCGCCAGGACCAGCCCGGCGGCCACGGCCAGGAACGAGGCCTGTGCCCCGGACGAGATGAAATACTGGAACACGACCACTGCGAGCAGCGCGCCCACCGGATCGTTGATGATCCCCTCCCACTTGAGGTAGGACGCCGGGCGCCGGTTGAGCCGCGCATGGCGCAACAGGGGCATGATGACCGTGGGACCGGTCACCACCGTGATCGCGCCGAACACCAGGGCCACCGGCCAGGAGAGGCCGCCGATGAGGCGCGCGGCCAGGCTGCCCAACACCCAACTCAACACCACGCCTACGGAGACCAGTCGCTTCACACCGGTCGCCGCCTCGCGCAATTCGTGCAGATGCAGATTGAGGCCGCCCTCGAACAGGATGATGGCGACCCCGAGGCGGATGATCGGATGCAGCAGCGCGCCGAAGTCGCGCGAGGGGTGGAGCCAGCCGAACACCGGCCCGGCGAGCAGGCCCACGATCAACAACAGTACGATCGTGGGCTGATGCAACCGCCACGCCACCCACTGGGCGCCGATCCCCAGTGCCGCCACGAGCGCCAGGGCCAGGGTGAGGTCGTGGTGCATGCACGCTCCGCTACGGATCCGTCCCAGCCGGACACCCTTTATACCGTTCCCTTCGGGGCCGGTCGACCGGGATTCGGGGACGCGCAGGGACATGCGGGATTGTCGGAGATCTTTACACGCCGGGGCGGGCACGGGAAGCGCGCGGCACGCCATCGCCGCAGATTTCGGATGGACGGGGTACGGCTGTCAAGATTTTTTACACCGGCGAATCCCCTAACTTCTTCTATTTTCAAGAGTTCTCACGAACCAGGGCCTGGCGGCCGGCGTACACCGCCATACGCCGCCGTTATACCGGATCCCCGGTGGATGCACGAAAGATGGCCTGTTTACAACAAGTTGGAAACATTCGATGCGATCGTGCGGGACCCTGCGGTGTCGGGGATCTTTACAATCCGGCCCCGCTCCGGCCCCGTACTGCGCTCCGGCCCGGAGGTTATTTCCTAACACGTTGCGACACAATAGAAATTTCCACCCTGGCACCGAATTTGCTTGAAATTACTGTACAAAGATGCAGCGAATCGATGGAAACGCCCGAACGGCGGGCGATCCGAACGATACCGCAGCCCGGCGGCGGAGTTGCCGGGTCGATATCAGAGTGCAGAATGCGACGCTACGGAGGTCCCGGCGATGAGCGTTTCGAGGACAATCAACGGGCGGATGGTGGTCGCGCGTCCAGTCTTCAAGGGCGCCGCGCTGCCCGCCTACTGGGTCGGGGCCGTCAACGACCGGCCGATGCCCCGGACCTTCCCGTCCGCCCACGACGTGTTCCGCTTCGTCGAACACAACGCCCGGCGCGTTTGATCCGGGGGTGAGGAGTTCAAGGGGTCAGCAGGAGTTCAAGGGGGCAGAGTACTTGAAATTCCACCTGTGCCGACTCCTTGTGCTGTCATTGAAAATTTCAAGTACTCTGACCCCTTGAACTCTCAGCCGCACTTGGAATCGCCGCAATTCAGGCAGGTCAGGCAACCGTCCATCAGGATCACCGCCTTGGTCCGGCACTTGCCGCACAACCGCGCACTCTCCGGAAAAGCGGCCTCCGTGCCGCCTTTCCCCGATCCGCCCCCGGAGTCGTCTCTGCGCGAGGCCTCGTACTCGGCGCGCTTCTCCTCCACGAACCGCTGCTGATGCTCGTCGAGCCCATCGTCCTCGATCAACCCGATCATGCGCAGGTGGCGCTCGATGACGTCACCGATCTCGGCGACCAACGACGGCATGAACACACCACCCTTTTTGAAATAGCCGCCGCGCGGGTCGAACACCGAACGCATCTCCTCGACCAGGAAGGTGACGTCGCCGCCCTTGCGGAATACCGCCGAAATGATGCGGGTCAGCGCCACGATCCACTGAAAGTGATCCATGTTCTTCGAGTTGATGAAGATCTCGAAGGGGCGGCGCAATTCGTATTCGGTGTCCGGGTTGAGAATGATGTCGTTGATGGTCACGTATAGGGCGTGCTCGGAGAGCGGGGTCTTGACCTTGTAGGTGGAGCCGAACAGCGCCGCCGGACGCTCCACCTTCTCGTGCATCTGGATGATGTTCGAGTCCCCGGCGGCGGGCGGCGCCGGTTCGGCGGATGCCGGCGTCGCGGCGCCGGCGTCCGGCCCTTCCGTGACGACCTCGTACTCGGTGATCCTGCCTTCGATCTTGATGCTCATGTCCGCCCTCCCGTGCGCGCGCCGGCGATCGATGCGACCGCCGCGCGAGGATTGTCCGTGCAGGCCTTTCAAAGCTTCCCGTAGTAGCCTTCCTTGAGCGCGTCGTACAGATTGGCCGCGGTATGCATCTCGCCGTCGTACTCGATCTCCTCGTTGCCCTTGACCTCGATCTCCGATCCGTCCTCCAGCGTGAACCGGTAGGTGGTCTTCGCCAGGTCCTTCTCCTGGACCAGCACCCCCTGGAAGGCCTCGGGGTTGAAGCGGAACGTGGTGCAGCCCTTCAACCCCTGCTCGTAGGCGTAGAGGTAGATATCCTTGAAGTCCTCGTAGGCGTAGTCGGTCGGGACGTTGGCGGTCTTGGAGATCGAGGAGTCGATCCATCTCTGCGCCGCCGCCTGGATGTCGACGTGTTCGCGCGGCGTGATGTCCTCCGAGGTGACGAAGTACTCCGGCAACGCGGCGTCCGGGGAATCGGCGTCGGGCGCGGCCGCAGGGTTCACCAGCGCACGGTAGGCGAGCAGCTCGAAGGAACAGACGTCCATCTTCTCCTTGGTCTTGCGCCCCTGGCGGATCACGTTGCGGGAATAGCGGTGCGCGAAGCTCGGCTCGATCCCGTTGCTGGCATTGTTGGCGAGCGAGAGCGAGATCGTGCCGGTGGGCGCGATCGAGGTGTGATGGGTGAAGCGCGCACCTTCCCCGGCAAGCGTCTCGACCAGTTCCGGGGCCGCCTCCGCGAGACGCTGCATGTAGCGGCTGTAGCGCGCGTGCAGCACCCGTCCGGGGAGCCGGTCGCCGGCGCGCACGCCGTCGGCGCGCATCTCCGGGCGCTTGACCAGCATCTCCTCGGTGACCGTGAACGACTCCTCGAGGATCGGGGCCGGGCCCTTCTCACGACCCAGTTCCAGGGCGCTCTCCCAGCCGGTCACCGCCATCTCGCGCGTCACCCGATCGGTGAAATCGATCGAGTCGGGCGCGCCGTAGCGCATGCGCAGCATGGTCAGCGTCGAGCCGAGTCCGAGGTAGCCCATGCCATGCCGGCGCTTGCGGAAGATCTCCTCGCGCTGGCGCCCGAGCGGGAGCCCGTTGATCTCGACCACGTCGTCGAGCATGCGCGTGAATACGGACACCACCTCGCGGTACTCGTCCCAGTCGAAGCGGGCCTTTTCGGTGAACGGATCGCGCACGAACTTGGTGAGGTTCACCGAGCCCAGAAGGCATGAGCCGTAGGGAGGAAGAGGCTGCTCGCCGCAGGGGTTGGTGGCGCGGACGTCCTCGCACCACCAGTTGTTGTTCATCTCGTTGACCTTGTCGATCAGGATGAAGCCCGGCTCGGCATAGTCGTAGGTCGAGGCCATGATCAGGTCCCAGAGCCGGCGCGCATGGATCGTACGGTAGACCCGGCATGCGACCAGTCCCTGCGCGTCGGTGATGTAGCCTTCGTGCACCGGCCACTCGCGCCACACCACGCGCTCCTCATCGCGCAGATCGATCCCCTCGCTGTCCACCTCCTCGCGCGTGAGCGGAAACGCCGGGCGCCACGGGGCGTCGTGTTTGACGGCCTCCATGAATTCCCCGGTGATGAGCAGCGAGCAGTTGAATTGGCGCAGGCGCCCGTTCTCGCGCTTGGCGCGGACGAACTCCATCACGTCCGGGTGCCCGACGCTGAAGGTCGCCATCTGCGCGCCGCGACGCCCGCCGGCCGAGGAAATCGTGAAGCACATCTTGTCGTAGATATCCATGAACGACAGCGGCCCGGAAGTGTAGGCGCCGGCGCCCGAGACGTAGGCGCCGCGCGGGCGCAGGGTGGAAAATTCATAACCGATTCCGCATCCCGCCTTGAGCGTGAGCCCCGCCTCGTGGACCTTCTCCAGGATGTCGTTCATCGAGTCCCGGATGGTGCCCGAGACGGTGCAGTTGATCGTGGAGGTGGCGGGCTTGTAGGCCAGGGCGCCGGCGTTGGACGTGATGCGCCCGGCGGGAATCGCGCCGCGACGCAGCGCCCACAGGAAGCGTTCGTACCAGTGCTCGCGGGCCTCGGGGGTGGCCTCCACCTCGGCCAGCGCGCGCGCCACGCGCCGGTAGGTATCGTCCATGGTGGCGTCCACGACGGTACCGTCCTTCGCCTTCAGACGGTACTTCTTGTCCCAGATGTCCAGGGAGGTCTCCTGGTACGGGATCTCGCCGGTGCCGCCGGCGACCACACTGAGGTGTGCGGTTTTCATCGTGGTGCATCCCCCTCCGCTCGTTATTTTGGACGCAGGACCGACCGGACGATGCGTCCGAGCGGGCCGCGACAGCCGATGCCTCCGGACGGATCCCGGGGGCCCGGCGACGGCCACCGCCCGGACCCGAAACCGGTCCGGACCGGCCCGACACAAGATGTTGTGCCGGATTGAAAACTAGCCCCTTCCCGGCGCGCCTGTCAAGCCTCGGAGCGGCCTAATTATAGAAAATTTACAATAATAAAAACAATAGGTTATATGTACCCTTTTGGATTCCCTCGAGTTTTTTATGGGTCTCTACCGACCCTGCGAAAACCCGCGTCCTACAACATATTGTGCCCGATACCGGCCTCGGTTCACGCCCCTTTCGGGGCGCGGATCCCCGCCCTTGAAAAGCCCTCTCGTGCCTATATGTACTCTATCGACGGCACGGATATACGGTGCGTGCCGACGCAAACCGAACTGGAGGATATGGACATGGCACTGATCCGCTACGAGCCCTGGAGCTTGGTGAATCAGCTCCAGAACGAGATCAACCGGCTGTTCGACCCCCGCGTACTCGGGGAGCGGGACGAGGCCAGTGCGGCGACCAGCGACTGGATCCCCGCGGTGGACATCCGCGAGGAGGCCGACCGTTATGTGCTGCACGCGGACGTCCCCGGGGTCGATCCGAAGGACATCGAGATCACGATGGAGAACGGCGTCCTCACGATGCAAGGCAGCCGCGTCACGGAGAGCGAGGAAGAGCGCAAGAACTACAAGCGCGTGGAACGGGTCCGCGGGACCTTCTACCGGCGTTTCACGCTCCCCGACACCGCCGATGCCGAGAAGATCTCGGCGCGCGTGGTAAATGGGGTGCTGGAGGTCTCGATTCCCAAGCAGGAGCCGGCGCGACCGCGTAAGATCGCCGTGCAGACCTGAGGGCTCGGGAAGAATCCGTCCCGCGACGGATCGGCCCACCAACCGTGACCCGCGGGTCCGCGCCCGTCGCACAGCGGGCCGAGCCCCGCGGGTCCTCTTTGACGGATGCCGATGGAATTCAAAGATTATTATAAGACGCTGGGCCTGTCCCAGGACGCCTCCCAGGAGGAGGTCAAGCGCGCCTACCGTCGCCTGGCGCGCAAGTTCCACCCGGACGTGAGCAAGGAGCCCGACGCCGAGAATCGATTCAAGGAGGTCAACGAGGCCTACGAGGTCCTGAAGGATCCGGAAAAGCGTTCCGCCTACGACCGGCTCGGCAGCGAGTGGAAGAGTGGTCAGGACTTCCGTCCGCCGCCGGAGTGGGACGCGGGCTTCGAGTTCCGTGGCGGCGGATTCGCGGATGCCGATACGGCCGGATTCAGCGACTTCTTCGAGACGCTGTTCGGCGCCGGCGGACCATTCCGCAGCGCGCGCGGCACCCACGCGCGCGGTGCGGCGTTGCGCGGCGAGGATCACCACGCCAAGGTCCTGATCGATCTCGAGGACGCCTATCGCGGCGCCACCCGCCAGATCCGGCTGGAGGTGCCGGAACTCGACCCGCACGGGCGCGTCAGGCGCCGCACCCGGACCCTGCAGGTGCGCATCCCCAAAGGCGTCGCTGCGGGCCAGCATATCCGCCTCGCCGGCCAGGGGGCGCCGGGCCCGGGCGGCGGTCCGGCCGGGGATCTGTATCTGGAGATCGCGTTCCGCCCCCACCCGCGCTTCGAAGTGCGCGGGCGCGACATCTATTGCACGCTGCCGGTGACGCCCTGGGAGGCGGCGCTCGGCGGGCGCGTCCAGGCACCGACCCTCGGCGGGCCGGTCGACCTCCAGATCCCCCCGGGCTCGCAGTCCGGGCGCAAGCTCCGGCTCAAGGGGCGCGGCCTGCCCGGGCGCACGCCGGGCGATCAGTACGTCGTCCTGCAGATCGTCACCCCGCCCGCGGACACCGAGGCGGCGCAGCGGTTCTACGAGCAGATGGCACGAACCTTTCCATTCGATCCGCGGACGCAGCAGGAGGGCTGAGACATGTCCGGCCGCGAACCGATCACGCTCTCGGGATGGGTACTGGACGAGGAGTCCACGGTGGGCCCGGGCGAATTGTGCCGCGCGGCGCGCATCTCCGCGGAACGGCTCCTGGACATGGTCCAAGAGGGGCTGCTGGAGCCGCTGGGCGGAGAATCCCCGGCGGACTGGCGCTTCCCGGCGACGGCGCTCCCGCGGGTGTGGGTGGTGGCACGGCTGCAGCGCGACCTGCAGGTGAACCTCGCCGGCGCGGCCCTGGCCCTGGACCTGATCGAGGAGCTGAATGTACTGAGGGAGCGGGTCCGGGCGCTCGAGCATCAACTCCGGTCCGATCCGGACTGAATCCGCCCGGAGCCGCCCCGGCACGCGGCGGAACCCTGAACCGTAGCGTGGGTCATTAGTGTAGTATTTCGCGCGTGGAGGCTCGATCGGCGATCCCTCCATGCATGAAACACTACACAAAAAGGGCCGGCGTTCCCGAACGCTTCCACGAGGCCCGTCGGCCCACACGACAGAGGAATCTCCATGGTCCCGCCTGACAGGCGCCGCGCGGCGCCGGCTGTCCTGATCGCGCTGTTTGCGCTGCTGTGCTCGTCCGCCGCATTCGCCTCGATCCCCCCGGTGGTCGACGGCAAGCCCCTGCCCTCGCTGGCCCCGATGCTCGAGCGGGTGACCCCCTCGGTGGTCAACGTCACCGCGCTGGGCCATGTGCAGGTCCGCAACCCGCTGCTCCGCGACCCGTTCTTCCGGCGCTTCTTCAATCTCCCGCAGGTACCGCGGGAGGAACAGCGCCAGGATATCGGTTCGGGCGTGATCGTCGACGCGCGCCGCGGCTACATCCTCACCAACAACCATGTGATCGCCAACGCCGACAAGATCCTCGTGACATTGCGCGACGGGCGCCGCTTCCCGGCGCGGCTGATCGGCACCGATCCCGCCTCGGACGTGGCAGTCATCCAGATCCACGCCAAGGGGCTCAAGGCCATCACGCTGGGCGACTCCGGGCACCTGCGCGTCGGTGACTTCGTGGTCGCCATCGGCAATCCGTTCGGACTCGGGCAGACGGTGACCTCCGGGATCGTCAGCGCCCTGGGGCGCAGCGGCCTGGGCCTGGAGGGCTACGAGGACTTCATTCAGACCGACGCCTCGATCAATCCCGGGAACTCCGGCGGTGCGCTGGTCAATCTGCGCGGACAACTGGTGGGCATCAACACCGCGATCCTCAGCCCCCAGGGCGGTAACATCGGCATCGGCTTCGCGATCCCCATCGACATGGCGCGCGCGATCATGGACCAGCTCATCCGCTACGGTCGCGTGCGCCGCGGGACCCTCGGCATCACCGCCCAGGACCTCACGCCGAGGCTGGCGCGGGCCTTCGGCATCCACGGCGACCGGGGCAGTGTGATCACGCGCGTCACACCGGGCTCATCGGCCGCACGCGCCGGCCTGCGGGTGGGCGACGTGGTGGTGGCCGTGGACGGCACGCCGGTGCGCCGCACGCTGGAGTTGCGCAACGCCGTCGGCCTGCTCCCGATCGGCCGGCGCGTGCGCCTCACTGTGTTGCGCAACGGCCGGCGACTGACGATCGAGGCGGTGATGGCGGCACCGCACCACCGGACCCTGGAGGGACAGCGCATCGACCCGCGGCTGGCGGGGGCGCTGTTCGGCGATGTGGAGCAAAGGGGGACCGGAAGTGCCGGCGGCGGCGCGCGGGTCGAGCGCGTCACCCCCGGAAGCCCCGCCTGGCGGGCCGGGCTGCGGCGAGGCGATGTAGTGGTCTCACTCGATCGTCATGTGGTGCACAATGTGGACTCGTTACGTGCCGCGGCCGCGGCCGCGGGCGCAGGCGCCTCGCGCGCCCTGCTCCTGGATCTGCGGCGCGGCGACGGCGGCTTGTTCCTGGTGATCCAATAGCCGCACGCGGCGACACCCGTCCGTCTTGGTTTTGCGTCGCGCCGCCGGTATAGTGCCGGGGCACGGTCGCCCGCGCCGGCGGCGGGCGTCGCAAGAACCGACTCCGCCTGGTTTCGGATCGCCCGCCGCACGTCTCACTCGGACATCGCTCATGGGCCGACAGACCGCTCTTCATTCCCGACACCTCGATGCGGGGGCCCGCATGGTGGACTTCGGCGGCTGGGACATGCCGCTGCACTATGGCTCCCAGATCGAGGAACACCACCGGGTACGCCGCGACGCGGGGATGTTCGACGTCTCCCACATGGCGGTGCTGGACCTCGAGGGGACGGGCGCGCAGGCACTGCTGCGCCGGCTGCTCGCCAACGACGTGGCACGCCTGCGGGAGCCGGGCAAGGCCCTCTACAGTTGCATGCTCAACGCCCACGGCGGGGTGATCGACGACCTGATCGTGTACTTCCTCGCCGACGACCGTTTCCGCATGGTCGTCAACGCCGCGACGCGCGACAAGGACCGCGCCTGGATCGAGCGGCAGGCGGAGGACTTCGATGTCCGGGTGCGGGAGCGCGCGGACACGGCGATGATCGCCGTCCAGGGGCCGCAGGCACGGGAACGGGCGCTGCAGGCGCTGCCGCCGCCCGCGGCGCGCGCCGCGGGCGCGCTCGCCCCCTTTTACGGCGCACCCGCCGGGGACTGGTTCGTGGCCCGCACCGGCTACACCGGCGAAGACGGCCTCGAGGTGATCCTGCCCGCGGGCGAGGCACCGGCGTTCTGGGACGCCCTGCGCGCGGCCGGCGTCGCCCCGTGCGGGCTCGGGGCGCGCGACACCCTGCGCCTTGAGGCGGGCCTGAATCTCTACGGCGCCGACATGGATGAGTCCACCACCCCGCTCGAGTCGGGGCTCGCGTGGACCGTGGCCTGGGCCCCGCCGGAGCGCGCCTTCATCGGCCGCGAAACGCTGGAGGCGCAGCGCGGCACCGACCATGCGCGCCTCGTCGGCCTCGTGTTGAAAGAGAAGGGCGTACTGCGCAACCATCAGAAAGTGCGGGTGGACGGAGTGGCGGCCGGCGAAATCACCAGCGGCGGCTATTCCCCGACCCTCGCCAGGTCCATCGCCCTGGCGAGGCTGTCCGGCGCCGACGGCGACTCGTGCAGGGTGGAGATTCGTGGCAGACTGGTGCCGGCACGGATGGTGACCCCCCCCTTCGTGCGCCACGGGAAACCATGCGTGACGATCGATCCGATCTGAGACCGGCACTCCGGGACGGGAATGGCGTAAGAGACGATGAGCGAGATACCCGAAGACCTCAAGTACACCAAGACCCACGAGTGGGTGCGCACGAACGACGACGGCACCGTGACCGTCGGCATCTCCGACCCTGCGCAGGAGCAGATGGGCGATATGGTCTATGTCGAGGTTCCGGAGGCGGGGCGCACCGTGCAGGCCGGCGAGGCATGCGCCGTCGTGGAATCGGTCAAGTCCGCCTCGGACGTCTACGCCCCGGTCTCGGGCGAGGTGGTGGAAGGCAATACCGCGCTGGCCGACCACCCGGAGCGGGTCAACCGGGAACCCTACGGGGCCGGCTGGCTGCTGCGCATCCGCCCCGGCGCGGGCGTGGCGCTCGACCACCTGCTGGAGGCCTCGGCGTACACGCAATTCCTGGCCGCCGAGGAACACTGAACCGCGGCGCGGGCGCCGCGCGCCTGCGCGAACGCCGCCCGAACCCCTATCCGGTCCGCCATGCCGTTCATTCCCCATACCGAGGACGACGTTCGCGAGATGCTCCGCGCCATCGGCGTGGCGCGCATCGAGGACTTGTTCGGCGAGATCCCGCCGTCGCTGCGCTGCCGCCCGCTGGAGGGCCTCCCGGAGGGGCTGAACGAGGCGGCGATCACCCGCGTTCTGATGGAACGCGCCGAGCGCGACGGGCGCCCGCTGTGCTTCGCCGGCGCCGGCGCCTACGACCACCACGTGCCAGCGGCGGTCTGGGAACTGGCCACGCGCGGCGAATTCTACAGCGCCTACACCCCCTATCAGGCCGAAGCCTCGCAGGGCACCCTGCAGGTGCTCTACGAGTACCAGACGATGATGGCCAATCTCATGGCCATGGAGGTATCCAACGCCTCGCTCTACGACGGCGCCTCGGCGCTGGCCGAGGCGGTACTCATGGCGGTACGCGCCAACCGTAAGGTCCGCTCGCGCCGCATCCTGCTGCCGACGGCGGTGCACCCCACCTATCGCAAGGTGGTCCGCACGCTGGTGGGGCGCCAGGGGATCGAGCTGGTGGAGATCCCCTACGACCCGCAGTGCGGCGACACCCCCCTGGAGGCCGTCGAGCGGTGCGCCGGCGACGATCCGGCGGCCCTCGTCGTCCCGCAGCCGAACTTCTTCGGCGTCCTCGAGGACGCCGATGCGCTGACCGACTGGGCGCACGAGCGCGGCGCGCTCGTCATCGGCCTCGTCAACCCGCTCGCGATGGCGGTACTCGAACCCCCCGGGCACTGGGGCGGCGACGGCGCGGATATCGCCTGCGGCGAGGGCCAGCCGCTGGGGATCCCGCTCTCCTCGGGCGGACCGTATTTCGGCTTCCTGTGTTGCAAGCAAGTGTACGTACGCCAGATGCCGGGCCGACTCGCCGGGCGCACGGTGGATCTCGAGGGCCGCCCCGGCTTCACCCTCACGCTGCAGGCCCGCGAACAGCACATCCGCCGGTCCAAGGCGACCTCCAACATCTGCACCAACCAGGGCCTCGCGGTCACCGCGGCGACGATCCACATGGCGCTGCTCGGCGCCGAGGGCCTGGAACGTACGGCGGGCGTCTGTCACCGCAACACCCGCGCCCTGGCGGAGCGCCTGTGCGCGCTGCCCGGCGTCGAACGCGTCTTCCCCGGTCCGTTCTTCCACGAGGCCGTACTGCGTCTGAGCGCGCCCGCGACAGCCGTGCTGCGCGCGCTGGCGGCGCAGAACATCGTCGGCGGTCACGACCTCGCGACCGACTACCCGGAACTCGGCAACGCGCTGCTGGTGTGCGCGACCGAGACCCGCAACGAAGACGACCTGGACGCCTACGCCCGGCACCTGGGACGCATTCTGTCCAAGCAGGGCGCGCCGTCCTGTCCGGTACCCCCGAAGATCTGATCCGCAACCGCGGACGAGTGCGCCCCGGCCCCATCCGGACGAGGAGGAGAGGCATGGTCACGATCGCCCTGAGGGGGCAATCCGATTCGCAACCGCGGCGAACCCCCGGCGGCGGGCGGCGGATTTTCGGCCATCGTCCAAATTCCACACGCTGAATCGCGAGCCTGGATACCGATCCCGAATAACACCCCGGTCGGGCGCACGCGTGCCAAGTCAGGTAAGCACGTTACGCACCATGCCTTCCAGGGTATCGAGCGAGGGGATATGGGCGGTCTCGCCGAGGACGTCCACCGTCTGGCACACCACCGCGTGGGTGATCCCGGCGTCCAGGGGGTGGATTCCGTCCCGTTCCACCTGCACCAAGTGCGGGAGATCCTGGATGGCGAGCGCGTAGAATGGCGGATCCTGCCACCCGCCCAGCACATTGATCACCGCGATACGGGCGCGTAGCCCCGGGGGCGGCGGCGACGCGCCGCACACCGCCTCGAAGGAGATCATCGGGATCTTGCGCTCGCGCCAGGAGAACAGACCGAGCATCCAGTCCGGAGCACTCGGCAGCGGCTCGGGGTCCATGTAGGGGACGATTTCGGCCACGGCGGCGTTCGGCAGCAGCAGTTGCGCACCGGCGATCGGCAGCAGCAGGCTGCGCACGCGCGCGGGGGGAGGCACGTGGGCGGTTGCACTCTGGCTCATGTTGCGACTCCTTGTAACTCGCAGCCCCTGTCGGACGCGGCAAGGGTTTTCATCAACTGGTCCGCCAAGCTCTCCGGCGGGCCGCTCAGGCTTACCACGCCGGCGCGCCGGGCGTGGTCGGGCATGCTGCTGATCACGGCGCTGGCGGCGTCCTGGGCCCAGACCACGCCGCCCTCCGCGGCGATCGCCCGGGCGCCCTCGATACCGTCGTCGCCCATACCGCTGAAGACGATGGCACCGGCGTTGACACCGTAGCGTTGCGCCACCTCGTGCATCACCTCGTCGATGGACGGGCTGTAGATACCGCGCTCGGCGAGCGGGTGCAGCGCCACGCATCCGTCGCGATCGATGCGCAGGGCCTGGTCGAGCGGGGCGAGCAACACATCGCCGTGGCGCAACCGGGCGCCGGCGTGGGCGCAGACGACGTGCAGGGCGGTCTCCCGGTCCAGTTGGCTCGCAAGCAACTGGTCGAAACCCTCGCCGATGTGCTGCGCGAGAATAAACGCGATCGGCGATTCACCCGACAGCCGGCCGAGAAAGGCACGCACCGCCTGGGGTCCGCCGAGAGAAGCGCCCAGGACCCATACACGCCGCGCGCGGTCCGGCGCCGTCGTCGACCGGCCCGGGGGGTACGGCTCCGGGATATCGGACCCGGCGGCACCCGAGTCGACGTCGTCCGGCACCGGACAACCGCCGTCGGGAGTGGATCGGCCGATCCACTCGGGCACCGGCGCCGGATCCGCCCACTCCGACGATCCCTCGTGAGGCACCTCCGTGCGAGGCGCCTCGGGCGCGGGCGCCGGGGCGCCGGGGGAGTCGACGGCGACCGCTCCCGCCCCGAAGTCGGGGGGGGGGTCCCGGGCCGCGCCGCGCCCCGCATCCGGAAGCACACCCGAATCCGCGCCCGGGAGCGTCTCGGGGGACGCGCCGGGGTGCCCGGGCCGGCGCAGCCGCGGTGGATGCACCCCGCTCAGGGCCCGAAACTTGCGTGCCAACCGCGCGCCGAGATCGGCTTGGCCGGTGCTGGCACTGGCATCGTTGAACAGGACCGGAACCGGACTGCACTCGATCAGCTCGAGCAGGATATCGGGTTCCCGGGCCGTGCCCTCGTCGAGGTCCACCAGCAGCAGGTCGACCCCCTGCGCGCCGAGATCGTCCAGCCCCCGCACGTCGCCCGGCGCGGCGCTCGCCACGACGCGGAACCCCTGCCGCTCCAGCAGGCGTCCTACGGTCTCGCGGCGTGGTCCGGATTGCGCCAGGACCGCGACCCGCAACGGCGCACGTTCATGGTCCGCCATGCCCGGCACGCTCATTGAGCAGGGCGTGAAGGTTCTCGATCAACTCGCCCTCCTGGTACGGTTTGCCGAGATAGCGGTTCACCCCGAGCCGCAGGGCGTGTTCACGGTGTTTTTCTCCGGTACGCGAGGTGATCATGATGATCGGGATCTCCCGCAGGCGACTCTCGTTGCGCATGTGCGTGGCCAGTTCGAAGCCGTCCATGCGCGGCATCTCGATGTCCAGCAGCATGATATCGGGGACATGCTCCTGCAGCAGGGCCACGGCGTCGACACCGTCCTTCGCGGTGAGCACATCCATGCCGTTGCGCTCGAGCAGGCGCGCGGTGACCTTGCGCACCGTGATCGAGTCGTCGACCACCATCACCGTCACCCGTCCGCTGGGCTCGGGCTCCGGCTCGACCTTCACCGGCGGCGCGCCGAGCAAGGCGGCCGACAGGCGCACCAGGGCGCCGGCATCGACGATCAGTACCACGCGTCCGTCGCCCAGGATGGTTGCGCCGGAGATGCCGCGCACCGTGCTCAGCTGCGGTCCGACCGACTTGACCACGATCTCGCGACTGCCGAGCAACCGGTCGACCAGCAGCGCGCTCTGATGACCGCCGCTGCGCACCAGCAGCACCGGGACCTTGCGGTCGGTGAGCGCCGGCATCGTCGAGATACCGAGCAGGGCGCCGAGGTGCGCCAGCCGGTAGGGCTGTCCGGCATACTCCAGCACCGGGGTCTCCTCGCCGAGGTGACAGGAGACCTCGTCGTAGCCCAGGCGCACGATCCCCTCGACGCTGGAGAGCGGGATCGCGTAGAGGTCCTCGCCCACCTGGACCAGCAGGGCCTGGGTGACGGCCAGCGTGAACGGCAGCCGGATGATGAAGGTCGTACCGCGGCCGACGTGCGAATCGATCTCGAACTGACCGCCGAGCTGCTTGATCTCACTGTTGACGACATCCATGCCCACGCCGCGGCCCGAGATCTGGGTGAGCGTGCGTGCGGTGCTGAACCCGGACTCGAGGATGAACTGCATGACATTGTGGTCGCTGACCTTGGCGTCCGCGGCGAGCATGCCGCGCTCGACGGCCTTGCGGCGGATCACATCGAGGTCGATCCCGGCACCGTCGTCGGAAACGCGGATCACCACCTCCGAGCCCTCGCGCGACAGGCCCAACAGGACGGTGCCGGTCTCGGGCTTGCCCGCGACGCGGCGCACCTCCGGCGTCTCGATCCCGTGCGAGATCGCGTTTCGCAACATATGCTCCATCGGCGCCACCAGCCGATCGAGGACGGCGCGGTCCATTTCCCCCTCGGCGCCCTCGACCTTCAGCTCGGCGCGCTTGCCGAGCGGCGTACAGGTCTGGCGCACGATGCGACGCAGCCGCGGGATCAGGCCCGCGAACGGCACCATGCGCGTGTGCATGAGGCCCTCCTGCATCTCGGTGTTCACGCGCGACTGCTGCAGCAGCAGGGTCTCGGACTCCCGCGACAGATGCTCCAGCAGACCCTGAATGCTGACCAGATCGCTGACGCTCTCGGCGAGGCCGCGCGAGAGTTGCTGGACGTGCGAATAGCGGTCGAGTTCCAGGGGGTCGAAGTCCTCCTGCGACTCGGCCTCGGCCTCGTGGCGGTACAGGATCTGCGCCTCGGTCTCGATTTCCAGGCGCCGGAGCTGCTCGCGCAGCCGCGCCACCGTCTGATCGAACTCCACCAGGTTGAAGCGGATGGCGGCGGTCTGCTGCTCCATGCGCGAGCGGTAGATGCTGATCTCACCGGCGTAGTTGACCAGGTTATCGAGCAGGTCGGCCTTGACGCGCACGGTCTCGGACTGCACGCGCGGGGCGCCGCGCCGCTCGATGCGAAGCGCCGGTTGCACGGCCGGGGCCGGCCCCCCGGAACCCTCTCCCAAACCCTCCGCTTCGGTCTTCTTCTCCACACCCGCCGCGGAGGGGGCGGCGACGGACCCCTCATCCGCCTCGGGAGGCGGTTCGTCGGAGTCGCCGGCCGATTGCGCCGCGAGCGTCGGCGCCGGGTCGTCGGTCGCCGCCGCGGACGCGGACGAGACACCGCGCCCGGTGCGCGCCGCTTCCAGTTCCGCCACCAGATCCGGGGCGGGTGCGGGCACTGCGCCGTCGCGCAGGGCCTCGTGCATGATGTGGAACTGATCCAGAGTCACATGCAGCGTCTGAAACAGATCCCGAGAGGCCTCCACGTGACCGTCGATCGCGGCGCTCAACAAAGACTCCATGGCATGGCTCAGATCGGCGATGGCGCCGATATCCGCCATCCGTGCCCCCCCCTTCAGGGTATGGAGTTCACGTTGCAGCTCCGTGACCCGCCGGATCTCCTCCGGGTGCTGTTCCCAGGCATCGAGGGTCTCGTCCGCCGCCTCCAGCAGTTCCTCGGCTTCCTCCAGGAAGATCTCGGCCAATTCGTCGGACAGTTCGTCGCGGGTTTCGGTGACCGGCTCGGCGCGCGGCGCGGGCGCCGCCGCGGAAGGCTCGATCGGGTTCTCCTCCGGCGCCGGTCCGGGCACCGGTTCGGCCTTCGGCCCCTCATCGGTTCCGGTCTCGAATTCGATCGCATCGTCGGGTCCCGTCAATCCGCCGATCCGGGACAGGTGCGCCTCGACCACCCGCTCGATGCGTTCCAACAGGGGCCCGTGGTCCGGCATCGCGGTTCCCGGCTGCGCCAGCGTAGCGAGCTGAGCGCGCATCAAGGCCGCAGCATCGGAGAACAGCGGCGCCAGCGCCAAGTCGTAGGCGGCGCCGGCCACGGCGGGCAGTTGTGCCAGTTTCTCCAGAGCCCCCGCGACCTCCGCGATCTCGGGCACGCCGGCCATGTGAGCGCTGCCGTACAGGGTATGGAAGGCGCGTATCAGTTCCTCGGTGATGCGACAGCCGGACTCCTCCTGCCCGTCACAGCGGGCCACGAAGTCATCGACGCTCGTCAGGTGATCGTGAACCTCCTGGGAAAAGGTCTCGTAGAGGACGGGATCGGCGATCCGCGGCGCCGCCCCGGCCGCGGCATCCGGTTCCTCGCTTCCCGTGAGGTCTCCGGTATCGGGCGCCGTGGTCGGTTCGGGCGCCGTTCCTTCCTCCGACGGGGGTTGCGAATCGGCCTCCGGCGCGGAATCCGCCTCCGTATCCGACACGGGGGCGGCATCGGCCGCCGAACCCCTATGCGCCTCCTCCTGCGCGGCACTCCCGCCGCGTGTCAGCGCCCCGGCGCGCTCCATCAGCGCCACCACCTCGATCGCCGTACACGCCTCCCCGCCGCGTAACTCCCCGATCAACTCCGGCAGCCGT
>VAOW01029338.1_pt1 | contig 20456 bp, 19 predicted proteins | sample 3393921 | NCBI WGS metagenome assembly VAOW01 (sample SAMN08290428, study PRJNA428436) | hydrothermal vent metagenome | isolation source: Deep-sea hydrothermal vent chimney | place: Indian Ocean: Southwest Indian Ridge | depth 2742 m m | reverse complement strand
TTTCAACCTGTAAAGGTAATAAAATGAACCGGAAAACAAAACCGGACTAAATAATAATTTGGGATGCAGAGTAATAACCCCTTTACCATAAAAGCTTAAATTTGTAAAAAAATTGATATTTATGATGAAAAAACCATTACTCTTTTTGTTGTTAATTCCCGTGATGTTTGTAACCTTACAATCCTGTAAAAATATGACACATAAAACAAAAATCCGCTCGCACCTCGTGGACACCGTCGGCTTTGCACAGTATGGCTGGCAGGTAGACAGTATTTTTAACCGGATAAAAGAATATCAGGGCGACCAATTGAAAAACAGCACCCGGTACTTAAGCAAAAAGCCCGCCAAAGCGGTGCTTAGTCCCCATGATGATTATACCTATGTCGGCTATCTGTATCCTGCTACGCTGGAGCAGATTAAGGCCAAAACAGTCATCATTTTCGGTGTGGCACACAAGGCTAAACAGCTAAACTTGGAAAACCGGATCATCTTTGATTCCTACGATTACTGGAAAGGGCCTTTCGGCAACGTGAAAGTGTCCGGTCTGCGGGAAAAAATCATGGATAACCTGCCCAAAGGGTTGTATGAGGTGAACGACTCCATGCAGGCCATTGAGCATTCGGTGGAAGCCATGATTCCCTGGCTTCAATATTTTAACCGGAAGGTGCAGATAATCTCTATTCTGGTGCCTTACATGTCGTTCGACCGCATGAAAACCATTGCCAAACCGTTGGCGGAAGCAATTAAAAAAGCCACGGCGTCGGAAGACATGACATGGGGAAAAGATTATGCTTTTATTCTTTCGAGCGACGCCGTTCACTACGGTGATGAAGGCTGGGGCGGTCAAAACTTTGCCTTTTACGGCACCTCGCACACCGGTTACGCCCATGTCAAAGAACAGGAGCAGAAGGTGATGCACACCATTAGCGGGAATATCAGTGATGGAATGATTCACAAATTTTGTGAACTTACCGTGGACGACAAAGATTACAAAAAATATAAATGGACCTGGTGTGGCCGTTATTCCGTTCCGATGGGACTGCTTACCATCAACACTTTAAACGAAATGCTTTACGGCACTTCTTTGCGCGGTGAGGTCATCGGTTACTCTACCAGCATCGAACGCGAGCCCATCCCGGTAAAAGACCTCGGCATGGGCGTTACCGCTCCGGCATACGACCACCACTCGGTAGGCTATGCAGCCATCAAATATTATTAACCTGTTGTATGAATGATAGCGAAAACAAGGTGATAGAACAAACCGTTGATTTTGTCCGGCAAGAACTCTCCGGTGCAGAAAGCGGACACGACTGGTGGCACATTTTCCGCGTATGGAAGTTATCGCTGCGCATAGCCAAAGAGGAAAATGCCGACCTTTTCGTTGTCAGCCTCGGGGCGCTGCTGCACGACATTGCCGATGCCAAGTTCCATGAAGGCGATGAAACCATCGGTCCCCGTGTGGCAGAAACTTTTCTGCACTCGCAATCTCTTCCCGAAAATATCATTGCCGGGGTTCTGAACATTGTTCGTTTTGTCTCTTTTAAGAACAGGAAAGAAAAACCGGAATTCCTTTCCATAGAATTACAGATTGTACAAGATGCCGACCGGCTGGATGCTATGGGAGCGCTTGGCATTGCGCGCGCTTTCAGTTATGGCGGGTTCAAAGGCAGAGAAATGTACAATCCTGATATTGCACCTGACCCGGACATGAGCAAAGCGGAATACAAACAATCGAAATCTACCACTATAAACCATTTTTATGAGAAACTGCTGTTGCTGAAAGATATGATGAACACGGATACGGGAAAGAAAATGGCCTGGCAACGTTACCGGTTTATGGAGAAGTTTCTCCGGCAGTTTTATTCGGAATGGGAAGGAAAAAGCTAAAGCTACCCACCCGGAAATTTCCATTTGTTTTTTTCAACTATTTTCTGCAGAGAAGCCGGAAAGAGCTACAAATTTTACAGCATGGTTACGGAAATATGGGAGAAGCGCTTTTCAGTTCCGCCGTATCCGGCTCAGGGTTTCCGGTGAAATGCCGAGGTAAGAAGCAACATAATGCAGCGGCACTTTCAGCAACAGACCCGGATGCTCCTGCATAAGCATGTCATAACGCTCTTTTGCACTTTGGGTTTGCAGGGTAATGGAACGTTTTTCCATAATAACATAATATTTCTCGATGATCGTTCGGCCGGTTTGCTGCCATTTCCAACTTTTGTGGTACAGCAACTCCAGATTTTCCTTAGACAAAAACAGCACCTCCGAATCTTCTATAGCCTGAATATTTTCGAAAGCAGGCTTCATTTCAATAAAACTCGACATGGCCACGGCAATACTGCCGGGCCCCAAAAAGTAGGTTGTCGTGTCTTTCCCTTTAATGTTATAAAACGAACGCATTAATCCTGTCCGGATGAAAGCCAGCCGGTCGCAAAGCAGTCCTTCTTTACTGATAAAACTGTTTTTTTTTATTATATCGAAACGAAAAAGTTTTAAAGACTCTTCCAACTCATCATTGGTAAAAGGCGCAACAGATTTCAATAATTTAAATATCTCCGTAAACATGGCTTTCCCGGTTTTGGGAGTCAAATTTACGAATTCTCTGGAAAATCAGGTGGTAAGAGACTGAACACGCATCATCAGGTCATTAAGCTGAGCTGCATATTCGGGAGAACCTTCAATAGACACATATCCTTTGTCCACACCTTCCACAAACCCGGCCTCCCTGAGCAGGATTTTCAAAGCGGCATCTACGCTGCTGAATTTCATGTGGACAAAAGGTCTCCGCTGCTGGTAAAGGCCTTTTCCCGCCTTGGTTTTTCCTGCTTTCACCCGCAGGTAAACAGCTATGTCGGTGTCGCTCACCGAAAGCTGATAAATGCGGTCGGGTTGGTTTTTTGTCCAGGCAGTCATATCCGGATAACTCAGCCGGTTCAGCTTGCTTAAGGCCATGGCAACCATTGAAAGCGCCATTTTCACTTTCAGATATTTTTTTAGCGGAGCTTTCGGATTTACATTGGGCATCATCAGCTTCAGCGAAAGCAACAGGCTGATGACTTTGGCCAGCAGAACCGGTTTTGTGAGTCCTTTGATTTTTGGAAGCGCCGTACCGCCTTTCAGGAAAGTATTCATCTTTTCCACCGTCCCGAAGGAAAAACCGATATTCCCATTTTCAAAATCCTCAAAATCCAGACTGAATTCTCCCTGATTAAAAATCAGCTTACAACCCATCCAGCCATCATTTGTTTTAGCTTTGAAAATAACGTCAGCCTTTACTTTAGCAAACTTTTTGGCCATGGCAGGATCATCCTGAAGCAGAATTTTCATCACTGGGAAAACGGCCTGAAAATACAAATTGGCCACTAATATTTCTTTATCCTTCATCGACTTGTTTTCTGATTAAAATTCGTCATCCCAGTTTTCAGTCTCTTCAAAATCCTTTTGCATCACCTCCTGCACTTTTTCAATAATACCATTGGCATCGAGCTTATAATAGGCATAAAGGTCTTCGGGATATCCCACTTCGGAATAAACATCAGGGAAACCTACTTTTGTAAAAGCGCAGCCTTTGCCACTTTGGGCAATCACATCGGCCACGGCAGTTCCCAGTCCGCCAATAATATTGTGTTCTTCGAAAGTGATGATGCGTCTGGTTTCCGTAACGGCTTTCATAATTGCTTCTTCATCAATAGGTTTAATAGTGTGCATATTGATAACCCGGATACTCAGATCGTGATTTTTTTTCAGGAAATCAGCTGCTTCGGCAGCCTGCAAAACGGCAATGCCCATGGCGATGATGGTAATGTCGTTTCCGTGACGGATTTCAACGGATTTGCCAATTTGGAAACCATAATCTTTGGTGGTGTAATAGTTCGGTTCAAAACCACGACCGGTACGAATGTAAACAGGGCCGGGCCAATCCACGGCAGCACGCACGGCATTGGCCGTTTCAATCCCGTCAGCCGGAACAATCACCGTCATATTGGCGAAGGAACGCATGATAGCAATGTCTTCGGTGGCGTGGTGCGTTGTCCCTGCCGAGGCAAAAGAAACCCCGCCGTGGGTTGCAATGATTTTCACATTCAGATTTTGATAGCAAATATCCGTGCGCACCTGCTCTGCAGCACGCATGGAAGCAAAAGCGGCCATTGTTGATACAAACGGCAAAAGTCCTGTACGCGCCAGGCCGGCGGCAATACCAAACATGTTTTGCTCGGCAATACCTACATTGATGAAGCGGTTGGGAAACTTTTCCTGAAAAATTCCGATTTTGGTTGATTTGGCCAGGTCAGCGGTAAGGCCGACTATTTCGGGATGTTCTTCCCCAAGCTCGCACAAAACCTTTCCATATATTTCATTTTGTGTCAGCGTATTGGCATCATCCACCGTCCACGTGGTTCCTGTTATCTCTTTGCTCATAATGCAATTTTTGTCTTTTATTACTTTTTTAAAATCTGCTTATACGCCCATTGCCGCATAAACTTTGTCTATAGACTTATGGGCTTTTTCGGCCAGTTCCGAGTCGAGGCTTCCGTAGTGCCACCGGGTCTGGTTTTCCATAAAATCCACGCCATAGCCTTTCACTGTTTTGGCAATAATTACCATCGGTTTTTCGATAGCTTTTTGGGCTGTTTCGATGGCATCGGCAATCTGTTTCATATCGTTACCGTTGATTTGGATAACTTCCCAGCCGAAAGCTTTCCACTTCTCGTCTAACGGTTCCAGTCCCATAATCCTTTCTACCGGACCGTCAATCATGTGCATGTTCCGATCCACAAAAACGGTCAGGTTTGTCAGTTTGAAATGAGCTCCGGCCATAGCAGCTTCCCAGTTGGAGCCTTCGTTCAGCTCGCCATCGCCCACCAAGCAATAAGTACGGAATTTTTTGCCTTGCAAACGGGCGCCGAGAGCCATTCCGGTGGCCATGGGCAACCCGTGTCCCAGCGAGCCGGTGGAAGCATCACAGCCGTTGATTTTATTTGCATCGGGGTGCATGCCAAATGGAGATTTGAATTTATTGAAATCGTCCAACAGCTTTTTATCGAAAAAGCCGCGCTCAGCCAGCACGGGAGCATAGGCAATGGCCGCATGGCCTTTACTCAACACAAAACGGTCGCGATCAGGGTCATCGGGATGAGCCGGGTCGATGTTCAGATATTTAAAATAAAGTGCCACCATGATGTCCAGCGCACTCAGCCCGCCGCCAATGTGTGCTCCGCCGGCTTTCATGGTAATATCCACTATCTCGTGCCGTAATTTTTTTGCCGTTTTTATCAGGCGGCTGAATTCTTCATTTGTCAGAGCCATAATACCTTATGATTTATGTGTAGGATTTTTTTTGATTGCTTTAAAGGCGTCATCAGCAATTTCAAATGTTTTTTGAATATCCTCTTCGGTGAGAGCCGCTGAGATAAACCAATTGTGATGAGAAGTAAAATAAGCCCCTCGTTTGGTACATTCGCCGCACCATTCCTGATGCAGCATCAGCGACGGATCGTCCGTAAGCCGAAGATACGGCATGGAAGGATGGCCGGTTACTTTCAGATTAAATCCACGGTCCTTAGCAATTTGCTGCAGGCCGCCGGTGATTTTCCGCCCTTTTTCGGCCAGCATGGCAGGGACATCGTTTCCTTTCAATTCCTGAATGGTAGCCAGGGCAGCAGCCATGGGAACAGCTGAGAACCAATAACTTCCAGTATAGAAAACTTTGGAGGCAGCTTCTTTCATTTCGTTGGTTCCCACGAGTGCCGAAATAGGATAGCCGTTGCCGATGGCTTTACAGAAAGCAATCAAATCAGGCTTAAAGCCAAAATATTCGTTGCTTCCGCGCACATCAATACGGAATCCGGTACGCACATCATCCACAATCAGGACAATACCTTCATTATGGCAAAGATTTTCGACCTTTTTCCAATAGCCTTCGGCAGGCAGAACATTATCCTCAAAAGTGGGATGATGGTAGGGTGTGGCAATGATCCCGGCAATTTCTCCCGGATTCTTCTTTACAAAACCCTCCAACACCTCGTAATTATTCCATTCGCCAATGAGCATATTTTCGGCATCGTCAAATAAAATACCGGGATGGTCGGGTGATTGCGTCCAGGGAGCCACGCCGTGATAGCCACCTTTGAGCCGGATAATTTTTTTCCGGCCTGTTTTAGCCCGGGCAACCATAAGTGAAAAAGTGGTGGCATCATTTCCGTTTTTAGCAAAAAAGGCCCAGTCGGCAATGGTTACCGTACTGACAAGCTCTTCGGCAAGACTGACCATCACCTCTCCCGGGGCCGTCGCACAATTGACCTGATCGCGTTGTATCTCGGCCGCCGATTCCACTACGGGATTATTATATCCCAAAATGATGGGGCCGTAAGCGCATTCGTAATCTATAAATTCGTTACCGTCTATATCCCAGAAGTGAGCGTCCTGCGCCTTAGAGACATAAAACGGATAATCCGAAACCGGAATGAGCGGCGCAGGGCTGAAATGGCCGTAAATGCCGCAGGGAATGATTTCGGCGGCTCTTTTAAAAAGCTCTTTTGATTTATTATAACTGTATGTTTTCATGGGATTCTTATTATTTATGATACGTAATGAATGACTCTGTCGAGAATAAGATTGATGCCGTCGAGGATAGGGATTTGTCCTTTTATCATGACCTCGCCCAGGGCAATGGCCGTGAACGGGTCTGATTTTCCGTTCAGAAAATCATTGGCAACACGGTCGTTTTTCATAATCATCATGGCATCGGGCCGGGTAGCTTTTCCTTTGCCTGCCGTAATTTTGCCGTCGTTGATTTCAAGATACACATCCGGCCCGTCAGGAAGCACGCCCATCTGCAAGGTGCCATCGGGAAGATGCGAAGCCGTAAACTTTGCTCTTTTGTCGTAAAGGGCAATTTCGGGCAACGCAAAAGCGGCAATGGTCAACGTGAAAAGCGTATTCATCCGGATATAATGTTCGTCCGGTTTTTCCACCTTTTCGGGACGGAGGAAATACTCCAGCCGTTGGGTAAGTTGCGTAAACTGCTTTTGCATAAATCCCAGCCGGGTAAAGCCTTTCAAAGGAATGGGGTTGGCTTTCCCATCAAACATTTTGTTCAAATGTTCACAGGAAGTAAACCATAAGAGCACCTGGGCCTGCCTGGCTTTACCCCTGCCCACCGTGCATTGTCCGTCTTCAAAATACACCCATGCTTTCGGCCCGTTTTTAACGGAAAACTGAATACGGATTTTCCTGCTTTTGATGATCGCACGGGCTTTATCATCGTAAGCCACCAAATCCTCGAGTGTCTTTAAAACAGCGTAGAGGTTAATACCTGCTTTTATCTTTTGTTGCGACATAACATAAGCGTTTTTAAATTTTCTTTAAAGTTAAAGGTCATTGAGCAGAAGTTTCTTGACATTTGTCAAGAAATGAAACAGATAAAAATTTTTTCTTTGAACAAAAGTATTGAGCATTTACCGCACTGACGAGGTATTATTATTTTTGAATTCCGGTTTTATTGTCAGGCGATAGTTACGTACTCATTTGCAAATGGTAAAAAGTATCTCTAAATTTGGCTGCTCGTAAACATCTGATTTCAAATTTATAATTATAAAAACTTCTCAACTATGGCAAAAACAAATTACAAAGTGTACGGATATCGATGGGTTATTTTGGCAGTTTTTATGTTGATTTCTATTGTGATTCAGCTGCAATGGCTTGCTCATGCCGCTGTTGAGCGGCCTGCCGAAGTTTTTTACCACGGGCAGTTCAATCCTGATTCATTTTTTAACATCGATTTTCTTGCCATGGTTTACATGCTGGTTTATATCATCATGAGTTTTCCGGCTTCTTATATTATTAACACTTACGGCATCCGGAAGGCTATTGGTCTTGGAGCGGTGATTGCAGGTGCTTCCGGGCTGCTGAAAGGTTTTTATGCCGACAGCTTCCTGATTGTGGTAGTGGCGCAAGTGGGATTTGCTGTAGCACAGCCGTTTATACTGAATGCCGTTACAGCCGTTACTGTTCGCTGGTTTCCTTTACGCGAAAGAGGGCTGGCAGCGGGACTGGCTATTCTGGCGCAATATCTCGGTATTATCTTTGCTCTGCTTATAACGCCGGTTTTTATCGGAACCAATCCGCATGAGCCCGGCTATGGAAGCGGTTTTCCGCACATGCTTATGGTTTACGGCTGGCTTACTTTCGTGGCGGCTGCCGTTACGCTTTTGCTGCTGAAAGAAAAGCCCCCCACACCACCGGCTGCTGACGATTTAGTCCGACAGAGCTTTTATAAAGGCCTCAAACACATTCTGAAGCAACGCGATATGGTACTGATAATTATTGTCTTTTTGGTAGGGCTGGGTATTTTCAACGCCATCAGTTCCATGACCGACTCCATTTCGGCCAACCTCGGCGTGCAGGATTCCAATGGTTTGATTGGAGGCCTCATGCTCATCGGAGGTATCATAGGGGCGGTGATAATCCCGGCCTTATCTGACAAATACCGTATGCGTAAACGGTTTTTGGTGATTTGTACCATTGGTGCGCTGCCCGGCGTGCTGGGTTTAAGCCTTACGGGATATTTTATTCATAATACCGCTGTAATTTACGACATAGCGCTTGCTTCCGCGTTTATTCTCGGCTTTTTCATCATGAGCGCCGGACCGGTAGGCTTTCAGTATGCCGCCGAGATCAGCTATCCCGCTCCGGAGTCCATTTCGCAGGGCCTGCTTCTCTGGGTAGGTCAGATATCGGGGCTGCTGTTTGTGGCCGGTATGAGTATTCGCAACAACTTTTATCTAAACGCCTGGATGATTCTCTTTAGTATCCTAATGCCCGTGGTGGTGGTGCTGACTTTGATGACAAAAGAGTCGCCAATGATTATTACTGAAAAAGATAAAATGAAAGCGGAACAGGCGGTTTCGGAATAAACCTGATAAACTTCTCGAATTTGTGTCGCCATTTCCGAAGCAAAGTGTGCAACTTTTTGAAACCACAGATGTAATTTCTACCGTTTAATCTTTGCATCAAAAACAAAGATTATGACTGCAAAAAAAGGTAGATATTATGGAATGAAGTTGTTTAAAGATAACTACAGGCTTTTATTATTTTTGCATTCCTTTTTACCCTGATTAATTCACAAATCAATCAGGTTAAGGGTATTTTTAAAAATAGTTTTTATATGAAAAAATTAGCTGTTGTTGCTTTTGGGGGAAATGCTTTGTTAAGGGCAGGCCAAAAAGGAACCATCGACGAGCAGGAAGTATGGCTCCGAAAGTATGTGCTGCCATTAACTTTGTGGAAAGCACGGGAAAAGATACCATCATCACCGAAACCGGTTTGCTCGGTGTGGATAACGGAGGCACCCTGATTACCATGGTGTAGCAACTTTTATTTGAAAAAAGCAAGCCCCTGACAAAATCATTTTCGACAAGGGCTTTTTTATTGACGGGGAATTCGTTTCTTACATTTGATCCACATTTACCGCCGGCCCTTCGTAATCGCTAACGGGCAGGCACGGACAAAGGTTCCGGTCGCCAAAGGCATCATCAATTTTGGCAACAGGCGGGAAATATTTGTCGTTGCGAATCCAATCCAGTGGGAAAGCAGCTTTTTCGCGGCTGTATGGCAGACCATAGTTGCTGGTGATAACCATTTCGGCTGTATGCGGTGCATTATAAACCACATTATTTTTGCGTTCTGCTTTTCCATCTTCAATCTCTTTTATTTCTTCGCGTATAGATTTCATGGCTTCCACAAAACGATCCAGAGCTTCCAGCGGCTCGCTTTCAGTAGGTTCCACCATGAGCGTTCCGTGCACCGGAAAGGCTACGGTAGGTGCATGAAAACCGTAATCCATCAGCCTTTTGGCAATATCAATAACTTCGATGCCGGCCGTTTTACTAAAGGCATTGCAATCGAGAATCATCTCATGACCTATCCGGCCATTCTTGCCGGTGTACAAAATCGGATAAGCCTTTTTGAGTTTATCTTTCAGGTAATTGGCATTGAGGATGGCGATTTTTGTGGCTTCTTTTAGTCCTGTTTTTCCCAGCATTTTCAGGTAACCGTACGAAATCAATAAAACGAGAGCGCTCCCGTAAGGCGCTGATGAAACAGCGGAGATACCCTTTTCACCACCTGTATTAACAAAAACATGATTGGGCAGGAAAGGTTTTAAATGGGCAGCCACGCCAACGGGGCCAACGCCAGGACCACCACCGCCATGAGGAATGCCAAAGGTTTTGTGCAGGTTCAGGTGACATACATCTGCGCCGATAAAGCCGGGATTGGTAAGCCCTACCTGGGCATTCATATTGGCTCCGTCCATGTAAACCTGTCCGCCATGAGTGTGAATAATTTCAATCACTTCACGAATTCCTTCTTCAAAAACACCGTGTGTGGATGGATAGGTAACCATGAGGGCGCCGAGGCTGTCTTTGTATTGCCCGGCTTTTTGCTTTAAGTCGTCAATATCGATATTTCCGTTTTCATCGGTTTTCACCACCACTACTTTAAAACCGGCCATTACCGAGCTGGCAGGATTGGTTCCGTGTGCAGAGGCCGGAATCAGGCAAATGTTGCGCTGCTGTTCGCCACGGCTGTGAAGGTAAGCCCTTATGACCATCAGTCCGGTGTATTCGCCGGCAGCGCCGGAGTTAGGCATAAAGGACATTGCCTCAAAACCGGTTATTTTACACAGAATATCTTCCATCTCATTAATGACAGCCTGGTAACCTGCAGCCTGCTCTCCCGGAACAAAAGGATGAATATCCGTAAATTCGGGCCAGCTTACCGGCATCATTTCCGAAACGGCATTCAGTTTCATGGTACACGAACCCAGTGGAATCATACTACGGTTTAGCGCCAGGTCTTTGTTTTCCAACGACTTCAGATAACGCATCATTTGTGTTTCGGAATGGTATTTTTTAAACACCGGATGCATCATAAAATTGCTGGTTCGCTGTAGTTTTTCGGGGATTGCAATAAGCTTGTCGTGTTCCGGTTCGCTGAATGGCACCGGTAGTGGTTGTGCATCTGCCGCATCAGCCAAAACTTCAACAATTTTCTCAATATCCTTATTATTAGCGGTTTCGTCTAAGCTGATGCTAATATGTTTTTCATCTACATAGAAGAAATTTATTCCATTTTCCAATGCTTTGGCACGAATCAGCCCGCTGTTCACATTGTCGGGAATTTTAAGATACAGAGTGTCAAAATAAGCGCTATTTTGGTTTTGATAGCCGTATTTTTTGAGGGCTTCGGCCAAATCAACGGTAAAAGAGTGAATACGGGCAGCTATTTCAGTCAGTCCGTCTTTGCCGTGATAAACGCCGTAAAACCCGGCCATAATAGCCAATAAGGCCTGTGCCGTACAGATGTTGGAGGTAGCTTTGTCTCGTTTGATATGCTGCTCGCGGGTTTGCAGCGCCATACGCAACGCAGGCTTACCATTGGCATCTTTGGAAACGCCAATAATACGCCCCGGTATTTGTCTTTTGTAAGTTTCGGTTGTAGCAAAATACGCTGCATGCGGCCCACCATAACCCATGGGCACACCAAAACGTTGCGAAGAGCCGAAAACCACATCGGCGTCCCATTCTCCGGGAGGCGTTAGCAGGGCGAGGCTCAGCAGGTCGGCAGCCACAGCGAGCGGAATATTTTTTTCTTTCAGCTGTTTTGCCAGGATGGAGTAATCATTGATTTGACCATTTTTGTCAGGATACTGAACCATACATCCGAAAACTTTTTCGGAAAATTTAAAAGAAATTTCATCGGCAATACGAAGTTCAATTCCGCGGGATTCGGCTCTTGTTTTTAAGACGTCAATAGTTTGGGGGAAAACCGCATTGGAAACCAAAAAAATGTTGGCTCCGGTTTTGGCCTGGGTGCGATTACGGGCGTGATAGAACATCAGCATGGCTTCGGCGGCAGCAGTTCCTTCGTCCAATAGCGAAGAGTTTGCCAGCGGCAGTCCGGTCAAATCGGAAACCATTGTCTGAAAATTCAGCAACGCTTCAAGGCGTCCCTGGCTAATTTCGGCCTGATAAGGCGTGTAGGAGGTGTACCAGCCGGGATTTTCAAATACATTACGCATAATGACCGGCGGTACAATAGTATTATAATAGCCCAGTCCGATATAGGTTTTATAAATTTTATTTTGGGAAGCCAGTTGCCTGGCGTGTCGCAGATAGCTGTATTCATCCATACCTTCCTCTAAATTGAGGTCGCCTTTCAGGCGAATATTGGCAGGAATGGTCTCGTCGATAAGCTGATCAACGGAAGAGAGTCCCATTGTTTCGAGCATGCTTTGAACATCTTCATTTTGGGGCCCGTTATGACGGGTTAAAAATTTATTTTGAACCATTATTTTATTTTTATAAAAGCTGTAAAAGGTTAATTATCAGAAATATTACAGGGTTAGCCTGCTTCTTTTTCGTGTCGCAAAAGTAAGAACAATTCTGTTATCTGTTTATTTTATAACACTTTATTTTCCCGATGTTTTCAATGATTTATAAACAATTTTTACAAGTTTGCCGGAGAAAATTTTAAAAGGAAGTGAAGTATGGCAGGCAGTTGTCAGACAATAAGTCATTCAATGGTCATTCAATGATCAAACGGTTGTCATTCATAGTAATTTGTTGTAATTTGTTGTAATTCTCTGTTTATTTCATTCAACATTCATCATTATTTCATTCATCGATTCGATGCGGGAGGGATTGAAGTGGCAGCTCCCGTCAGCGAAAACGTATGTGAAGCAGGCAAACAGGAGCAATTGGAATGAGCTCCCTGTTTGCCGTAGCGGAACAACGTTTTTCGCTGACGGGACTATAACGGAAAGCCCGTGCAGGCCTGTGGGGGAGGCCGCCCAAAAAAATCATAAAAAAAAGGGAAAGCACCTGCGGCACCTCCCTTTTTAAAATAATCTGACAAAAATTACAGCTCTTTTTTTATCCTCATATTATAGAACGAGCGGTAAACGAATATGAGTGCAATAGCAAGAAATAAAAATCCAAAGTAGGGGGCTACATTTCTAAAGTTTTGCGAAATAGAAATCTCCATAGCCAGCAGACCAAACAGGGTGGTGAATTTGATAATCGGGTTTAGTGAAACGGAAGAGGTGTCTTTGTAAGGATCGCCAACGGTATCACCTACTATGGTAGCATCGTGAAGAGGGGTTCCTTTTTCGTTCAGGTCAACTTCCACCACTTTTTTAGCATTATCCCAGGCGCCACCAGCATTAGCCATAAATATTGCCTGGTATAATCCAAAGAAAGCAATGGAAATAAGATAGCTAATGAACAATGAAATAGCCTGGTAATTGCCGTTGGCCGGAGCTGCAAGCAAGGCAAAAGCCATGGCAAAGGAGAAAATCACAATAAAAATGTTTATCATACCAGTTTGAGCATAAACTGTACAGATATGAACCACTTCGCGCGATGTTTCAAGAGAGGCTTTCTTCTCGGCATTGGGGTCAAGATTAATATTTTTCTTGATAAAAGCGGTAGCACGGTAAGCTCCGGTAGTTACAGCCTGAATAGAAGCACCGGTAAACCAATAAATAACGGCACCACCAATGAGCAGACCTATAATGGTGTATGGGTTCAGAATATTTAAAATATCGCCGAGGGTATGCGTTGGGGGAAGAATATCTTTTATCACAAGAATCAAAGAGAATATCATGGTGGTGGCGCCTACAACAGCCGTACCGATGAGAACCGGTTTTGCCGTGGCTTTAAAGGTATTTCCCGCACCATCATTGGCTTCGAGATAATATTTGGCTTTCTCAAAATCGGGTTTAAAACCAAATTCCTTTTCAATTTCGAGAGTAACCCGGTCTTTGTTTTCTTCAATTAAGGACAATTCATAAATAGATTGTGCATTGTCGGTTACCGGTCCGTAGCTGTCCACGGCAATGGTAATAGGCCCCATACTGAGGAAACCAAATGCTACCAGGCCAAAGGCAAACACAGCCTGATATTCCATGAAATTACTCAATCCGTAGTTGCTGACAAAATAGCCGACAAACATTAAAACGAAGAATATAAATCCCATCCAGAATGCGCTGAAGTTACCGGCAACGAGGCCCGAAAGAATATTCAGTGAAGCGCCGCCTTCGCGTGAAGCGGTAACTATTTCTTTTACATGTCTTGATTTGGGGCTCGTAAAAATTTTGGTAAATTCGGGAATAATAGCAGCGCCAAAAGTTCCGGCACTCATAATAATGGAAAAGGTAAGCCACAAATCATAAGGAAGATTTCCGAGGGTAAAATAGCTGACAATGAATGTCATAATAATGGAAAGTATGGAGCTAATCCAAACGAGGGATGTCAGGGGCTGTTCGAAATCCAAATCATCTGCATGGGAATATTTTGCAGCAGCAAGCGCATTGTTAATGTAGAAGGCAATTACGGAAGTAATAATCATCATAATACGCATGACGAAAATCCATTCCAGAAATTGTATCTGATACTGTTTGAAAACGCCCAAAACAATAAATGCAATCAGAGCCACGCCCGTAACGCCGTATGTTTCGAAGCCATCAGCCGTAGGCCCCACACTGTCGCCGGCATTGTCGCCCACACAGTCGGCAATGGTTCCGGGGTTACGCGGATCGTCTTCTTCAATTTTAAAAATTACTTTCATAAGGTCGGCACCGATGTCGGCAATTTTGGTAAAAATACCACCGGCAATTCTTAGTACCGAAGCTCCCAATGATTCACCAATAGCAAATCCGATAAAGCTGGCACCGGCCAGATTTCCGGGGACAAAAAGCAAAATAATCAGCATCATGGTCAGCTCAAGGCTAATGAGCATTACGCCAATACTCATACCGGCATTCAGGGGAATATTTAATAACTTTAAAGGTTTCCTTTCCAGTGAAGCAAAAGCCATGCGGCTGTTGGCCAAGGTGTTCATCCTGATACCAAACCAGGCCACGCCATAGGAGCCGAGAATTCCTAAAACCGTCCAACCCAAAATCATAAGTACATTCCATACTTTCATATCCTGAAGAAATCCAAAATAAAAAGCAACGACAATACCAATGATAACAAAAAGGGCAATCAGGAATTTTCCTTGTTGCAACAAGTAGGTCTTACTGGTTTGATAAATAACATCTGCCACATCAAGCATAGATTTGTGGGCTTTAATCTTTTTTACCTTGTTATACTGGTATAAACCGAATAACATTCCAAGGCCCGTAACGAGAAAACCCCAATAAAGGAGCATATCGCTTTTCATTCCATTGGGAATTATTAAATTTGCTTCACCAGCCATTGTGAAAGCGGGGACAGTAAAAAATGCCAAGAGAAAAAATAATTTTTTCATACTACATAATTTTGATTGAAACTATTGAATTAAAACGTTTGCGTAATCGTGGTACAAATATAAAAATTCACTTTAATGATAGGGCATTATTGTGGGATTGTTAATAATATTTTTTGCCGCGCATGTAATGGCAGATATCTTATTAATTGATTTGTAGTGTTTTGTGATCGAATTTAGTTTGTTTATGAATAACAATCCATACCATTGTTAATAAAACCCATGGAAACATCTTCATTTATGGCCGGAGATAACCGAATTATATTTAATTTTATTTGCTGTAAAATGAAAAGGTAAAGCATGAAAAAAATTGAGATGTTTGTTGCGGGAATGTCTTACAGTCAGTCGCAAAGCGGGGCTTACGCCTTATTTCTCGGTGTTGTGGGAGAAGACAAACGGCTGCCGATTATTATTGGTGGTTTCGAGGCACAGGCAATTGCTATTTTTCTTGAAAAGATGAAACCGCAACGACCACTAACCCACGATTTGTTTAAAAACTTTGCCACCAGTTTCGGTATCAACCTGAAGGAGGTGGTGATTAATAAATTTGAAGAAGGTATTTTTTATTCAAAGCTGGTATGTGAGAAAGATAACAGGATTGTGGAAATAGATAGTCGCACGTCGGATGCTGTGGCCTTGGCGCTCCGTTTTGGCTGCCCAATTTATGCAGATGCAGCCATTGTTGATGAAGCAGGCATTGTAATTGAAGAATCGGATACGGAACCTGAAACCGAAGAAAAAGCTGAAGAACAGCATGCGGAGACTACCTCATCAGGCTTTGCTTATGAAAATTACCTGTTGGAAGAGCTGGAAGATATGCTTCGGAAAGCCATCGAAGAAGAAAATTACGAGGAGGCTTCACACATTCGCGACGAAATAAAAAAGCGGAAAGAGAAACTTTAGATAAATAGTTTTAACACCGTCCGGAATTGGCATTTCCGAAAACAATAAATTAATTTATGAGACAGTATCTAAACTTATTACAGCATGTAATAAATAAGGGGGCGGAGAAAGGCGACCGTACCGGTACCGGTACCGAAAGTGTTTTCGGTTATCAAATGCGTTTTGATTTAAGCAGGGGCTTTCCGTTGCTAACCACCAAAAAGCTCCACCTGAAATCTATTATTTACGAACTGCTGTGGTTTTTGAAAGGCGAAACCAACGTGAACTATCTCCGGGAGCACGGTGTGAAAATATGGGATGCCTGGGCGGATAAAAACGGGGATCTCGGACCGGTGTACGGTGCCCAGTGGCGTAACTGGAACAACGAAGGTATTGACCAGATAAAAATTGCGGTGGATCAGATTAAAAACAATCCTGACAGTCGCAGAATTATCGTTGCCGGCTGGAACCCGTCAGTATTGCCTGATACAGGAAAAAGTTTCAGTGAAAACGTAGCCAACGGAAAAGCCGCCCTACCCCCCTGCCATGCCTGGTTTCAGTTTTACGTGGCCAACGGCAGGCTCTCGTGTCAGCTTTATCAGCGAAGCGCTGACATTTTTCTCGGCGTACCTTTCAACATTGCCTCGTACGCTTTGCTGACAATGATGATGGCACAGGTTGCCGGCTTGCAACCGGGCGACTTTGTTCACACGCTTGGCGATGCCCACATTTATCTGAACCATCTCGAACAGGTAACACTACAACTTTCACGTAAACCCCGTCCGTTACCGGAGATGAAACTCAATCCGGAAGTGAAAGATATTTTCGGATTTACTTTCGAAGATTTTACCTTAAAAAATTACAATCCTTATCCACATATCAAAGGGGAAATTTCGGTGTGAATGGCGAATAATAAATGAGCAGTTAAAGAGGAAAGTTTATGAGCAAAAAACAAATATCCATCATTGTGGCCATTGCCGAAAACTATGCTATTGGCAAAGACAACGACTTGTTGTGGCATATTTCGGAAGATTTAAAGCGGTTTAAGAAACTGACCAAAAACCATTATGTGGTCATGGGAAAGCGCACCTATTTTTCGCTGCCCACACGGCCATTACCCCACCGGACAAATATGGTTATTACCGATGTCGCCGGTGAGCAGATTGATGATTGCCTTATGGCGTATTCCATTGATGATGCCATTGAGAAAATGGATGCAGGGAAAGAAAATTTTATTATTGGCGGAGCTTCCATTTACCGTCAGTTTATACCTTTCGCCCAAAAGTTATACATCACCCGTGTGCACAAAGATTTTGAAGCGGACACTTTTTTTCCGGAAATCTCTCCCGACGAATGGACATTAACCGAAAGTCGCCTTGTGGACGATGACCCGCAAAATGATTTTACTTACTCTTTTGAGACTTACCTGCGAAAATAACTTTTCCTTTTTCCTGTAAAACCCGGATTAGTGCTGAATTTGCGTCATCGATTTGGGGTCGTGTTTATATTTAAACAACAACATGAAAGTTATGCCGACAACAAGCGAGTAAGCAGCAAAGATAAACCAAATGGTCTGCCAGTCGCGTGTACCGTTTAGGGTATAATATTCAATAATTACCCCACTGCCATAAGCGCCAAACATAGCGCCGAGGCCGTTAGTCATAATCATAAACAAGCCCTGGGCGCTGGCTCTGATTTTAGGCTCGGCTTCCATTTCTACAAACAACGAACCTGAAATATTGAAAAAGTCGAAGGCCATTCCATAAATAATCATGGAAAAAAGCAGGAAAACAAGACCAAACCCTAACGGCGAGCCAATACCGAAAAGTCCAAACCGAAATACCCAGGCAAACATACTCATGAGCATCACCTTTTTAATGCCGAATCGCTTCAGAAAGAAAGGAATAGTAAGGATAAACAGTGTTTCAGACATTTGCGAAACCGACATTAAAATGCCATTATTTTTGACAGCAAAAGCGTTGCTGTAGGCGGCTATTTTTCCAAAATCATGCAGGAAAGCTTCGCCCCACATGTTGGTAATCTGCAGGGCAGCGCCAAGCATCATGGAGAAAATTAAGAAGATGGCCATTTTCTTGTTTTTAAACAGGACAAACGCATCCAATCCCAATGCCTGAACAAGTGTCTTTTTTGCCTTTGATTTTTCGATAGCACAATTGGGAAGCGTGAGTGAGTAAAGTCCCAAAACCAACGAAAAGACGGCAGAGAAATACAACTGCATATTGCTTAAACCCCATCCCAAAATATCAATTAACCAGACGGCAACGATAAAGCCGATGGTTCCCCAGACTCGTATAGGCGGGAAATCTTTGATGATATCATATCCTTCTTTTTCCAGAAGGTAGTAAGAAACGGTGTTGTCCAAAGCAATAGTAGGCATATAAAGCATGAGGTAGAGCAGCATAACAAGATAAAGCGAATCAAAACCCGTTTGTTTCGCGGCGAGATATAGCAGAAAGGCGCCCACAATATGTATCAGAGCATAGAGTTTGTTGGCACTTATCCAGCGGTCGGCCACAATACCCAATAGCCCGGGCATGAAAAGGGAACCAATTCCCATTGTCATAAAAATGGCGCCAATTTGTTCGCCGCTAAAATGCAGGGTTGCCCCGAGATATTTTCCAAATGAAAGAAGCCATGCACCCCAGACAAAAAACTGCAGGAAGTTCAAGACAATAAGACGAAATTTAATTCCCATGATGGTATTTTTTGTTACTGCTATTATCTCTGCAAAAAATTAGACGCAAATGTAAACTAAAAACGCAAAAACTCCTGCATCCGGCGGCAAGTAATATATTTTAAAACTATTTAAAAGAAAACAGGGAATCGATTTTTGACTTCTGACATCGAATTACGCAAAAAGTATTATTTGATAAATTCGAACAATTCGATGATAATAAATGTACCGGGGGATTTCAAATCATCCTTTCCGGAGATCTCCGGGCCGCAAAACCGAATGAGCATAAGGAAAGTGATTTAATTACTTTGAGCGCGGACACTTAAAGCGGCAGACGTTGTCTGTTCTTTCTTTTGCCATCTCGTGCCATCCCCTGAGCCTTTTGGTTTGTTAACGAACTACTTTATTGACAATAAGGATTTTATCTTCGCTTTCATGGCTTCAAATTCTTTGGTATTGTAAAGCCGGGTCAAAAAAACAATTTTTCCTTCGGGATTGATAACCACGTTGCGGGTAACGCCGGCGCCCTTGTAAGCAAACCGTGTAAAAATTTTCGCTCCGGGATCTAAAGCAAAAGGATAAGTAACCTTCATCTCTTTTTTAAAAGCTTCCACCTTTTTCAGAGGTTCATTATAATCCACGCCGATAAGTATAAAATTTTTGTCTTTGAAAGCCTGCCATATTTCACTTTCCAAATGGGGCATCTCTTTGCGACATACCGGACACCAGCTGGCCGTAAACTGCAAAACCACCACTTTTCCCCTGAGTTGCTCGAGAGAGGTAGTCGTTCCATTGATAAGGTGCAAAACAATATCGGGAACTTTATCTCCCACTTTTACACGGTATCCCCGGTCGCCTTTGGTCTGGGCAAATGTTACAGCACTCATCAAAAGCAAAATAAATGTCAACGATTTTAATTTCATAACAGATGCCCTTAAAAAATAATTTCCTGCTAAAATACAATTTATCCGATATGTTTTGTTCCTGTGGGAAAGAGAATCATGCTCAGGCAGACAATTTTTTTTACTACAACCATACTTTTTAATGAAACCTCCCCCTTTACTTACTTTTGCAAATCTAAAAGTAGCCGTGTTATGCCTGCGAAAGTTTTTCGCGACGTTCACCAACATAAACGCATAGGGTAGAAAAAATAGTTACTACAGGGATATACTCCACTGTCAGGCATCCACAACATCTCGGCTGGTTCTTGGTCCAGGTCGGGTTTACCTTTCTGTTATCCGGATGGTATGCCTTACTTGCTATTCCCTTGATTCTTGGACTGCTTTATCTCCTCTCCCGTAAAGAAGAGGCAGAGCTAATTAAAGAGTTCGGTGAAGAATATGCAGCCTATAAAAGAAGGGTTCCAATGTTTATCCCGGGATTTGGAAAAATAGGTTTGTTATGAAACTAACGACAAAGCTGAAGTCAAAACCACCTAACAAGGCGCTATACCTAAACGCAGAAAACCAGCAGGGATAAGCAGGTGGCAGCAAAAGTTCAGGAATACCATGTTCCAACACAAAAAAAAGCCTCAACAAATAAATGCTGAGGCTTTAAAGAGGTTGGCGAC
>VAOW01037880.1_pt1 | contig 20553 bp, 22 predicted proteins | sample 3393921 | NCBI WGS metagenome assembly VAOW01 (sample SAMN08290428, study PRJNA428436) | hydrothermal vent metagenome | isolation source: Deep-sea hydrothermal vent chimney | place: Indian Ocean: Southwest Indian Ridge | depth 2742 m m | reverse complement strand
CATCTCTGTCTGCAACAGATTGACCTATGCCTTGACGCAATGCTATATTGAACGCAGCATTTACGTCAGCATGGTCAACGTGGCCACAGTGGGAGCACTTAAACACTTTGCCACTCCTATTATTGCCTATCAGTCCACATCTTGAACACTCATGGTTAGTATATTCTGGGTCAACATAGACAATACGTACTCCCAGCAGTTTGGCTTTATACTCTATCATTTTTCTAAGCTGATAGAACGACCAACTGTTCAGGGAAAATACCTGAATGACTTAGCAGACTTGGCATTACGAATGCCTTTCAGGTCCTCCAGCTTCAAACCACTTTTACTATCTTGCCATATCGACAAAGTTAGATATAGGTGACAATTAGCTGTGGTTTGCTCTCATTCCACCACTAAATATAGTGGGCTTTCACGCTCACGATATCGTAATTTTTTCACTGAGCTCTTCAAGAGAAACCATAAGAGATTCCTCATCTATCCTTTCACCCTTTCTCTTTGCTTCTTCGATTCTGCCCATAACTCTCCTAGAAACCTCAATCCTGTAATTTATACTTACGATATTTTATGCAGAAAGCCCACGACTTTAGAGGCTGTCCTGTAATCAAAAATACTACACGAAATAAGCTAAATTTAGCCTTCATTGTCTAAAATAAGCAGTCTTTATATTACTGATAGTAATTGTCGGACAGCCTCTTTAGTCGTGGGTAGTTCACAAAGAATCATATCTTAAAAACTTATGCCCACTCTGGAAAACACATCTTTGATTGCAAGAGGTATCTCCATTGACAGTTCACTGGCAAGAAAGAAATAACCTTTTCTTTCAAGAAGCCTGTCTCCACTGTAACCATTGATAAAGGCAGAAGCACAGGCAGCATAAAAAGGCTCTGCTTCTTGGGCAAGTAAACCTGCAGCTATACCTGCAAGCACATCACCTGTACCGCCTCTTGTCATCCCTGCATTACCTGTCATATTAAACTTTATCCTTCCTCTTGGTGAGGCAACTATGTCTGTACTTCCCTTCAGAAGAAGAGTTGCATTGAATTCTTCAGCAGCTTTTTTTACTGTAGCTTCTCTATTTTCAGATTCAACTCCTGAAAGTCTTCTCAACTCTCCTGCGTGTGGAGTCAGAATAGCATGCTTACCTCTCAGAATTTTTTTGTCAAAAGCTAAAGCCCTTAATGCATCGGCATCCACAACAACTGGTTTATCCCAGTGATTCAGAAAGCTTAACACTGCTTCTATGGTTTCACTGTCATCCCCCAGCCCGGGACCTATTACTGCAGCATCAGCTTTTTTGAAAATTTTATTTCCTTCATCAAGAGATTTCTGAGTCAGTTTCTCACCGGAGTATCCTGTCACTATAAAATCTGGTGAAATACACCTTACAGGGGTGAGAAGAACCTCTGGCACAAAAAGATATACCATGTCAATACCAGTACCAAGAGCACCCCTAGCTGAGAGTACAGGAGCGCCATGGTACTCTTTATTCCCCCCGATTACAACAACCCTGCCAAAATCACCTTTATGAGCCTCCTTAAATCTTTTTCTCAGGCAGATGGCCATGTCCCCAGGTCCTGCAAATCTGAGTGCATTTTCAGGCACACCTATGTCATTTACAACAGTATTATATCTCTCCAAACCCAGCTTCATGGCAACAAAAGTTACCACAAAGTCTGGCTCGGCAAAATAGCCTTCTCCCCTTGAATCCATCCCGCTGGGAAGGTCAACTGCCACCTTGAAGGCTTTTGAAATAGCAATTCTGTTCACAGCACTTTTATATGGCTCCTTAATTTCACCTCTGATTCCGGTGCCAAGAAGTGCATCTATTACAATATCTTCGTTAATTTCAAGTTTTTTTGAATCCTGCGAAAATTGAATTTTAATAGAACTCAGAAATCTCAGTCTTTCAAGATTTTTCTCAGCAGCTCTACTTTTCATCTTTTTCCCAAGAATAAATACTTTAACACTAAAACCTGCTTTTGCAAGGTATCTGGCAGCCACAAGACCATCACCACCATTATTTCCAGTGCCGCACACTACAAGAATGTTTTTTCCTTTCTTAATCCTCCTTAAAGTCTCCTCCGCAACAGCCCTACCTGCATTCTCCATCAACTCTTCAATACTCGTGCCCAGCCACATTGAATTTATATCAAAAACTCTCACATCATTATAACTGATATATTCCATATTGAATAAATATACTCTAAAGGATAAATTCTTTGCTGTATTCCAGTAGAAGGAACCTTCATATGTCAGGTTGTGTAAAGACTCATGTTTGTCTGAAAAATGAATCATATATGAGATTAAAATCAAAAAATCAGGAAGGAAATTCATAAAATTTGTAGTTTTCATACAGTCTGATGTTATGCAACATAATGCACAATTCCAAAACCAACTTAAAGTAGTAATATTATATAAGAAGAATTACATAAGAAGGAGATGAAGAGTGACACCAAAATTTACAACAAACAATTTTCTTATACTGAAAAACAAATGCCTTCAGTGCGGTAAAGATATTCTCAAATCGCGAGATTTCTGTTCAAAAGACTGCGAAAAAGCTTTTTTTAAAGAAAACGTTTAAGAATAATTAGTAAATTTATGCGGGAGAAGGGACTTGAACCCTCGCAGGCACTTAGCCAGCAGGTCCTAAGCCTGCCTCCTTTGACCAGCTCGGACACCCCCGCATAATATAGATTACCTTGTCCTGAGTTTTCTCTGGCGCCTTCTCTCTTTTAATTTTTTCTTTCTTGTTTTCCAGCGGCATTTCCCACGCTTTTTCCACTTTCTCGAGCTATGTTTACCTGCCATTAAATTCCTCCTAAAAAATTATTCTTCAGATAATACAATTACCTCACATGATAAATTTTTATAGAAGGATGAGAGTTAATCAGGCTTTTCTGAAAGTAATTTCACTTGTATAAATTAATATAACCTCTGGTAGCTTGCAATAAGAAGACTTTTAAGTTTTAAATGTTATATCTAATATGTGGTGAATATGAAGACATTGAAGATTATCACAATTGGTTTTATCATTCTGATTGCTGCGGCAGGCGGGCTGGGATTTTATTTTTATAAATCGGGAAGTCTGGCTAAACCAGAGATTAAATCCATGTCAAACCACTGGGGTAAAGTTAATCTTCAAGAAACAGAGATTATAACTAGCGCTGAGATTTACAACCCGAATCCTGTGAGTATTCCGATAAATAGAATAAATGTTGAAATTTATATGAATGGCATAAAGCTTGCTTCAGGCGAAACCAGAGACATAAATCTAATAGCAAATAAAAACTCTCAGATAGAATTCACAACAATTCTTAATAATACTAAATTACCCGAATGGTGGTACACCAATATAAAAAATGGCGAACACACCACAGTTTTAATGAAGACAACAGTTTACTTCAGTCTCCTTGGCAGGGAATTCAGCTTCCCGCCTATTGAGATTAAAAAGGATATAACCACCAATATTCTGGGCTCAGCTTCCATGAAATTCTCAGGTAATTCAGGTTTACCTCTGGGAGCACCTGAGATAAGAAGTATGACAAACAGATGGGGCAATATTACACTAGGGAAAACCCAGGTGATTACACAACTGAAGGTATATAATCCCAACCCATTCCCGGTACCTGTAAAAAATATAGATTACTCAATAACTATGAACAATATACTCATGGCTTCTGGTAAGAGCAATAGTGTTGAGCTTCCTCCACATAGCGAGAAGGTTATAATTGCTTACACATATATTGACAATAAAGATATACCCATGTGGTGGGTATCTCATATAAAAAATCATGAGACAACACTCATGGTGATAAAGGGTAAGATGGTATTTGATATAGCTGGAAAAACTCTGGAAATCCCCCTACCCGAGTACAAAAAAGAGTTTAAAACAAATATTTTAAGCCAGTAAGTCTAAAAAAAGGTGATATTATGTACACTCTCGAAGACGGGGAATATCTCATAAAACTTGCCAGAAGGGTATTAGATATCTATCTTACCAGTGGTAAAATTATAACCCCGCCTGAAGACGCCCCTGAAAATTTAAAGAAAAAGGCAGGCGTCTTTGTAACTCTTGAAACTTACCCTGAAGAAAATCTCCGGGGCTGCATAGGTTTTCCTGAGCCAACCTATTCTCTTGTCGAAGGTACAATAAAGGCCGCCATAGCTGCTGGCGTGGAAGACCCTAGGTTTCCGCCTATGTTGAAACATGAAATAAATCGTATTACTATAGAGGTGAGTGTTCTTACTCCACCTGAACCTATAGTTGTTTCTTCACCAATGGAATATCCTGAAAAGATTAAAGTTGGAAGGGATGGGCTGATAATCGAGAAAGGTTTTGCCAAAGGGCTTCTCTTACCTCAGGTTCCTGTTGAACATGGATGGAATGAGGAAGAATTTTTAATTTACACCTGCACAAAAGCCGGACTTTCTGGAGACTGTTGGCTTGACAGAAATACAAAAGTCTATTCTTTTGAAGGGAAGATATTTAAAGAAAAAGAACCTGGAGAGAATGTGGTTGAAAAAGTACTTGGTGGTAAGAGCTGCTCTGTTTCTTAATTCTTAAAGTCGTTAAATGAACCAAATGGAAAATATGGCTGACGAGCAAGGAAAGTGCATGTATCACAACATAGATAACAGAGCTTACTGTAGATTTACAGAAAGGCCATGTTTTGGCGCATATATTGATGAATCTAAGGAAGGGTATGTTATAGATATATGGAAGGAGCAAGAGTGCCCAAACTACAAATATGACGATAATATCCTTTTGAAGGAGAAAACACCTGCTAAATCTGACCTGAATGGTGTCTTCGAAAAGCAGAAGGAAGAGTCTATTGCAGGCGCCCAGATTGAAGTTATTGATGGTGAGATAGTAAATAATAGAAATGGAAGACTTGAGATAATCCTCTTTGGGTCTAAGATAGCTGTTGAGTGTACAGATGAAGGATGTAACATGCCTGAAAGTATCGATATTGATGCTGAAGTACTTCAGCACTATTTCAGCAGAAAGTATGGCCTGGGAGTTATAGAGGTAAAATGGGTGGATGTTTTAAGTCCAGAACTTGAAAGCTATAACGAGGTTAATGAATATATTGGTCTACACAATACATATCCAATAGTAACAATCAATGGAATCCTCAAGTTTGTAGGCAGTATATCCGTGGATTTAATTAATAATGAGCTTGAAAAGCTGGGAATAATTCAGAAAAATCTTGACTGATTCCGTTATTAGATAGGTTTTCCTATCCGCCAGAAATTATCCTTACAGCTTCAATAACATCTCCTGTTTTAAGTTCTTCCTCCTCGGTAATTATATTTCCATCCTTTTTCACAATTACAGTTTCAGTATTGATTCCTGCTCTCACAAGTATCTCTCTTACTTTTACATCTTTATCAACTTCAATAATCTTCTCTCCTCTATCATAGAGCAATTTTATTTTCATAATCAACATAGAAATAATAACTTCAGGAGAGATTAATTATGTTAATGCTGGAATTTTAACTGAGGGCTTGTAGCTCAGCAGGTAGAGTGCCGCCTTCGCAAGGCGGAAGCCCCGGGTTCAAATCCCGGCAAGTCCATAACTTATTCACCTCAAAAAGTTATGCTCACTACAAAAGTCACTGTTCTTAGCATCCACTTCATCCAGATTATTTGAAAAGCTCATTACACAGCTTTTAGTTTTACAGTGCAGTAAGCCAAAAGTGTGTCCGAGTTCATGAACAGCCTCCTTCAGTGCCCTTTCTCGTATTTTACCCTTTAATCTATTTAATGATATTACAGCATTTCTCTCTGAAATCTGTGCAATTCCGAAAATAAAATTGAGCCCTTTAGCATATAGGTCTTCTTCAGTCACACCGAGAAGCTTCCCATTTTCTAAAAGAATAATTCTGCTCAGATATTTGAGAATAAAATCTCCACTATATTGCTCTCTTTCCAGACTGTAAGCCTTCTCAGACAGAGTAATGCTCCCAAGTATAGTCACATCAATTTTCAATACCTTCTCCAAATCCTCTGCAAGGTTTTTAAGAACAACAGAATCAACACTGCCAAGAGATATAATAAAAACCTTCAACTTTCAACCTCCATTATTATGATTAACCATCCCTCTCTGTGGCAAGATAATACTTAACCGCCCCCACAGCATTAACCACTTGGGGGTCTGGTGGTACAAGAACCTTAACTCCCAGCTCTTTTTCAAAAGCATCCACAACCCCTTTATTCTTTGCTGTACCTCCAATAAGAGCTATCATCCTGGCATTTCCCGGAAGCATCTGAGCAATTCTCCTTGCAAAGGCATGATGTATACCATTTATAATCTCCTCTTTGGAATAACCCTCAACAAGCCTTGAAACAACCTCACTCTGGGCAAAAACAGAGCAGGTAGAATTTATTTTTGCACTGGTTTTTGCCCTGAAATGAAAATTCTGCAACTCAGAAACATCCAGAGCAAAGTAATTTGCTATATACTCAAGAAATGTACCAGTACCGGAGCTGCACTTGTCATTCATCCTGAAGTCATTCCGCCGCATATCAATCATCTTTGTGTCCTGCCCTCCTATATCCACTATGGCATCGACATCTTCCTTCAAAAAGTGCCTCACTCCATAAATAGCTGTTGTAATCTCTGTGACATTCAGCTCATGAGGTACTTTCTTCCTAAAATATCCAGTTGAAACTATTATACCATCCCTGTCTATCAAATCCTGCCATGACTGAGAACTCACTATTCTGTATTCATAACTATCAGTATAATATGCTGCCTTTGCTGCCCTCGAACCCACATCCAGACCTATAATCATTATATCACCTACACCCCAGCAAGGCGCTCTGCAAAGGCTTCAAGACGTAGTCTTGCCTGTTCAGGCGTACTCCCAGGAAGGTCAGCCTCAATTGTTATATAGGGATATCCCTCTCTATCTGCAAAGCGCTCCCTTAAAATAATATCCTCCAGCTTGTGATGGCACGAAAATTGCTGAAAGTGTATTATGGCATCTATGTTCCTTTCCTTCAACTGTTTCTCAACAAACTCCATTCTTCTCCAGATATTTCCTGCGAATGTATAATTCACATAACTTTCCGCTACTTCTCCCAGGTTTCTTCCAGAATGCCTTATGAATTCAAAGGGCATCTCATCATAGGCAACATGTAAACCTATACTCTGCAGAAACTCGTGAAAACCTTTGTAAATAGGTGGTATGCCCAGAATGGCAACCCTGTAGTCAAAATCCACGTCCTCTTCTTCAAGAGCTTCAATGGCCTTTCCGTATTTATCAGGAGAACCCATGAGGTCACTTCCAGAAATTTCTATCTCAAAAGCCTTTATTGAACTTAATTTTCCTTCTGTGCGGAGAGAATCAATCTCCATAGCTCTCTGTTTCAAATCTGCTATTTCTCCAAAGGCTTTTTCATTTTTTATCCCTCCTGCAAATTCCACCAGAGAATCGAGATTCTCCTCCATAAGCCTGATATCTCTGTTGAAGGAATAGATGAAATAAAGAGTAGGTATACCCGAAAGTTCAATCTTTTCACCATCCACAAGTGCATTGTAGCAGTCCCCTCCTGCAACAACAACGAGCTTATCAATCTCAACCTCTTTTCTCAGTATAAGCTCACGCCAGATAGCACTCCATGCACAGAGTTTATCATCCGGTTGAAACTCTGAGAATGGAACAAAGTTATTTAAATCAACTGCATTTTCTCTGCAGGCATAAATTACTTCAGCTGGAACAAGAGCAGTGATTCCAAGCATATATTTTTTAAATCAAGTAACATCTATAAGAGTCTGGTTCTCACCATGCATTCCTCCCTTTTAAATATCATGGTTGATATATGTTCCATTATTCCCCTTAAAAATATAATTTATATCTTTCATTTTCCTTCCATTTAATATTCTACACTTCATTCTGTATTTATTTATAATCTCTGGCAGAAAGCTATCTACAACACTCTGTTCCATTAATCCAAGGTCAGAGGCAGCAATCTCTCTTATAAGTCCACCATCTCTAAATATACCATCCACACTCTTGAGTAGAATTATTTCTTCTGCATTTAGTTCTGCTCCTATATAGCAGGCTATACTGTCACCAGTTACATCCCATGTGTGAGGAAGTTCATCCCTATCCTTGATAAATCTGTAAGGAAGGAGAATTGCAGGGAGTTCTCCCTCAGGCTCCTCTCTTGCAGAGATTTCACCTCTATTCTCAAGACAAATACCAAATACATTCATAGCCATAATAGCCATAAAGTGAGCTTCACTCTCTCCAACATTGTAATTTTTATATACCTCCCTGACAGCATCAGCAAAAACTCCTCCTCCGGGAATAATCAGCACTTCCTCATTTTTAAGAATTTTAAGAATTTCCTCTGCATTATCTATCAGACTGCCTCCAATCTTAATCACCTTCATCGTTGAGAGCCTCCGCAAGTCCAAGACAGGGAAGATTATTATAAACTTCTGTCACTTCTTTTAGAAGCTTAAATTCAACTTTCAGCCTACTGCATACCCTTCTACCAAGAAAGTCTCCTATGCCTGCCAGAAAAACTCTATCAATTTTAAAATCCTCCATAACCCTTTTAACATTATACTTTATGCTATCTATCTGAACCTCCCTGAAAGCTTCACATAGCTTTACTATCTCATCCTCTCCAAGTTCATCAAAGTCAGAGCATAGCATTCTTGCCACCCTCTGCATTGACTCTACACGATTTTTGTCTCTTCCATCAGGGGTTTCACAGATGTAGTTTTCAATCTCACCGAGAATATTGTATATATCTGCAGTAATGGCAAAAAACTCTGAAGCAGGCTTTATTCTACCACCTCTGAAGTTAATTTCACATGCTATAGCAGAAAGAGGAGTACGAAGGCAACCATGATAAAGAAGCTGCCCTGCAAGCATTCTATCAAGGTCATTTTTTGCATATAGTTTTTCTCCATGCCTGAATGGTATAATATCTGTAGTAGTGGAGCCTATGTCAAGCAGCACACCTTCACCAAAATTCCTCTCGAGATAATAGAGACTGGCCGCATAGTTGGCAGCAGCGAGATTCAAGGTTTCTTTTACCTCCTTATAGCCCAGAAGCCTCTGGTCTATATCCATAAATCTTGCCTCAGGAAAAATGGTGCTGCATACTTCCAGTAGAAAGTCTATACCCTCTCTTTTAGTTCTGAAAGCGTCACTGAGTTCAGCAGTAAAAACAAAGCCAACCTTTGAGGCATTCTCTCTTAATTTTGATAAAAATGTGGGGAAATCTCTAAATTTCCTCCAGAAAGGGAAGTAATATATTTCATTCTTTAAAATATTCCCACTTTCAGAATCATATAGAAGCTTTTTTGTATTGGCTCCACCAATGTCAAAAGTTAAAATCTTCATATTAGTCACCTGATAACTATTGAATAATTTCCAGTGGAAATAAAGGGGTTTTTAGCCTTCCCCTCAATCTTTCTGATTCTGGTTCTAACAGTTCTTTCAGGAAACTTTCCATCCAGAATATCATAAAAGGTTATACCATAGGCAGCTTCAAAGGCTATTACAGGTGTTGTAACCCTTGGATTGATTTCTAGTAGAACAATTTCGCCATTGTTTACAATGAAATCCATTCCAAAAAAACCATTCAGCCCCTCTATTCTATATGAAGCATCAATAAGTTCCTCACTATTTTCAATTTCAAAGGGGATATCTGCACCCATATATCTGAAGCCATCTATTACCTGAGTCTGAAGGCTTACCAGCTCGGTTTTATTATCAGAAGAAAACAAGCTGGCACTTGCAGTTTGCCCTGGAATATATTCTTGGATAATATAATTTTCTGGTATTCTTCCAAGTCCCTCCTCATTTCTTATAAAGAATACCCCTTCACCACCCTCACCCACTCTTGGCTTGGCAACCAGAGGAAAATCAAGAGAAGTCTTCCCATTAAAAACTTCAGTTTCAGGTGTTCTTAAACCCCTTACTCTCCTCAATGTCTCATACTTATCACTACATATCCTGACTGCTCTGCTACTAATCCCTAGATTTTCAATATACGCCTTCTCAACCTTTTCTGTAAGAATATAGAGCAGGTTCTCACTTTCTGGAGCAATTATTAGAGCTTTATCGCACTTCTCAAGGGCAGTTAAAAAATCCTCATTAAGCTTTTCTGCCATGGAAAAATTTCTGAATTGAGCTATGTGTTCAGGGTTAATAAAACTATATACCTCTTCCTTGATTCCCATGCTGAGAGCCTTAAACATAGCAAGCCCTTCAACTGCAATACTCGCAGGAAACCCATTTTCTGTACATGTGGTATACTCAAAGAGAAAAAGCATTCAATCACCTTGTAAGAAAATAGCCTGCTATTACTGCCAGAATAATACCAATTACAGTGCTGCTTTTCATCCTTTCCTGAAGTATTAAAACAGCAAGGATAGAGCTGATTGCTGGATAGAGAGCAGTAAACGGAATTACAACACTTCCCGGAAAATGCTCCAGAGCATAGAGAAAACCAATAGAACCGATAGTCCCAAATAGTGTTCCCAGACCGAGGATTACAAGACTGGTATCTTTTGGAAGATTAACCCCACGATGAATGAGAAAGATAATAATCACAATGTTGGTGATGAAGTAAAATATATTTGTTACAAGAAGAGCCTGTAACAGGCCAACCTTTTCCACTCCATATTTATACAAGAAACCCCAGAAACCCCAGAGTACTACAATCAGCAGACCTACAACAGACATTTCAGCTTTCATAAGTTAAATTAAGCACTGTAGAATTAAAGTTCTTTTGCCTCAACATCCTATACCATAGTATATAAATCCCAACCTTTTTATATCCTCGGGATTTAAAATCCTCCTTCCATCAAGAATAATCGCCTTATCCTTCATAAGCAATCTGAGGTCTCCAAAATCAAGCTTTTTGTATTCATCATGGTCTGTGACTATAACAAGAGCATCGGCATTCTTAACCACAGTTTTAATTTCATTAGAAAATTTGCCTCCAAAATCCTGACTCACATAGGGGTCATGAGAAAATACATCAACACCACTTTTCATGAGAGTCTTAATTATTGGCTCTGCAGGTGTTTCTCTAACATCATCCACATTGCCTTTATAGGCAATACCAAGAACAGCAACTGTTGACTCCTTTATATCCTTCCCCTGCTTTTTAAGAGCGCTTTTAAGCTTTTCAAGAACATGAAACGGCATGTTAGAATTTCTCTCTCTTGAAGCTTTTATTACACTAAGATTAACTCCATGCTTCTCAGCTTCCTTGATAAGGAAATATGGGTCTTTAGGTATACAATGACCACCAACACCAACACCTGGCATATGAAAATTAACTCTAGGATGCTTGTTGGCAAGATTTATGGCTTTAATAGCATCAATCCCAAGAGCTTCGCATAACAGTGCCACATCATTGGCAAGAGCAATATTCACATCTCTGAAGGTATTTTCTATAAGCTTAACAACCTCAACTATCTCCACAGCATCTTTATAAACATCTCCAGAGGTTATATTCTCATAAAAAACTCCTGCGAGTTCCGCACTTCTTTCATCTATACCTCCAACAACTCTTGAATTTATTTGAATTTCCTCAAGAGTTCTTGTTGGTATTGCTCTCTCAGGTGAATTGGCAAGAAAGAAATCTTTTCCGACTTTCAGACCTGAGCTTGCCAGAACAGGAAGGATTTTATTTCTCATTGTACCTGGAGGTATTGTGCTTTCAACAACAACAAGCGTACCTTCCGAGAGGTTTTCAGCCACTGCTTTAGTGGCAGACATAAGGGCTTCAAGACATGGCTCCTTATTTTCATCTACTGGAGTCTGAACAATTATTAAAACCACATTGGAATTCCTAATTTCTGAAGCTTCAACCGTAGCCCTCAATCTACCAGCTTCAACACCCTTATAAACTATCTCCTCTAGCCCAGGCTCATTGATTGGAGATTTCTTATTATTCACCTTATTTACAATATCATGGTTTATATCAATACCAGTAGTGAAGTAGCCTCTTGAGGCAACTATAGCTGCCATGGGTAAACCAACATAACCTAGACCTACCACTACTACTTTTGCTTCTTTATTCTCTATTATATTAATAAGCTTTTTATATTCCACTGATTATCCCTCTTATACAAGAAACATAGATTATTGAAGTATATTAAGCTTTCCTATGAAAGTATTTCATACCTATACTCCCAAATGTCCCAATGACAAGCTTAAAGCATGCTAACGTTAAAAACCTTTCCAAACTATTCCATAGGTAATTATCAATCCTATATCTCAATAAAATAAGTATTTAAATCTATTGACTGATTTCTTTTTTCAATTTCAACTCATTTGTCCTACCTTTTGAAGTTTTTTCTATTATACCTCTTTTTTCAAGCTCTGAAACCAGCCTAGTTATTTTTGGTCTTGAGAAATCAGTTATTTTTGGTAATTTATCCTGGGTTATAACTCCACCATCCTGTTCCACAGCTCTGACTATCTTCTCCTCATCATCAGTTAATAGAGTAATTGAAACCGTCCCCTTTCTATCCTTCAAACCTATATATTTATATGAAGCACCTGCTCCAGCAATAAATCCAATGAACACAGCAAGTATGTAAAAGATCGTGCTCTCATTATTTTTAGAGCGCATATCTGCCACATTTACTGGAGTGACTTTAAACTGATGTAGCTGTTTTAATGCTGTATCTGAGAGTTCATTATTGAATACATAAACTTTAGACACACGCAATTTTACAAGAGCTTCTAAAACAGCAGGAGGAACTGACTTATTCTTTGTAAAAAGAAGAGGGATACCAAGATATGACGAAAGCCTTTCAGCTAGAAGAAGGTTTTTTAGCTCCTGACCTGCAACAAGAACTGCAGCATTGCTTTTAACATAATATTCTCCAGCAAAAGCTGCACTGGTGCCATATCTATCTGCCTCTGCAACCCTATTTGTTATAAATCCCATTTTATCCAGATTCCTCTGAACATCAAGAGAAATAGCATCCTCTCCTCCAAGAATAACAGCATATCTATAGCCTTCTGCAATATAACCACTTAAAATCTCAACATCAACCTTACTCAGATTATCTGGCGAAGTTATAACTATAGGTATTCCTGTAAGATGGGAATAACCCTGTGCTATGGCGAATTCATAGGGGATATCACTTCTAACTATAATTACATCTGAGCCCTGAGTTGCATGAACTGAAGGTATAACCAGAAAGAAAAATAACAAAATAATAAAACGCATGTATTTTAGCTTTTCTAAACTATTATAGAGGGTTTGCTTATAAATCATACAATAAACTACCTTCTGAAGACTATGCCAGCATAAGCCACAATTTCAGAATAATCACCAGTAATATCACCACTATTACCATACTTCAAAAGTTCAGCCTTCTTTGCACCAAGAGCTTTACCTGCTACTATAGCTGTTGCTATTGCTCCATAACCACAGGCAGTAACATTATTCCTGTAAATCCTTTCCATAAACTCTTCCTCATCCATTTCGAGGATAGCCTCTATCACATTTAAGTCTTTGTTTCTCGCAACATCAGCACTCTCATAATGGGTAAAATCACTTGATGCAATAAAAAGAACATCTTTATCAAGCTCTGCAATACATTTTCCAAGTTCTCTTGCAATTTCAATTGTTTGAAGGTTAAGAGTTATGGCAATAAATTTAAAATCACCATAGATATACTGAAGAAAAGGTAATTGCACCTCAATGGAATGTTCATATGTATGAGCTATCTCATCCAGAGTTACAATTTCACATTTTCTGAAAAGCTTTTCAGCCACGGCCTTGTCACACTTCACAACACCAAGTGGTGTCCTCCAGTCCTCACCGGATACAGAGACGGTGCTCCCATACCCTCGATGACTGGGGCCAAGGAGAACAACAAGCTCTGGTTTCTCCTGCTCTGTAAGAGAATAGTAAACATGTGCGGCTTCATAACCAGAGTAAATATAACCTGCATGTGGAACAACCGCTCCTACTATATCCCTCGGTTTCTTATCTGCATAGGTAGGACTACGCTTCTCAGGACCAAGTGGATTAAGAAAGCACTTTTCAATCTGCTCAATAAGCATATCTTTTGAGGCAGGATAAAACTGACCAGCGACAGCTTCTATTCTCATAATATATTATATTATGCATGATATACAAAAAGTTTACGATATCGTGAGCGGGAAAGCTCACTATCTTTAGTGGTGGGATAAGAGCGAACCATATTTAATTGCCACAGAAATTTTTGTGTATCAGTGCCACCTATTTATAGGTGATAGTTAGCAAAAGATGGAAATATTCAAACACATGTGCCCACAACGTGGCGTATTATCTGATATGGTACCCTAAATACAGGATGAAAGTGTTGACAGGTACTATAGCAAAGGATTTGAGAGAACTTCTCAAATTGAAGGCAAAGCAGTTGGATATAGAAATAGAGGATATGAAGGTAATGCCAGACCATGTCAGGTTGTTTGAAAACTCATGTTTACATGAGAAACATGTAATATCTGCCCTTTAAATCAAAAATGGAGTATAAAATTCACAAAATTGGTGGTTTTTACGCAATCTGATGTTGGTCCACAATATACCAGTCAGGAGTGTTCAAAATGTGGATTGATATGCAATAGAAATGGTAAGGTTTTTAAGTGTCCCCATTGTGACCACGTTGACCATGCTGACGTAAATGCTGCGTTCAATATAGCATTGCGTCAAGGTATATGTCAATCTGTTGCAGACAGAGATGTAACAGAAGGGAACACTGATATCCTAAAGAGGAACTCTATGGACGATTGAGACTTTAAACCCCACGAACTTTATCGTGGGAGTATGTCAGTCCTGCGATAACGCTTAAAATTCAACATTTCTACCATATCCTCTTTCTATGGCAAGATCATACACCAGAGCTGCAACTGTAACATCCTGAATCGCCAGACCTGTAGAGTCAAAAATAGTAATTTCAATCTCATTTTTCCTGCCTTTCTTCAATCCTGCCACAATTTCTCCCAGTTCAGCATATATCCTATCCTCTGAAAATTCTCCCGTACTTATTGGAACATTGATTTCTCCACTATGCACTGCCTGTTCATAGGCATCAACAACAACCTTTGCTCTATTCAAAAGCTCTGGAGCAAGTTCCTGCTTTCCGGGAGCGTCGGCACCTATTGCATTTATATGAGTGCCCTCCTCTATCCATTCACCTTTAATCACCGGCTTTTTTGAAGGTGTTGTTGTAGAAATAATATCTGCTCTGCATACTTCCCTGTATGATTTACACACTTCAATATCTATACCGAGAGGACCCTCAAAAATCTTTTTAAATTTCTCTGCATTGGAAATATGCCTGCTTGCTACAAGCACCTTCTCAAGCTCAAAAACATCTGTTATTGCAAGAAGCTGAGTTCTTGCCTGCCTTCCAGAACCAATCAGTCCAAGTGTTTTAGAATCAGCTCTCGCAAGATATTTAGCTGCAATAGCACCTGCAGCCCCAGTCCGTACATCAGTCATGTATGTGGCATTCATAATAGATATGGGCCTGCCAGTTTCTGGCTCAATAAGCATAAAAGTTGCCATTACAGTAGGAAAGCCCTTGGAAGGGTTGGCAGGATAAACATTAACAACCTTCACCCCAGCCATACCTATCTCAGGAAGATAAGCAGGCATGCATCTCAGGTCACCTTCAAATTTTCTGAAATAAAGATAGAGTTTCGAGGGCATCTCCACATTACCAAAACCATGCTGCCTGAATGCCCCCTCAACTGCAAGATTAACACTTTGGATGTCAACAAGCTCCTTAACTTCTCTTCCTGAAATCCATATTATCTCCATACTTCACCACCGATTATTACTCCAGCCCCAATATGAATATACATAACCCCTTCACAATTCTCACACGAGAATAAAATCCCGTGATGATATACTGTTCTCTACAAATAAGGTTACATCCCCGAGATATAAAGTTAATGCTCATTTTTTGCATGTTATTAGCTATTCAAATTCATATCTCGACAAGGACATTCAGACCTGCAATAGTTGAGTTGAGAACTTTACCTCCTCCCTTTATCTCCTTCTTCACATCTTTAATGTGTCCCTTCCCCAAGGTAAATTTCTTGCCCTCTACTTCAATATTAATCTCACCCTTATCTAAAAGCTCTCTTGCAAAGACTTCTGCATCGCAACCCTTCAGATAGTTAACTATCATTTTTACATCACCTTTGAACTCAGGTCCAAGTACTGAAAAGTCCGGCACTATTTCAGTTATCTTCTCCTCTATTTTCAAAGGTTCTGTGGTTATCTTCAACTTCTGAATCACAAGAGTTCCAGCAATATCCTTCTCTGCCTTTGTTAGAATATCCTTTAAATGCTCAGGACAGCTTATCACAACTCTTTTAATCGGGTGGTTGAGAGCAAGTCTCCTCTCAGCCTTGAACCGCCTGAATTCAGCAGTAAGTTTTACTGCAATTTCAGCATCTCTCTCAACATCATGGTTTACAAAATCCTGCCTTACCTCAGGCCATGTGTCTATATTTATGCTCTTCTGTGGTTCCCTTAATGCAAAATATGTATAATAAATCTCCTCGGTTATATGAGGGATAAAAGGTGCAAGAAGCTTCAAACTGGTGAGTAGCACAATGTACAGTGTGTAAAGGGCAGAGGTTTTCTCATCAGAATTTTCAGAAGAATATAGTCTGTACTTGACCATCTCAAGATAGCTGTCACAAAAATCCTTAAGGAAAAATTCAGTCACAGCCTTCCTCACTTTGGAGTATTTGTACTCCTCAAAGTAATCAGTTGCCTGTTTGACTGTCCTATAGCATTTTGATAGCACCCACCTGTCAATGAAATTGAACTCTTCAGGCTTACCATTATAGTCTTTCAGATGCATTAGAGCAAATTTACTGGCATTCCAGAGCTTTGTTAAAAATCTCTGAGCTGTTACAAGGTCCTTCTCCTGAAAAGAGAGGTCTTCGCCCAGCTTGTTTCCACTTGCCCATAAACGCAAAGCATCCGCACTATATTTTTCAATCACAATCTGAGGCTCTATAATATTACCCTTGCTTTTGCTCATTTTCTTTCCCTTAGGGTCGAGGGCCCAACCTGATATTATGATATCTTTCCATGGAATACTATTGTGGTGAGAATAAGCCTTTACCACTGTATTGAACAACCAAAATGAGATTATATCATGAGCCTGGGGCCTCATAGACATGGGATATAGCTTTTCCCTCATATCCTTATCTTCTATAAGCTCTATGGCAATATCCGGAGTAAGGGAACTCGTGGCCCATGTGTCAAGAACATCTTTTTCAGGCTCAAAATTTGTGCTACCACATTTACAGGGTGACGGAGGGCGGTTGCTCAGAGGGTCAACAGGAAGGTCTGCCAACTCTGCCAGCTTTATCTCACCGCAATCCCTGCAGTACCACACAGGAAAGGGCACGCCAGAGAAGCGCTGTCTTGATATGCACCAGTCCCACTTCAAACCATCAATCCAGTTATCATACCTATGACGCATATGCTCGGGATACCAGTTCATCTCTCTACCAAGTTCTTTGAATTTCTCTTTCTTGTCGAGATATTTAATAAACCACTGTTTTGTATTAAGAATTTCAATTTCTGTTCTACAGCGCTCATGTACATTCACAATATGGGTTATTTCTCTTGACCCCACCAAAAGTCTAGCCTCCCTCAAATCCTCAATAATCTTCTGCCTTGCCATCTTTATTGCCATACCTCTATATTTACCTGTCAAAGAGGTCATTCTTCCATCTTTGGTTATAGCAACTTTTAGAGGAAGATTATATTCCATATACCATTCTATATCTGTTGTATCTCCAAAGGTGCAGCACATAACCATACCCGAGCCTTTTTCAGTGTCAACTCTGCTGTCTGCCAAGATTTCAACTTCATGGTTAAATATAGGTACTCTGGCTTTCCTGCCCACATATTTACTATACCTCTCATCTTCAGGATGGACAAAAACAGCAACACAGGCAGGAAGGAGCTCAGGCCTTGTTGTAGATATTATAAGATTTTCATCCTCAACTTTAAAGATAATATCATTGAAACTACTCTTCAACTCCTTATCTTCAAGTTCCACCTGAGCTATTGCAGTCTGACAGTTGGGACACCAGATAAAGGGGCTTTCTTTTCTGTATTCTACTCCTGCTCTGTAGAGGTCAATAAATGAGCGCTGGGAAATTCTCCTGCAGTGCTCATCAATTGTGGAATAATAAAGAGAAAAATCAGCACTTATTCCAATATTCTTCCAGTCCTGCACAAACTCGGGAAGGATTTTTTCAAGTGTGGTCAGGCATAGTTTTACAAACTCTTCTCTTGAAATCTCAGTCGCCTTAACATTGTTGAGCTTCTCAACAAGCCTCTCAGTGGGCAAACCATTATCATCTGTGCCAAAGGGATAGAAGACATTGAATCCCCTCATCCTCATATATCTTGCCATAAAATCCATCTGAGAGTAGGAGAAGGCATGACCAAGATGCATTTTTCCACTTACGGTTGGTGGAGGAGTGTCTATAGAAAATACAGGTTTATTGCTATTTTTATCAAACCTGTATATACCCATTTCTTCCCATTTCATATGCCATTTTTTCTCAATCTGTTTTGGATTATAACTGCCATCAAGCATCCTACTTACTCCTGTACTGGACCCTTATATCTTTTTTTACTATAATCTTCATAAAATCTTTTGCAGCTATGGTTTTTACTCCGGTTGCCTTTTCAACAGCCCTTGCCTCACTATCGAGGTGGTTCAGCATGGTCATACCAAAGTGCTGCATCACAGCCAGCTCTGGCTCTGTTTTTTTCAGTATCTTTATCAAATCATCTCTGCAGAGATGCCATTTTATCCTCTTTTTATCAGGTCTTATAATATTTGCAATGAGCACTCTCGCACCTGTGTAGCTGGACTCCATACCACTGAAGTACTCCGTGTCACAGGTGTATGCTATAGCACCTTCTTTGAAATTAAATTTCATACCTATTGCTGTAGGATCACTGTGCCTTGTTGGGAGAGCCTCCAATTTAACTCCCCTGATTTCAGTTTTATCCCATACCTTCAACGCCCTTATCTCACTGAGCTGGGAAATATGGTAGTTGCTAAGCACAGGTCTGAAGCCATCAACACCATCAACTGTACTTAAACTTCCAATAAAACTTCCCCTGTGTTTTGTCATGGCTCTTGTCATAGCCTCTACCATAAGCTCTGCATCAGTATAATGGTCAGGGTGAGAATGGCTTACAATACATGCATGGGTTGAGAAGGGATTTATACCTGCATCCCTGAGGTCCAACATAGCACCTGGTCCAGGGTCTATGTGAATATTAATATTATCACCTTGAATTCTGAAACCGCCTGTTCTGAGCTTCTGAAGGAGTGTTACCCACCTGCCCCCACCTGTTCCAAGAAAAATTATCTCCATTTATTTCTCTCCTAATTAAAATCTGTTTATGAACTACCCACGACTAAAGTCGTTGGTTTTCTGCTATGTGTGTAATAAACTCATCAACAGCTTCTTTAACGGGAAGTCCATCTCTGGCACCAAGATGTTCAGTACACCTGGCTGCAGTAAAGTTACCCAGTCTTGCACATATTTCAGGGTCATAGCCTCTCACCAGACCATAAAGGAAACCTGCTGCAAAGGCATCACCTGCTCCTGTTGTGTCAACAACTCTAATATTCTCAGCTTCAACTCTTATTTCTTTATCTCCTGTTCTTATGTAACACCCATCCCTACCAAGAGTTACAGCCACTATCTCAGCACCCATCATTATCAAGTCCCTTGCACCCATCTCATACTGTTTATCTGTAAGATAAAATACCTCTTCTTTATTCAGAAATATCACCTTACTTTTTGATATAAAATTTCTCAATTCTGAAAGATGTCTGTATTTTGCATATAACATTCCAGGAGCAAAACTTATCTTATCTTTGAGATTATGTATAAGGTCAAGCTGTGAAAGAAAACTTTTTTCACCGACAAAAGACGATACATGTAGATATTTTGCATTTTCGGCACATCTAAACATAGAATCTTTAATCTCAAAGAGATCATTAACACCGGGGTAGGCGTACATGGTACGTTCTCCCTTATTATCTACAAGAACTATAATTACTCCAGTGTGCCCTCCAAATTTTTCAATACACTCTGCATTCACACTTTCTTTCATCATGTCTCTCAGAATATTTTTACCTTCGCTATCTTTACCCACAGCCCCTATAAAGCCTGTGCTTATTCCCATCCTGGAGAGAGCAACTATAGTATTGGCAGCACTTCCACCAGATGCCTCATAAACTTCAAGCACAGGAAGTTCTTCACCCTCTCTCGCAATCCTTGGCACCCTGTAAATCTTGTCCATGTTGAGTGCACCTATACCAACAACATCCATATCGTAGAATTAACCTCTTGAAATTTAAATTTACCGAAGAAAGTATGCTCTCATAGTAAACGTGAACTACCCACGACTAAAGTCGTGGGCTTCCTGAGTCATAGGTGTATCTTGTGCTAGACCTCTAACAGGCATCAAATCGGTGTATCCCAACCCTATTT
>VAOW01030068.1_pt1 | contig 20555 bp, 20 predicted proteins | sample 3393921 | NCBI WGS metagenome assembly VAOW01 (sample SAMN08290428, study PRJNA428436) | hydrothermal vent metagenome | isolation source: Deep-sea hydrothermal vent chimney | place: Indian Ocean: Southwest Indian Ridge | depth 2742 m m | reverse complement strand
GCGGTGATACCTTCCGCGCGGATCGCCCGCTAGCGATTGCGCCGACATCGGTAAATAGCTCGCTGAGCCGCAGCTGCTTCCGGGCGCCAGGATTTTGTTGTGCGTAAGCGGTTTGATTGAAGAGCACTGATTCGATATAGCGTCGAGTCTGGCCAAACGGAAGGGTAGCGACCCATCGTGGGGTATCGGCGTACAGGCCTGAATCATCGAGCCATTGCCTGACATGGCCTGACCCGGCATTGTAGGCGGCGATGGCGGCAATCAGATTATGGGTAAATTGACCCATGAGGTAGGCCAAATAGGTACTACCCACCAGAATATTAATCCGTGGCTTACGGAGTTTCGTCAGTCGACACGCGGCCACCCCTAATCCATTGCGTTTCCCGATCCAGCAGGCCGTGCTGGGAAGAAGTTGCAGCAGTCCACAGGCGCCGGCATCAGAGCAGACCGTGGATTGAAACGCGCTTTCCTGACGCATAACGGCCAGAATCAGATTGATGGGCAGCAGGGTTGCACGCGCGGCCGTGGTCACAGATTGATGGTGCGCCAATGGGAAAGTCAGGGTGGATAGTCCGTAACCCGGAGATTGGGCGGCGGCGGTGTAGGCGGCGAAGAACCATTGGCGTCGCTGGGCCAGGCGGGCGGCGGCAACGCGCGCGCCGGGAATCAATTCGCTCACTAATATACGCCATATTTGCGCTGCGTCATGATCGAGATGTACCTCATGAAGCGCAAGGGCAAGCCGAGCCAGATAAAGTTTTTTCACTTGTTTTTGCAGGGCGGGGTTTGGCGCCGGGGGTCTGGGGCCAAGAGAATAAGGCGCATGCCACAGATCGGCGGCAAGGAACCCGTAATAGCTGAATTGCCGGAAAAGGGGTCGGGCAATTGCCAGTGCTTCTTTTTTTCGGCCCTGAGCCAGCAAGGCCCGCGCTCGCCAATAGCGCCATACGCTCTTTTGCTGTTGGGATCGGGGCATGGCGTTGATGGACAGGAGTACCTGTTTCCAGTTTCCCAGCCGTAGAGTTGCCCGTACTCGCCAGCTGCGGCTTATCCGATCATTGGCTTTGGTTGGCAATTCCCGCAGCCAGGCGAGTCCCTGGGGAAGCCTGTCGACGGCGGCGTATAAGGCGATATTACGTTCGATCTGGTATTTTTGCCGCTCACTGAGATCATGCTTCCAGCGCGGTTTGATGCGTTGCCAGAGGGCATGAGCGGGGCCAGGCGATGATTGTCCATAACGGCTCAGACTGGCGGTGACGATCGCCGCAGCGGAATGCAGGGACCCTAATTGCCGGGGCAAAAATCTGGTAAGTTTATCCGGATCATGTGTTATATCGAGTAGTCGATTAGCCAGAGGTTGTCGCTCGGGAGGAAGCCGGGCGATGATCTCACGGGCCAGGGTAATATTACCTGCTTCGAGAATCATCAAGGTTCTCTGCCAAACCAGTTTTTCCGGCCAGTGGCCGTTTTCTTGTAGTAAGGCGAAGGCGGCATTGCAGGCCGGTGGTTGTCGATAGCCGAACATCCAGAGGTGGTATGCCTGCTTTTTTGCCGCCTCGACCCGATGAGTTGCTTGCAGGGCCAGCACTCGATAACACCCTGAGAGGGGACCAAAGCCTGTTCGGTAAAAGTGCAGAAAATTGGGCCAGTCTTTTCTGTGGGCGAGCTCCAGCAACTCGACATGACGCAGTTTTCGACTGATCGGTAAATGGTCATATTGATGAAGAAAACTTTTGATACGGGCTAATTTTACCGTCTTGATGGTTTGTTTCAGATAGGTGTATTCCAGATAGGGATAAAGAATATTCTGAGTTAGAGGGGCGGCAAGTTGCCGATAGTGTGCAAGATTATGGTTTTGCAGCGCAGACAGGGCTGCCTCGAGGCGTTGTTGTGCCGGTATTTTGGCGTGAACCGGGAGCAGGAGAATTAGCCATCCGATCGCCAGGCAAGGCAGTATCTGACAGGATAATGATAGCTTGAACATGGGATCAGAGGGGTGCCGGATATGCGAAGAATGATTTATTGTGCGATGGGTGGTGCCGGAATGAAAGCACTACGATAAGGTATCTGGCTCAGGGAGACGAAATATGAGTTTGTGGATCAGACAACCTTTAGCCATTCTGGCTGCACATGCTGCCGGTGGTGTGGTGATCGAGGACGTGCGCATTAGTGAGTGTGTCCCTGCCGGGGCAATCCCAGACAAAGGTGGAAGAGGTGTTCGATGCCAGTGAACATGTAATCGTACCCAGACCGATTAATTTACACCATCATTTTTTCCAGACCTTGCCACACGTCGAATCGGCTGCGGCATGTAGTAGCCATATTCCAGGGCCCGACGCGCCGCAGCCTAGCGTTGTTTGGCCTTCTACCTCATCACCGGCATCATTGCTGATACCCGCGCTACCCAAACAGGCCGCATGTAAGACAGATTTCCCTAGATAAGAACATGAACTGTCGATGCACAGCCGCTGCATTAACCTTAATCCTGGAACCTGTGGACTTCGTTATCTTGTGCTGACTCATCCCTGGAAATAGGCCTTATATGCGATTTCTGTTCGCAGGCTCGCAGTTTTGCGCTCGGGCTTCCTTCAGACCGTCCCTCACGGGTTGGCCCTTGCTATTCGCTAGTCGTTATCATCTAATCACAACATGGTTTTCGACGGTGATCTTCCTACAGAGGACTTGCACCTCCAGTTCATGCCCATGCTGGGCGTACAAGAAAGGATTAATTACATGAGTGATGGTTTTCTTCATAAGTATTTCCTAAACAATCCTCATAAGCGTTTACATAAATGGGTGCACTATTTTGACATCTATGAGCGTCACCTTGCTCGCTTTCGAGGAATGTCACCGGTAATGATAGAAATCGGCGTGATGGGGGGTGTCTCGATGACGATGTGGAAGGAGTATCTTGGTCCTGGCAGCCGTATCATAGGCATCGACATCGACCCTGAGTGCAAAGTGCAGGAAGACGATGGTATTGATATTTTCATAGGCAGCCAAGATAATCCCACCACGATTAATGCAATTTTTTCAAAATATCCCAAGGTTGACATAGTGCTAGACGATGGCAGCCACATGATGCAACATATGATCTCATCTTTTGAATTAATGTATCACCGCTTACAGTCAAATGGTATTTACATAGTGGAAGATACCCATACGTGCTACTGGGATGAATATGACGGCGGTCTAGGGCGAGAAGGCAGCTTTATAGAATTCGTAAAGCAAAAACTTGACGAGATCAATGCTGTGCATACTAGGGAAGCAGTGCCTGTCACAGAGTTTACCCGTTCCACCGATTGCATTGCATGCTATGACAGCGTAATCGCATTTGAACGACGGCGACAAGGTCGAAGGCAAGATCTAATCACTCAAGGTATGTAATTGCCTAATCGGCTAACCAAGGGTCTCTAACCCCCAGTCCCCACAACACCCTGCATGCGGCTCCGCACCGGGCGTTTCATTTAGCATGATGAAGCGCAATCCATCCATCACATAACGCATATAGCCCCTGAGATTTTAAGTAGGCGTTAGATAACGCCTACTGTATCCCTGGAGTTTTGGCACTTCGCCATGGGCCTTTCTGGTGATGCCACACGGCAACGGCTGATTTGACGTGAACGCCGAGTCTCATCAGGCTGCTTACCTTGGTGCGTGGCCGTCGCCACTGTTGCCAGTAAGCTATGCGTACCCTGCGTCGTATCCAATGATCCAGATCAACGCAGCGTTGATAGCCGCTGGCGATACCAAAATAATTGATCCAGCCGCGTTAAATACTGGCTGATTTTGAAGAGCTGATATGTCATCGTCACGCTCCAGTTGCGGTTGGTTAAACGCCGTACTTGTTGTTTAAATCTGCAACGTTTTTGAGTACCAGTGAATGCGCCCACCCTGGAAAGTGAAACCCAGAAATTTGCATTCATTGGTTTTAACCACGTGGCTCTTGGTGGTGTTAACCACCAGCTCCAAACGGTTCTCCAGATATCTGCTGATACTGCGTAACATACGTTGGCCTGCGCGCTGACTTTTTACAACAATGGTAGGTCGAGTAGCCCAAGGGAACTTTCCCCTCAGGCTTTCACAGAACCGGATGTGAACGTTTCCGCTCATCCGGTTCCAGTGCACAAACTGACGTGGTCTAATTGATTGATACAACCCAGCAAAGAAGATCATCTTAACCGGGGAAGGGAAGAGCAAGAAATATTTAAAGGGGTTTAAATTGGATGCAACCAGTCTGGCGTTGAGCAAGGCCATACCCGGCCAGAAGTTGCCAGGAGCCTAGGCATCAATGCCAATGTGATCGGTCGCTGGGTGAGAGAATATCAAAATAATAATGGTCAAGCACCTTGTGACGGCGGGCTGAAATCGCTTGAAGAGAAGGAAGAATGGATGGATATGAATGAGTTGATGACCTGGACTCGGCGTGTGGTCGAGGCTTCATCGGCCTGTCTGGCAGCGTCCGGTTCGGTGGAATGGCTGTTGCGCCAGTCTTTACATACACAAATGCAGAGACTAGCTATCTTACCCGCCTTAATCGATGGGTTAGCACCGGAGTGCGTACTTGATGTAGGTGCGGGCACGGGTGCTCTAAGCCTGGATCTGGCCTGGAAGTTGGGTTCTCGGGTACAAATCGTGGCGGTTGATACCGATGCGCAGGCACTTTCTGTACTCGGCTGCTTGAACAACCAATTGGGAATGGCTATCCAGTGCGTGATAGGCAGTGTTTTTGCTTTACCGGTGGCGCGAGCCAGTCACGATTTGTGTATCAGTCGGTTCTTGCTGCAGCATTTGGATCACCCGTTGAAAGCATTGTTGGCGATGCGGCAGGTCACCCGGCCGGGTGGGCGGATCGCTATCATGGAGGTAGACGATGGTGCTCGCCTCGACTTTCCGCCGCCAGAAGTGGTGGTGGTGCACCTTCAGGAGGTTATACGTCAGTATCAGCAGCAGCAGGGTGGTGATCGCTTGATTGGGCGGCGATTGTATGGTCTTTTTCGAGCGGCCGGGCTGATCAATATCCAGGTGTTGGCTATCCCCCGTGTGGAGTTGGGCGATTCCACCGAGCGTAATCCGGTTCTGGAGGCGCAGGAAAGGGAATGGTATCTCACCTACCGGAAACCGCTGGTACAGGCCGGGTTATTGAGTCAATCCAAGTTCGATCAGGCGTTGAAAGCGCTGGAATCCACTTATACTCAGAATCGGTTTCGTTATGCCAGTGAATTTTTGGCGCTGGGTCAGGTGCCTGCCTGAATACAGTTCCAATCAGTCGCAGAGAGTGCAGATATAATTATCCGGAGATTTGTTTGTCCTTTCTGTACTCATTTTTAGAGCCGTTGTTTTCGCTGCGTGACATCGTGACATTCGGGGTTGACAATGAGGCAGACTAACGGCTTCAGTTGATACTGGAAAATCAGGCTACACCAACCTATGAGGAACGCGTTCATCCGCTGAAAGTATTATAATTCGAGGTCCACGTTCTATGCGAACGGTTAATCGGAGGCATGGGTTCAGGATGGATGATTTGGTGCCGGAGCGAACATGGAAGAACCGGTTGATGAGCCTATTTTATCCGCCGGTTTGTGTGCTTTGTCAGAGTCCAGTGGCAGGAGACCGGCTCCTATGTCGGGCCTGCGTTGAAGAGCTGCCGGTGATAGAGCATGGATGCCGCCAATGTGGGCGCATCCTGCCACAAGCTGCCGGGGAGGTCTGTGGACGCTGTTTGCGCCGCCGCCCTCCGTATGATGTTGTTTTTGCTCCCTTCGCCTATGCACCGCCCCTGGACCAGCTGGTGGCGGAGTTTAAGTTTAGAGGGCGACTCACGCACGCCACTTTATTCGCACAGCTGTTGATTACCGCAGCCGAGCGGAAGCATATGCCACCGCCGGCGTATTTATTGCCGGTGCCGCTGCATCGAAGCCGGTTGCGCGAGCGCGGCTATAATCAGGCGATTGAGCTGGCCCGCCCGCTGGCTCGCCATTGGAATGTGAGACTCGATGTCAACAGTGTGCGCCGTTTACGGCCTACTCCGGCGCAGATGCGGTTATCGGCACGTGAGCGGTTAAGAAACCTGCGGGGTGCATTCGAGGTACGCCAGGGAGTGCGACTGCCAGAGCGAGTGACGATTGTGGATGATGTCATGACGACCGGAACGACCGTGGGTGAGCTCACCCGAACCTTGCATCAGGCTGGAGTCAGGCGCGTGGAAGTGTGGGTATTGGCGCGCGCTGGCTGGGCGCATCAGCCGCGTAGCCAGAAATGAGCAAGAATACCGGCAAACAGCACCGCACCAAGCCAGTTGTTGTTCATAAAGGCGCGGAAACAGTATTCTGGAACTCGGTAAGCGATGAGCAGTTGCTGATAGATAAATTGCCCGGCTACCATCAGCAATGTGATGTCGTAAGGCCAGCCTAGCCCAGCATGGTAGCCAATCAACCAGAGCGTCAACAGCATCAATGCCTGAAGAATGCCAATAATCAAACGGTCAGCATCACCAAACAGAATAGCGGTGGATTTGACCCCGATCCTGAGATCATCTTCGCGATCGACCATCGCATATTCGGTATCATAGATGGTCGCCCAGAGTATCGCTGCAATGAAGATCAACCAGGCCAGTGGTGGCGGGAATTGCCCTGTCTGTGCCGCCCAGACCATGGGTACGGCCCAGCCGAAAGCAGCGCCGAGGTGAACCTGGGGCAGATGATGGAAACGCTTCATAAATGGATAGCTGGCGGCCAGGGCAATGCCACCGAAAGACAGCAGGATAGTCAGGTGGTTTTGAGTGAGGACCAAAGCGAAGGCGAACAGACTTAAAACTACGAACACGCCAAGAGCCTCCCGAGGACGGATACGCCCAGCAGCCAACGGGCGGTCAGTGGTGCGTTTGACCTGGGGATCAATCTTGCGGTCAGCAAAGTCGTTAATCGCGCAACCCGCAGAGCGCATGAGCCAGGTACCCAGCAGGAAAACTACCAGAACCAAAAGATTGGGCTGACCCGCAGCGGCAATCCATAATGCCCATAGCATCGGCCAAAGTAGCAGTAAGGTGCCGATGGGTCGATGAATACGGGCGAGTAGAGCATATTGCCTGATACGATCACGCAGGATATTGATGCGGGAGCGAATTTGAAGCGTAGTTCTCAAAGTGTCCATCAATGAACTTTGGCGATTTAATGGTCGGAAATCAAGGATTTTGTCGCCAATGAGGTACTCTTGAATAGAGATTGACGGATTGTTTATCACGAGGAGAAAATTATGACTGAAGAGCATTTCGATCTGATCGCGATCGGTGGTGGCAGTGGTGGGCTATCAGTGGCCGAGCGAGCCGCTGCTTATGGAGCACGCTCGGCGGTTGTGGAGGAGGCTCGATTAGGAGGGACTTGCGTCAATGTGGGGTGTGTGCCTAAGAAAGTGATGTGGTTCGCCGCAGAATACGCTAAAGCGCTGGAGGATGCCCGCGATTATGGTTTTAGACTAACGATAGAGGGGTTTGACTGGGGAGCGCTGAAAGTCAGGCGGGATACCTATATACAAGGTATCAATGATTGGTATCTGACATATTTGGCTGATTCCGAGATTACTTGTCTTTCCGGTCATGCCCATTTCGTTGATGCCCGGCGCATTCGCATCGAGGATCGAATCTACCGGGCCGATCATATCGTTATCGCCACCGGTGGTCAGCCTTTCGTGCCCGACATCCCTGGTGCAGAATTGGGGATTACCTCAGACGGCTTCTTCGAGCTCGAGGCACTCCCGCAGCGGGTGGCTGTCGTCGGTGCAGGATATATCGCGGTTGAGTTGGCGGGGGTTCTAAACGCACTGGGCGCAAGTGTGGCGATGTATTTGCGTGGCGAACACCTGTTGCGCCGGTTCGACGCCACACTTCGGGAAAGATTGACGGAAATGATGCTCGATAGTGGTGTAGATCTGTATGCACATACCAAAATCTACGAAATTCGCCAACAAGATGATGGCCTGCTCAATCTGGTTTGCGACCAGGGACATGCGAGTACTAATTTCGATACGGTTATTTGGGCCACCGGAAGGGTGCCGAGAATACAGGGTCTGGATTTGGAGCGCACCGGGATTCAACTCAACGAAACTGGCCATGTGCCGGTCGATGACTGGCAGAATACGGCGGTTGCCGGGATTTATGCTATCGGTGATGTCACTGGACGGATCGAGTTGACACCAGTGGCAATCGCTGCCGGACGGCGGCTGGCTGATCGCCTGTTTGGTCATCAGCCCGATCGGAGACTAGAATACGAGAACGTTCCGAGCGTCGTGTTTAGTCATCCCCCCATCGCAACGGTGGGGCTAAGCGAGGAAGAAGCCCGTACGCGACATGGTAGTGCAGTCAAAGTCTATCAGAGTACTTTTACCCCCATGGTGCATGCTTTCACACGGCGGAAACATCAGGCTACGGTCAAGCTGGTGGTCATTGGAGCGCGTGAAAAAATCATCGGTGTACATATCATTGGCCCGGGGGCGGACGAAATGCTCCAGGGGTTCGCGGTTGCCGTGCGCATGGGTGCCACCAAAGCGGATCTCGATAATACCATGGCGATTCATCCGACTAATGCCGAGGAATTGGTCACGCTGCGCTAAACAGCCATCGGTTTATTCTGGGGTGATAACCGGGCCCCACTCGATCACGATGCTTATGATGCGATTGGTATCAGAGTGATAGTTACGTGACGATTCTGAGCCCGCCCCACTGCGGTGGCATTACTGGCGATCGAATCGATTTCACCATAACCCAGGGTTTCGATACGGTTCGGATTGACCCCTTGAGCGATCAGATAGGCCGCTACAGCTTGGGCGCGCCGACGGGAAAGCCGCAAGTTATAGCGAGCGGCTCCAGTGCTGTCGGTATAACCCGCCACCTTGACTAAGGTTCGGTTGTAATGTTTAAGGACTTTAATAACCGAATTTAACACCGAGTAGAAACTGGGCTGGATAGCGTATTGATTAAGTGGAAAGGTAATGTCTCCCGGCATATTCAGAATGATCGTGTTGCCCACCCGGGTGACGCTCACGCCAGTATTGCGCAATTCCCGGCTAAGTGCAGCTTGCTGTCGATCCATGTAGTAGCCGATACCGCCCCCGGCCAATGCACCGATAGCCGCACCGATGGCTTGATTGCGGCCATGGTTACCCGGGCGTGAATTACCGATCACAGCCCCTGCTACCGCTCCGATGCCAGCACCAATTGCAGCATTGCTGACTCGTGATTGACCGGTGTAGGGATTGGTGGTGCAGGCCGCGAGGCCAAGACTCAGGCAAAGCGTGGCGGTAATGGTAGCGAGAAGTTTCATAAAAGGATTCCTTCGGTATCTCATGGGGTAAATTGTCAAGCTCACACTGACCGGTAGCGATGATTTATTTTTATAAAAGGTCATTTGATTCAATCTCCAGCCAAGTTTAGCTGGTGGCGTAAATGGTCAATCACGGGTTGGGTCGGAGGGCGGATGCCGTGCCAAATGATAAAAGATTCTGCAGCCTGTTCTACTAGCATCCCGAGTCCGTCAACAATCCGCTCAGCCCCATGTTTTTGTGCCCAATCCATGAAAGGAGTAGGGTGCCTGCTATACATGAGGTCATAGGCAACCGAACGGGTTGTGAGCAGATCATCGGGCAGTGACAGGTTAGCTTGGCTGAGTCCGGTCGAGGTGGCGTTGATCACGATATTAAAGGGTGCCTCGCGGCCAAGCTCGGCCAGACCCACCGCCTGAACCGGGCCTAGGTCGGTAAAAGAGCGTTGCAGATGATCTGCCCGTTCCCGGGTGCGGTTGGCGATCATCAGGAGGGCGGGCTGACTTTCTAGCAAGGGCTGAACAACACTGCTGGCCGCGCCCCCGGCGCCGAGAAGGAGAATCCTCTGATTAGTAAGGCATATTCCCAGATTTTGTCTGAGATCACTCAATAATCCAATGCCATCGGTGGTGTCTCCAAAGACGGGCTCGCCCGGGGTGAATTTCAGGGTGTTGACTGCTTCGGCGCGACGGGCACGCTCGCTTAGTCGTTCAGTGAGGGAAAAGGCGCGTTGTTTGAAGGGAACCGTGATATTGAGCCCGGCGCCGCCGTGGGTACGGAAATTGGCCACCATCATTTCGAATTCCACCAACGGCGCCTCAATGGCGCTGTAGTGCACGTCTTTCCCGGTCAGTTCGGCAAAGTATGCATGGATGGCGGGTGAGAGGCTGTGGGCGACAGGATTGCCCATGACGGCATATTCGGCCATGGGTTAGCCGGTATTGCGCAGCCACTGGGCTGCCTGTTTGGCGTAATAGGTGAGAATAGCATCGGCTCCAGCGCGTTTCATCGCCAGCAATACTTCCAGAGCACAGGCACGCTCATCTAACCACCCATTGCGAGCTGCTGCGGTCAGCATGGCATATTCGCCACTGACGTGATAGACGAAAGTTGGCATCTGTAATTCGTGTTTGACCCGATAGACGATGTCCAGATAAGGCAAGCCTGGTTTTACCATGACGATATCGGCACCTTCGGTGATATCTAGTCTGGTTTCGCGAATGGCCTCGTTACTGTTAGCGGGATCCATCTGGTAGGTTTGCTTGTTGCCTCCACCGAGATTGGTAGATGATCCGATGGCGTCCCGGAAAGGGCCATAAAAAGCGGAGGCGTATTTGGCTGAGTAAGCAAGAATACGTGTATGGATGAATCCTGCAGATTCCAGGGCGTCACGAATGCGACCCACACGACCGTCCATCATGTCGGAAGGGGCGACGATGTCTGCCCCGGCTTCGGCATGAGACAGGGCCTGCTGAACCAGCACCGATACGGTTTCATCATTGATGATATAGCCTTTTTTGTCGGTCAGCCCATCCTGGCCATGTATCGTGAAGGGATCTAGAGCAACATCGGTGATGACACCCAGTTCGGGAAACCGTTGCTTGAGCCGGCGCACGGCACGCTGGGTCAGCCCTTCTGGATTGTAGGCTTCCTGAGCTTCGAGATCCTTGCGCTCGACGGGAACGACTGGAAACAGGGCGATCGCCGGAATACCGAGTTCCAGTAATTCTTCAGCTTCGCGCAGCAGGCCGTCGAGACTCAGGCGTTCGATACCGGGCAGGCTGGCAATGGGTTCATTGGTTTCTTGTTCGTGGACGAAAACCGGATAGATTAAATCATCCACCGTCAACATGGATTCACGCATCAGGTGACGAGAAAAGTCATCATGGCGCAGGCGGCGCGGGCGAATCCGGGGATAATGGGCGACGGCCATAAATTTATGCTCCAAGCGTATGATCCGGGGTTGATTCCATACCCAGCCAGTCCCGGGGTCGCAGGAATTGATCTACCAGCCGGGCCTCCGGACTTTCGGGCTGTGGATGCCAATCATACCGCCAGGCTACTTCTGGTGGTAGGGACATGAGAATGGATTCGGTGCGGCCATTCGATTGCAGACCGAACAGCGTGCCACGATCATACAACAGGTTGAATTCTACATAACGACCCCGGCGCAGGCGCTGGAAGAATCTTTCCCGGTCGCCGTAAGGAGTGTGTTTGCGGCGATCAATGATGGGTAGATAGGCGCGCAGGTAGCCCTGCCCAACAGATTCGATGAAGCTAAGATCCCGCTTGAGATCCCCGCTACAGTAGTCATCGAAAAATAATCCACCGATCCCCCGATGTTCCTGACGATGGGGCAGGTAAAAATAGCGATCACACTCGGCCTTGAAGCGAGGGTAGAGATCCTCTCCAAAAGGGGTGCAGGCATCTCGGGCGCAGCGATGCCAGTGGATACAGTCTTCCTCAAAACCATAGTAGGGAGTGAGATCGAAGCCGCCACCAAACCACCAGATGGGTTCCTGACCTGATTTCTCGGCCAGAAAAAAGCGAATGTTGGCGTGGGAAGTTGGAACATAGGGATTGCGTGGATGGATAACCAAGGAAACGCCCAGAGCATGGAAGCTTCTTCCAGCCAGCTGGGGGCGGGAGGCGCTGGCCGAGGAGGGTAGCGCAGCTCCGTGAACATGGGAAAAATTAACTCCCGCCTGTTCAAATAGTCCGCTTCCAGAAATGACCCGGGTACTGCCACCACCACCTTCCGGGCGCTGCCAGTTGTCGATTCGGAAGTGAGTCGCGTTTTCGCAACTTTCCAGTGCCTGACAGATGGTTTCCTGCAACTGCGTCAATGACGCTCTGATGCTTTCGAGATCACTCATATCAAAACCTCAGTTGTTTGCCAGTCAAGGCATCGCGGATTTCTGTCGGTCGCGCCAGATTCCCTGATGCACCCTCCAGATAATAATCGACAGCATCCCCAAAATAGCGCTGGACTCCAGTCATTTTTCGTGCCGGAGAATGGCCGGTGGGGTTTGCGCTAGTCGAAACAAGGGCATTGCCGAAACTGTGGGCCAGTGCCGCAGCCGTGGCGTGGGTGGTAATGCGCACGGCAATCCCGGCATGGTCGCCTCGCAATAGGGTGGGCACTTCAGGACGTGCCGGGACTACCCAGGTGACCGGTCCGGGCCGGACGGTCATTACGCGAGTATGGATTTCCTGATCGAGAGGAAGAATCCAGCGCTCGAGCTGGGCCAGTGTCGTCGCGATCAAGATCAGTCCCTTGGTGGGATCGCGATGCTTTAGGGTCAGTAATCGTTGAATGGCATCGACATTGGCTGGATCGCAACCCAGACCGAAAACTGTTTCAGTAGGATAGGCAACAATTCCGCCTTTACTTAATATTCGAGCGGCAACAACTACGGAACGCCCCGTTATCGTGTTCATGGCCAGACGGCATGTGAAAATGTCATCAAGAACGAATGGGGTACAATGCGAACCGAAAGTAAGCGTAGGAGCTGACTTAAGAGAACGAAAGCAACACTTGTGACCACAAAATAAAAGTGGGGGGAAAATAATGGTTTTTGGGGTGCCTGGTCCATTCGAGGTATGGGGTGTGGCATTCGATAATCGATTATCAATCTATCAGGATTTGGAATCACCTTTGCGTTTTGGTGGGCGGATTGTAGCAGTCTTTTTACGGGTTGAGGCTCCGCGTTTCGTGGCGGATGTTGTCGATTTCGTTTTTGCGCTGTGGCGAGCTTTCTTTGGTGGTGCTTCAGCCAGCAGACGTTCGCAGGTTGGCAGGTCGAGAGATTCGGGTTCGATATCCTTCGGAATTCTGGCGTTACGCTCGCCGTCTGTGATGTATGGGCCATATCGTCCCCGCAGGATTTCAATTTTACACTCACCTTCCCGCTCGAAAATCCGGATAATCCGCGTGGCATCCTTACGGTTTTTATCCTCGATCAGCTGCAAGGCGCGATCCAGGTTGATTGAATAGGGATCATCGTCCGGGGCCAGGGAGACATATTTCGATCCGTATTTCACATAGGGCCCGAAACGGCCAATATTGGTGCTGATAGTTGTTCCATCAGAAGAGATACCCAGTTCCCGCGGCAAGTCGAAAAGTTTCATTGCCTCTTCGAAAGTGATGCTATCCATTTTTTGGCCGGGCCGCAAGCTTACAAAACGAGGTTTTTCCTCATCCTCACGGCTGCCGATTTGAACATAGGGGCCATAACGCCCCATGCGTACGCTGACCGGTTTACCGGTTTTGGGGTCCACATTCAATTCTCTGGCCTGCAGAACATCATCTCGGCTGACACTCTGAGCCCGGTCTTCTAAAAGTGCGTGGAAAGGTTTCCAGAAAGCATCCAGGACGGGTATCCAGTCTTTCTCTCCCCGGGAAATGTCATCGAGCTCATCTTCCAGGCGCGCGGTGAAATCGTAATCGACGTATTGACTAAAGTATTCGGTTAGGAAACGATTGACAATACGTCCGACGTCCGTTGGTATGAAGCGCCGATTTTCCAGTTCCGTGTATTCCCTGGTCAGTAGGGTCGAGATGATGGAAGCGTAAGTCGAAGGTCGTCCGATACCATATTCCTCTAGCGTCTTGACCAGGCTGGCTTCGCTGTAACGCGGCGGTGGCTCGGTAAAATGCTGGTCTGCCAGGATGTCCCGTAAAGTGACACGTTCACCTTTTTCAAGTAATGGTAGAAGATGCTCATCATTTTCTATTTTTTCATCATCAATGCCTTCCCGGTATACCAGCATGAATCCCGGGTTACGTACGGTGGAACCGGTGGCTCGAAAGAGATTTTGCCCCCCTTCGTCAGCTTCGAGATCGACGCTGACGGTATCCAGGGTGGCGTAAATCATTTGACTGGCAATGGTGCGTTTCCAGATGAGTTCATAAAGCCGGAACTGATCCGAGCTCAGACGTGCCTTCAGCTCAGTGGGAACCCGTTTGGCCGAGGTGGGCCGGATTGCTTCATGCGCTTCCTGGGCATTTTTCGATTTGGTTTTGTAACGATTGGGTTGGGTGGGGAGTTTGTCATGGCTATAACGTTCAAGAATTAGATCGCGGATATCGACGATGGCCTCTTCGGCTAAATTAACGGAATCGGTACGCATGTAGGTGATCAGACCGATCGACCCGGACCCTAGATCAATGCCTTCATATAGTTGTTGGGCGACTTGCATGGTACGCCGAGTGCTGAAACCGAGCTTCCGTGAAGCTTCCTGCTGGAGAGTCGAGGTGGTGAAGGGTGGTGAAGGATTGCGCTTACGTTGTTTGCGAGTGACTTCTCTGACCGTCAGATAGCCTTGGGCCGCATTGATCAGTGCGGTGCGGGCATCGGTGGCCAGGATTTCGTTGTTGAGATCGAACTGTTTCAGCTTTCCCCCGGCTAGATGAGTCAGGCGAGCGTGGAATCTGCTGCTTTCCTTGGCTACCAGCGCATCAATCGTCCAGTATTCTCGGCGAACGAAGTGCCCGATTTCCTCTTCGCGTTCAACAATCAAGCGTAGAGCCGGGCTTTGTACGCGCCCTGCTGATAAGCCACGGCGGATCTTGCGCCATAGCAGGGGTGAAAGGTTGAAGCCCACCAGATAGTCCAAAGCCCGGCGAGCCTGCTGAGCATTAACCAGATCGTTGGAGAGACTGCGTGGGTGGCTAATAGCGTCATTTACAGCCTGCTTAGTGATTTCATGGAAGGCGACCCGATGTACCGGTTTGTCGTGCAGGATTCCCTTTTCCTTCATAACCTCGTAGAGGTGCCAGGAAATCGCTTCACCTTCGCGGTCGGGGTCCGTTGCCAGATAGAGCGCATCGGCCTTGCGTAATGCCCTGGCGATAGCCTCGACATGCTTGCGATTGCGATCAATCAATTCATAGCGCATTGTGAAGCCATGTGCCGGATCTACGGCTCCTTCCTTTGGGACCAGATCGCGGATATGGCCATAAGAAGCCAGGACTTCAAAATCTTTACCCAGATATTTTTCGATAGTTTTAGCCTTGGCTGGTGATTCAACAATCACTAGATTATGTGCCATGTCGTTCTCCAACAAAGTGATCGTGGTGATCTCGGTTTAGGTCGATTCGACAGTCATTGACTGAATTGATATTCCAGTAGAGCTCCAGGGCAAGCTGTATTTTATTGGTCATGGACTGACTCACTTAATGAAGGAGGTGAGGGATTTCCTCGAAAACGAGGTCCTCGAGATCCTCATAGCCGAGTTCCCGGTCGGGTTGATTGAACAACACCATCAAGATGACCCATTTTACCTGATCGAGGGTAATTTCTTCCTCATTCAGGGCTATGACTCGGTCGATGACGAGTTCCCGGTTGGAGGGGTCGAGGATTTGCTCCTGTTCGAGAAACAGTAGAAAACCTCTGGAGTTGCGATCGAGGCGCGCACATTCCGACTCTGTATAAATCCGTAGAGGAGTATGGCGGCCGGTACTCGAGGATATGTTTTCCTGAGTGCTCAGACCGTCAAGCCATTCGAAGGCACGGTCAATTTCTGCAGCGGGGAAGCCCACGTCTAGCAACTTGATTTCGAGTTGATCTCTGGCGGGTTTGATATTGTCATCATTTACGTAATGTTCAAAAAGGAACATAAGCACATCAAGGACAGATTCTTTCATGAGTAACCTGTAGTCGTAAGTTGGTTAGATAATTTAAATAGATCAAAACAGAAACCCTCGGTGCCAACTCTAGCTTCACCAGAATCAGATAACGCTGTTTCTTGGATCAGGTTCGGTTCAGGGCATCTCGGATGCCGGGGCGGATTCTGCTCCAGTCAGTGACGAATGGATGCGAATATAGCGCCCTCCACCAAGATTCTCCACCCAACCATTCAATTCCAGGATGAGAAGCATGGAGGAAATGTTTTCAGCGGTCAATCCGGTCCGTTCGACGGCCTGGTCGATGGCTACAGGGTCATAACCCATCGCATCCAAAAGCAAACTCCGCTCTGGATCGATGGAGGATTCGGTTCCGGGCAGAAAATCATCTTCGAGCATCGAAACATTGATTTCACTTGCCTGCGGTAAGCATTCGCTAAAGATGTCTGCCGTTGACTCCACTAATTTCGCGCCTTCCCGGATGAGCTGGTGGCAGCCTCTGGCAAGGGGATTATGAATTGATCCAGGAATCGCAAAAACATCCCTTCCCTGTTCTGCAGCCAAACGGGCGGTAATCAGAGAACCACTTTTGAGGGTGGCTTCGACAACAAGGACACCCCGACTCAGTCCGCTGATCAGCCGGTTCCTGCGGGGGAAAGCGCCTCGACTGACCGGTGAGCCGAGTGGGGTTTCAGAAATCATGAGGCCCTCGGCGACAATGCGCCGGGCCAGATCACGGTGTTTGGCCGGGTATACCCTATCGAGACCGGTGGCGGCCACAGCTATGGTGATGCCATGGGCTTCCAGAGCACCTTCATGGGCAGCCGCGTCGATCCCCATGGCCAGGCCAGAGGTTATTCCCAGGCCTTGGGTGGCGAGATAGTGAGAGAAACTACGTGCCATTTCGTAGCCTCCTCGAGTGGGATGCCGGGAACCAACTATGGCTAACTGGGGATATTTGAGCAAATCGATATCACCCGCTGCATAAATCAGAATTGGCGGATCAGGCAACTCACGTAGGGTGCATGGGTAGTTGGGAGAGGAAATGGGCAGGATATGGTGATTGGGGGCTTGAGCCCATTCCAATTCTCGTTCGATATTGAGATCGCGGTGGTTGATTACCGCTCTGGCCAGCGTTTCGTTTAGCCCGGCAGCACGCAATTTCGACAGATCAGCGGAAAGCAGATCGGCAATCGAAGTAAAACGATGCAGCAAGCTCTTTAGTGTAGCCGGCCCCAGGCCCGGTGTTCGATGGATGCGTAACCATGAATCAAGAGAATCGCGCGCGTCAGACTGAATTGGCAAATTTCCCATCTACTTTAAGGATTAGTGATGATGTCACCGATTTCGATAGGACGGGTTGCTGACATAATCAGTGCATAGCTGATGCGTTTATAGGGCTGGAATACCATTGCTAAACCAGTGCGTGTATTGGGTAGGCGAATTTCTGGGGATTCATTTATGGTGGCGTACCGATCATGAATGAGGTGGCCACGCTGTTTGATTTGCAGGATATCACCCCTGCGAATCCCTTGTTGAGTACCGACATCCAGCACAATAACTTGATATTGGCCGACCAGGGCAATGGCGTTGAACAGGGAAATTACCTGCCCATGCACCGGTATCCTGGGTGTTCTGGGAAGGAAAGTATAATTCTCAGGTTGTTTGACATAAGGGAGTAGGCGATCACCTGATTGTACTGCATCCGTTACGTTTTCCAGCACGCCAGTAGCGATAGAGCCATTATGAACGATGCGAATATCGCCAAGATAGATGGCCTGATAGGCTATGATACGCTTGGTCTGCGGAGATTTCAGGGGTTTTCCCGGGCGATAGACGCTGTACATCGAGGTATCGGAGTCTTTGGGTAGCCCGCGTACATACACTTTCATGCCATCCGCGTAAAGGATTTGACTGGAATTGGTACCGACGATGTGGGGCGCGGTTAGTAGTTCATTTTGTGATACCACTCGCGATTTGATCAGAAAAGGCCGAATGGTCTGGATAGGGATCGGAGTTTTGGTTTCCGGCAATTTTTGGTATTCGATCTCAGGCTTGAGAATTACAGTTTTTCGAATCCGTGGGCCGCCCGTGACCGAAATCCTTGGTTTGCCGTTGACGTAATAGAGAGTCAGAATGTCGCCAGGATAAATCCAATGGGGATTCTTGATTTGCGGATTGGCATACCAGATTTCTGGCCAAGCCCAGGGGTTGCGCAGGAAATACTGGGCGATACCCCAGAGGGTGTCTCCTTTTTGGATCACGTATTCAGTGGGGGCGGTTGCTTTCAGAATCACCGGAGGGGGGAAGGTGACGATTGCAGCTTTGGCTTTGGTGATAGGCTTGAGTTTGATGAGGGGCGGTTTTTGCGTAGTGCAGCCGCCCAGTAAGGCAATAAGCAAGCTAGCGGAAGCGGTTGCGATAAGGTGTGGATATCTGCACTTGGTTAGCATTCGATTTCCTTTTGCATCTTTTCGTTCGTTCGCGGATCACATAATCTATGCTCTTGTCTGGTAATCGGCAGACTGATCTACTTGCTCACCAACCACAATAGAATTCTACTCTATCAGATAATGATATTTGACTGTATCAGGATATCCCCATTTTTAGACTAGCGAGTAATTATTATGGCGACATTGGATATATTGCATTTCCCTGACTCTCGCCTGCGTACCCGGGCGAAGCTCGTGGAAGAGGTAAATGACGGCATCCGCCGAATCGTGAACGATATGTTCGAAACCATGTACGCCGCTCCAGGTATCGGATTGGCAGCAACTCAGGTTAATATCCACCAGCGTACCATCGTCATGGATATATCCATGGATCACAATCAGCCTTTATGCTTGATTAATCCCGAGCTGCTAGAAAGTGAGGGCGAAGAAGTCACGGAAGAGGGTTGTTTATCGGTTCCTGGCTTTTTTGAGAAGGTTGCCCGTGCAGAACAGATCCGGGTACGCTTTATGAATGAGAAAGGTGAGCTGGTAGAATTAGAGGCTGAAGGTTTACTGGCAGTCTGCATTCAGCATGAGATGGATCATCTGGAAGGTAAATTATTCGTCGATTACCTTTCACCACTCAAGCGCACACGAATCCGCCACAAGCTAGAAAAACAGGCACACCGCGGCGAGTTTCCTGAGTCCAGAAAGACGCCAGTCATTTGATAAATAATACTGATTTAAAAATTATTTACGTAGGGACCCCGGATTTTGCCGTGCCTGCCTTACAGGCGCTAATAGCCGCAGGTTATCGAATAATTGCCGTTTATACCCAGCCAGATCGACCCGCCGGAAGAGGCCGGAAGCCCAAGCCCAGCGCGGTCAAGCAGGCGGCACTGCAGGCTGGCATTGAGGTGTACCAACCCATTTCTCTGCGCCAGGAAAATGCCCAGGAACAATTGCAGAAGCTTGCACCAGACCTGCTGGCCGTAACGGCCTATGGGTTGCTGTTGCCCCGTGCTGTATTGGATATCCCCCACCTGGGCTGTATCAATATCCATGCCTCTTTGTTACCACGTTGGCGCGGCGCGGCGCCGATCCAAAGAGCTATCCAGGCGGGAGATGCTGAAACCGGGGTGACTTTGATGCACATGGACGAAGGTTTGGATACCGGGCCGATGCTGGCCTGGCGAGCTACACCAATCCAGTCTGCTGATACGGCACAAAGCGTACATGACCGCCTTGCACGGATGGGTGCCGAGCTCTTGATCCAAACCTTGCCGGATTGGGTAGCCCATCAGATTTCTCCATTACCCCAGAACAATAAGCAGGTGACTTACGCCTGTAAGTTGGAGAAAATAGAAGCCGAAATTGATTGGTCTCGGCCTGCCAGCGAGATTGTCAGGCACATTCAGGCATTCAATTTATGGCCGGTCGCGCGAACCCGTTGGCGGGGAGAGACGATGAAAGTCCTTGATGCTCGCGCCATAGATCAGCCTGCCAATCTACCGCCGGGTACACTAATTGTAGAAACCCGACAAGGCATTGATGTCGCTACTGGTCATGGGGTATTGAGAATATTGCGTTTGCAATTGCCGGGCCGGCGTCCGCAAGCCGCTGTGGATTTTATCAATGGGTATCAGTTGGGACGAGAGCCTTTGCCCAATTGATATTGACAACCTTCGGGCTGGACCATCCATGTCAAGGTGCCCTTCCATGAGGAAAGCATTCGCATAAGGATTGAATATCTGAATGAGGGAGATGATCCAATTGAAGCAGCGCTGTTTATTAATCCAGAACCTACCAACACCGCATGGTGGTAATTGAGACCCATGCGTCGAGACGAAATCATCGGCATGGATACATCCGGTTTCGTTTGATGGATTCATCCAGTGCACCAACCGGTCTTCGATGCAAGGTTCCAGGATCCGGCTCAACCCACCGGTGATCCCGGATAGTTCGGGAGAGGCTTAGGCATAGTAGGCCTACATAGACCCAAACCGAAGGGAGTCCGGGGAATACAGCAGATCATAGAATGCGCAGGGAACAGGGTCTTTGTTCTGGGCAAGCAATCCTTAGCTGTCGGATTTCGTGTGATTCTATCGAGCAACGGGTCTGGCGTTTAAGCCTGGCTCGTGGTGTGATGAAGCAACTGTACCCGCATTTGGGAGCCTGAT
>VAOW01022922.1_pt1 | contig 20620 bp, 18 predicted proteins | sample 3393921 | NCBI WGS metagenome assembly VAOW01 (sample SAMN08290428, study PRJNA428436) | hydrothermal vent metagenome | isolation source: Deep-sea hydrothermal vent chimney | place: Indian Ocean: Southwest Indian Ridge | depth 2742 m m | reverse complement strand
GTGATCTTTGTGATCGGCAGTGTCATAGCGGCTCTGTCGCACACTATCGACGGCATCATCGTGGGCCGTGCCGTACAGGGGGCGGGGGCGGTCGGCGCGGCCACCCTGGCGCTGGCTGCCGATCTCACTCGCGCTGAGCACCGCACCAAGGCCATCGGCATGATCGGCGCCGGCATCGGTCTGGCCTTCGCTGTAGCCGTGGTCGTTGGGCCCGTAATCAACGCCGTGGCCGGGCTCGAAGGCATTTTCGGCATCACTGCGGTGCTGGGGGCATGCGGCCTGGTGGTGCTGTGGCTGGCGGTGCCCACGCCGGTGCGCTCGCTACGTCATCGCTCGAACGAAGCGGTACCGGCACAATTGGGGCGGGTATTGAAGGACCGCGAACTGCAGCGGCTTTACGTATCTATTTTTGCCCTGCATTTGATGCTGGCTGCATTGTTCATGGTGTTGCCCTCAATGCTTGGGCGCATCGCGGGGCTCACCAAAAGCAGCGAGTGGCTGTTCTACCTGCCGGTGCTGGCGGTGGGCCTGGTACTGATGGTGCCGGCGGTGATTCACGCCGAGCGGCATGCCCGCATCAAGCCGGTCGCCCTGGGTGCGATCGCTGTGCTCACGCTCACCCCGCTCTGGCTGAGCCTCGGCGGTACACACCGGATTTGGCTGGCGCTCATCCTGGCCGTGTTTTTCGGGGCATTCACCCTGATGGAAGCCCTGTTGCCGTCGCTCATCTCCCGTCTGGCCCGCCCCGAGAGCAAGGGCAGTGCGTTGGGGGTCTATTCCACCGCACAGTTCCTCGGCATTTTCGTTGGCGGTGTACTGGGCGGCTTGCTGCTTGGCCGTACCGGCGAGACGGGCGTGTTTGTGCTGGTAGGGGCGGCCGGGCTGGCCTGGCTGGGCTTTTTCTTCACCCTCAAGCCACCCCGCATGTTGGCCAGCCGCATGTTCACAGTTGCCGTCGCGAATACGGAGCAAGCCCGGCGCCTGGCGCAGGAGCTGGAGGCCGTGACGGGGGTGGAAGAGGCGGTCATTCTGGCCGAGGAGGGTGTGGCCGTGGTGCGCATAGATGCGGCCCATCTGGATGAAGCCGCACTTGAGCGAATTCTTCCGGATGTGCAGCCGGCCTCAGTGTAGAATGCGTAAATCCTATATTTTTAGCGAACAGGGGACGACAGCATGGCAAGCCGCGGCGTGAACAAGGTCATTTTGGTGGGCCATCTGGGTGCCGATCCGGAGGTGCGCTATACCCAGAGCGGCTCGTCGGTCGCCAATCTGCGCATTGCGACCAGCGAACGCTGGAAGGACAAGCAGAGTGGTGAACCCCAGGAACGGACCGAATGGCACCGGGTGGTGCTGTTCGGGAAATTGGGCGAAATTGCCGAGCAATACCTCAAAAAGGGCTCGCAGGTATATATCGAAGGACGTTTGCAGACCCGCAAATGGCAGGGCCAGGACGGGCAGGATCGCTACAGCACCGAGGTGGTGGGTAGCGACATGCAGATGCTCGGTGGCCGGGGCGCAAGCGGTGGTAGGGACGGAAGTAGCAGCAGTGGAAGCGGTGATCAGGCGTCGGGTAATTACGAAGCCCCCGGCAGGGCACCCGAGCCTGCAAGCAGCGCCCCCCTGGAAGACGACGACATTCCGTTTTAGACATCATGTATTTACCTGTCCAACCTCGAAGGCGTGGGTTACGCTTTAAGCGTTGGACAACCCAGCACAGATTTGAATTCTGGAGGATCCTGTGACTAGGCGGTATTCATGGTTGCACCGCTGTTTCAACCTTTGGCACGGGCGCTGGAGCCACGTCACGGCCGGTGAAACGAGCAGGTTTTTCGATAGCGCGGTTGCTTGTTGGAAGATGTTTGGACTGGTTGGTATACTCAGAAGAAAGGAATGGCCGCGGCGAGCACTGAGCTGGTTGGGCACCTTCGGGTTAGAAAGGACCCTCCCTCGGTATGGGTGTTCTCTTGCGGTACTGTTCGTGCGGAACGGATGATGTGCAGGGGTGATCGCCAAGTTCAGCAGATTGGGATCGGTGATGTCCCTACCGTCGAAACGGCGCGGCGTATCACCGCGGTGCTTGCCCCTCTGAGCGCGCGCGAAAGGATACGCCGGGTGGTGGAGTGGTTTGGGCAAGATGTAGTAATGACTACGAGTTTCGGTCCCGTCTCCGGCGCGCTGCTCACGATGGCGACAGAGGTATTTCCGCGGATGCGCGTGGTCACGATCCGACACGGACACGAGACGCGCAGGACACTCGAGCTAGCCAAGCACTTCACGCACACTTTGGGGCTGAATCTGCACATCTGTGAACAGGCACAAGAGCCTGTTCCTCCTGTAGGTACCGTTGCATTTTCCAGCTATTGTCGGCGGGTCAAGGTTGTGCCCCTGCGTCGGGCCTTGCACGACTTGCGAGTGCAGGTGTGGATTTCGGGGCTCATGCATGATGAAAGCCGGATACGCTCGGCGCTTCCACTCGCCCGGCTGCGCCATGGTGTGCTCGCCGTGTATCCTATTCTGGATTGGAGACACCATGATGCGCTCTCTTATTGCCTCCAGCGGGAGATCCATGTGAACGAAGATTATTATGATCCCTGCAAGGGACCAAGCCAAAACTTGGAATGCGGAATTCATTTTAATGAAAGCTGAATAGAAGGAGGCGGAAGCATGGCAGAGGATTGGAAAACATGTTTGGAAGGAAAGTGCATCCTGATTACGGGGGTTTGCGGAACCGTAGGATCCCGGTTGTTGCGGCACTTGATACGGGTGAAAACGGTAGAAGGTATTACCATTCGAGGACTGGATACCAGCGAGAACGGTATCTTCGATCTTGAGCAAGAGTATGAAGAATTCACGCAGGTAAGGCTCGTGGTGGGGGACGTGCGCGATCGGCTTGGATTGGAACGATTCATGGACGGTGTAGACGTGGTTTTCCATTGTGCCACCCTTAAGCACGTATACCAGTGTGAGAAGGCACCCCTGGAAGCACTCAAAACTAACATTCTCGGTGTGGAATCGGTGATCAGTGGCGCTTTGCGGTATGGCGTGGGGCGTGTGATCTTTACCAGTTCCGACAAGGCGGTGAACCCGACCAGCGTTATGGGAACCAGCAAGCTCATGGGGGAGCGCCTTATCACGGCAGCGAATACGGCGGGCAATGGCAGAACGGTATTCGCCTCAATCAGATTAGGTAACGTGCTGGGGGCGAGCGGCTCCGTTATGAACACTTTCCGTAAGCAGATCGAGTGCGGAGGTCCCGTGACCCTCACCAGTTCGGAAATGTCTCGTTTTATTATGGGTATAGAGGAGGCGATTTCACTTGTCATCGGTTCAGCGGCCCTTGCCCGCGGTGGCGAGGTGTTCATCACCAAGATGGAGGTAGCCAGGATCAGTGACCTGGCCGAGGTGATGATCAAGGAACTGGCGCCACGGTTCCACCGTGATCCGAAGGATATTGAGGTCGTGGTGACAGGCCCTCGCCCCGGGGAAAAAATGTATGAAGAACTTATGACGGAGGAAGAAACTCGCCGGGCACTGGAGTTGCCGGATTATTTCGTGGTGTTGCCGACATTTCGACCTTTGTACGATCGTATTGTGTACGAGTACCCCCAGGTGTCCTCGCAGCCGGTAACCAAGGCCTATGTCTCTCGGGAAGAGAGGGGGCTTTCCCAAGAGGCGCTTCGTGAACTATTGATCCGCACCGGATTACTGGCTTGATGATAGATAGAGGGAGAAAAAATATGAGAGCCTGTATTCTGGGAAATAATGGATATCCGGGTGGCCTACGGCTATGCCTCTTGTGGTCTGGAGCATAAAATTAATGACCGGCTGGTTCCATCCCGCCGGGAAAGTAGCGTCGAAGTTCGGTTTTTAGAGTCCCCAATAAGGGGGTCAGTAAACCCTCGCCTTTAGGTGACGGATTAGGTGGGTTAGAATTAAGCTGAGGAGATGGAAGATTACGAGCGAGGCAGCCATACGGTGTGGGACCGCAAGTACTGGTGCGTACAGTTATTGCGAAATTGCAGAATATTATGGCCTACACTTGGCGACGGTCTGTCGAATTATCCGTGGACGGATGTTAAAATGCAAAAAATTGATTTTTCACTCTCCAAAATAGATGTTATCCAAAAATAAATTATCCCTATGAAGTAGGCATATTCTGTTGGTAGCAGAGCTTGGTCGTTAGGCAATACAGTGGGAGTAAAGCAGATGATAGAGTATGAAACAAAAATCGAAAAAGAACTGTTAACATTTAATGAAAATATTAATATTCATGAGTTGCCTGAAATATTTCATTATTGGTCAAATAAATATCTAAGACCCATGCTTGAAGAGTATAATATTTCACATCCAGATGATTTATTTGCAAATTACATGTTTGATAGTGCCTTATCTTGCAATGTTGACAAGCCAACGTTTGTGAGTATTGGTTCGGGAAATTGCGATACTGAAGTCCGAGTAGCAAAATTACTTAAAGAGAAAGGGTTAAAAGAATTTTGTATAGAGTGTATTGAGTTGAACTCAAATATGCTCAAACGTGGTTATGATTTAGCCGACCAGGAGGGCGTGTTAGAAAATATGTCATTTATTAAAAGAGATTTTAATAAATGGAAATCCAGGGAAGAAAAAGAATATGTAAGCGTGATAGCTAATCAATCATTGCACCATGTTCAAAATTTAGAAGGCCTTTTCAGTGCAATTAGAAAATCACTTCATAAAAACGGGACATTTATAACAAGCGATATGGTAGGACGGAATGGACATCAACGATGGCCTGAAGCACTCGAAATTGTACATAACTTCTGGAGCGAACTTCCGGAAAATTATAAGTATAATCATCAGCTGAAACGGCATGAAGAAGTGTATGAAAATTGGGATTGCTCAACCGAGAGTTTTGAGGGTATCAGAGCTCAGGACATATTACCCTTGTTAGTTAGGAATTTTCACTTTCAGTTGTTTATTGGTTTTGCCAATGTTATAGACGTTTTTATTGATCGTGGATTTGGATATAATTTTGATCCACACAACAAATTCGATACTGATTTCATTGACAAGGTACATCAGTTTGACGAAGACTGTATTCGTCATGGTACGATTAAACCTACACACATGATGGCCGTCATGAAAAAACATCCTGTAAGCCGGCCATATTATTCGAGGGGGTTTTCACCAGAATATTGCATAAGGGAATCAGGTTTTTAGAGTCTGGAGGTCGAAGGTTGGACTGGAAGCCCTGAAGGGAGTGAAGACGATCAACGAGATGGGTCAGGAGTACGGGGTTCACCCGGTGCAGGTCGGGCAGTGGAAGAAAGCGATCCAGGAGCGGGCCAAGCGTCTGTTCGATGGCAAGCGAAGCCCGAAGCCAGTCGTCGAATATTAGAGGCTGGAGCGACTCTACAGCGATAGCAGCAAGTTCAAGATGAAGTCGGACCGGTTGGGGTTTGCCTTGATGAATTGGGTGCTTTACTCTTGTCCAGTACTTGGTGCCGATCCTATGCGACCCATACTCGGGATGCGCTATATTCGGCTAGAATGAAGACCTTGGTTCTGACAGGGATTTTATGGCTGTAACGGCACTGTGGACACCGGAGAACTCCTCGTCAACCCAGGAGGTGCCTACCCTTCTGGGTCGCATGCTGATCGAGTCCGGGCTGATCGGAGAGGAAGATCTGACCAATGCCCTGGGGTTCCAGGAACGGTTCGGGGGTCGGATTGGTTCCGTACTTATCCGTCTTGGTGCGATCTCGGAAGAACAGCTACTGCCGGTTCTAGCCGGGCAGTTGGGATTCCCGTTGCTGGAAATCGATCTTTTGGAGTGGGATGTCGGCAAGACGGCCAAGTTCATGGAATCCTCGGGCATAGAACTTTCCTGGTGGATCGATCAGGAGGTCGCTGCCTGGCCGATTGGAGAACAACGGGCACAAGTCATTGCTCGGGATCCGATCGACCCGCTGATCCGCGAAGCTCTGGATCGAAGTTATCCGGATTGGACGTTTTGCTGGACTCTTTGTCGGCAACAGGATCTGAAGTCGTGCCTGGATATGCTCTCCGGCGGGTTTGTAGAGGTGGATGGCGACGATGTGGGGCGGTTGAAGGAACTGGCCGAAGAAGCACCCATTATCGAACTCGTCAACAACATTTTGTCCCAGGCACTGGATCAGAATGCTTCCGACATCCACATCGAACCGGAGGACAATGCTTTTCGTGTCCGGTTTCGTATCGATGGGGTGTTGTACACCAAGCACACGCTGCAAAAGGAACGTTTCAATGCGGTAGTTTCAAGAATCAAGCTCACCACCGGCATGAATATCGCCGAACGACGTTTACCCCAGGATGGACGGCTCAGCGCCAGGATCAATGGCAAGCCGGTAGATATCCGGGCCTCTTCGGTTCCGGGGGTGAATGGAGAATCCGTGGTTCTGCGCCTGTTGCTGCGGGAAGAAGAGCGGTTCGTTCTGGAAAACCTGGGGTTTGAACCGGATCATCTGAGCACCTACCGCGAGCTGATCCTCTCTCCGCATGGAATTATCCTGCTTACGGGACCCACCGGATCCGGTAAATCGACCACGCTGTACAGTACGCTTCGGGTCATCAATTCGGGAGAGAAAAAGATCCTTACCGTCGAGGATCCCGTGGAATATCGCATCGAGGGCCTGACTCAGATCCAGACACTTTCCGAGATCGGCTATACCTTTGCGACGGCCCTGCGTGCCATCCTCCGGCAGGATCCGGATGTGATCATGATTGGTGAAATCCGCGACCTGGAAACGGCGGAGATAGCGGTGCAGGCGTCCTTGACCGGACATCTGGTGTTCTCCACCGTGCATACCAACGATGCGATCAGCGCCTTCACCCGTCTGATCGATATGGGAGTCGAGCCGTTTTTGTTGGCGACCTCCGTCCGCGCGGTTATCGCCCAGAGGTTGGTGCGCTGCTTGTGTGAACGCTGTTCTCGGGAAACTGCTGCTCCCCCCCTGTGGATCCGGGACATCCTGCAGGGTTTGCGCCAACGCGGCGTCCACCTGGACGATCATTGGAAAATTGCGACGGGTTGCTCCCATTGTCGCGGGACCGGTTACCGGGGGCGTATGGCTATCTATGAACTGATTTTCGTGACGCCTGAGCTGCAGAACCTGATCACACACGGCGTCCCCAGCGCCGAGATGTTGGCCCTGGCCGTAGCGCGGGGCGCCAGGGTATTACGCGAGGATGGCCTGATCAAGGCCTCCCGGGGCTTGACCAGCACGGAGGAGGTGATCCGCGTTACCGGGGGAACCCACGTGCAGGAAATGATGGAGTAGGCGCGGATGGAGTATTCCTATCAGGCCATCGGAATCGATGGGCAAGAAGTCAGCGGAATCGCCGAAGGTGAAAACCGGCGGGAGGTGTTGCGCCAAATACGGCATCAGGGGCTCACGGTGCTGTTGTTGCGGGAACAGCGGCCTCGGAACACGCAATCCTGGTTGATCCGTAGGCGGGTCAAACCCCGGGAGATGCTCATGGCGATGCACGAATTCGCGACCCTGCTTGAATCCGGCGTACCCCTGGCGGAGGCGGTAGGTTCGATTGCCCGTTCTTCCCACCATCCTCACATCACCCATGCCTTTGCCATCCTTGAACAAGAACTCAAGCATGGCGAGGAATTCGCCACGGCCTTTCGCAAGGCGGAGCTGAAGCTGCCATGGTATTTCCAGCAGCTTGCCGCTTCCGGCGAGATGACCGGCCATCTTGCGCAAGCCTTGCGCGGCGGGGTGGATCAAATGGAATATGATTACAAGATGCAAAGTGAAATCCGCGGAGCTCTGGTTTATCCCACGGTACTCATCCTGACTGGCATTGCCACCGTGATCCTGGTGTTCACCAACGTGGTACCCCGTTTTGCCGTCATGCTGCGGGGGCACGAGTCCGCCGTTCCCTTACTGGCCAAAATAATTTTGGGTATCGGCATGTGGTTTAATAGTCATGCGGGACTGGTTGGCACAGTGATTTCCTTAGCGGTGATTTTCGGGGGCTATTTCCTGTCGCAGCCCCGGGTGCGGCGACGCCTGCTCGAAGCCCTGACGGGTTTTCCCATGATCGGGCCATGGTTGGTAGAGGCCGAGATCGGCCGCTGGGCGGCGACACTCTCCACCTTGCTTGCCAGCAAGGTGGAGCTGGTGAATTCCCTGACGCTGGCCCGGGACAGCATCCAGTTCGTTTTTTTGCAGGCGCGCATGTCACGGGGCATTAAAGCGGTTCGAGAAGGCCAAGTGTTGTCCCAGGCAATGCGTGAAACCCGATTTCTCACCGATGCCGGGTGCGACCTGATCACCGTGGGCGAGCGGAGCGGCAAACTGCCGGAGCTTCTGCGCTCACTCGCCAGGCTATACGAGGCGACCGGACACGAGCGAATGAAAAGATTATTGCAACTTATTGAACCGGCCGCGATTCTTATTATCGGTGCGGTGATTGGGCTCATTATTATGGGCGTAATGCTGGCGATAACCAGCCTGAACGCCGCGGTATAATCACGCCATGATTTGGAGGTCTCACTTGACAGGCAGACTTACCGGACTCCGCCCGCTGCGGGAGCGCGCCTTTACCTTGCTGGAAATGTTGGTGGTGCTGGTGATTATCGGGTTGCTGGTAGCCGTTGTAGGACCCCGGCTATTCTCCCGGGTGGATTACGCCAAGGTGGATACTGCAAAGGCGCAGATCAATATGCTGAGCACTGCCCTTCAGACCTATCGCCTGGATGTAGGCAGTTTCCCTACACCCGGCCAGGGGTTACGGGTGTTGTACTATCCTCCATCCAACTCCAGGTTGCGCACCTTGTGGAAAGGCCCTTACCTGCAAAGATCAACTCCCGACGATCCCTGGGGGCACCCTTATGTGTATTGCATCCCGGGCCGTAACAGTCACCCCTTTGCCTTGTATTCCTATGGGGCGGACGGGAAACCGGGAGGGACCGGGATCAATGCTGACGTCGGCTGGCTCCGGGGGTCCAAATCCTCCTGCGCAAGCGCTTCTTCAGCCGCCGGGGGGCCATGATCGGGCACTGGAATTCCCGATCCTTGCGGATCGCTGTGCCCGGGAAGGATGCGGGGTTTACGCTGCTGGAGCTGCTGGTGGTGCTGGCCTTGGCGGGCCTGCTGCTTTCGGTGGTTATTCCGCGTCTTGCAACAATTTACCAGGGAGTCCGTTCCTCCCTGAGCAGAAATCAGGTGGAAATAGCCATCAACGGACTCGGTGCTCAAGCCTACGAGCAGGGCCGGCTGCTGGTATTGCCTGCGGCCGGCCAGGGCAATGCGCCCTCCTGGCTCAAGCTGCCGCCGGGCTGGACGCTCACCGTTGCGGAACCCATCCGTTTCTACCCGAGCGGGGCCTGTGATGGGGGCCGGGTAGTTCTGAACTATGGCGGGGTTCGGTATCCGGCAGTACTGGTGCCCCCGGTGTGCCGGCTCAAAGTGCTTTGATGTGATGGATGGTCGTCACCTGCCCGGGCGGATGACGGGGGATTCCCGGCGTCTGCTCCGGAACATGCGCCGGGGCCCGAACCGGGTTCCCCCGGGAGTAAGGGGCTTTACCCTGCTGGAAGCGATTGTGGCCATGGTTCTGGTCATGCTGGTCGGGATCGCGCTCTACTCCTGGATCAGCACGGATATCATCAGCCTGGGGCGGGTCCGCAACGTCGGGATGAAGGTCGTTTCGGAGGACAGTGCGCTGGCTTACCTGCGCACCGTCAATCCCATGCTGAGGCCGCAGGGTTCTATGCAAATCAGCGGATTACGCATTCGCTGGAATGCCCGGGTTCTGTATCCTGTGCGCTCCGGTGCAGGCTATTTTCGCGGGGTCAGCCTGTACCGCATCGGCCTGTACCGTGTCCATGTCGAAGTGGAGAACCCCCGGGGCAAGGAGTACGCTTTCGGGGTTCGCCTGGTCGGTTACAAGCAGGTCTTTCAGCTTTCCACGGGATCATGAACCGACCGAATCCCCCCCAATCCGGGTTCACCCTCGTGGAGATGTTGGTCGTCTTCGTAATCGTGGGGTTGCTGTCCGTTTTGATTTTTGAAGGGTTTGTTTATGTTTTGAGCCTTAGGAATCGCTTCGTCACCCAGGCGGAATTACTCCAGCAAGGGACTTTGCAGCGGCAATGGTTCATGCGCTCCGTCGAGGGGCTGACCGCGGATCTCCCCAGCTTGGAACGACATCGCTTCCGGGGAGGGGCAGACGAATTTTCCGGGCTTAGCGTGGCGGCCCTGACCGAGCCTTCCGGTGTTCCCACGGTCGTCTCTTGGCGCTTGGTCTCCGGGGCGGGAGACAGTCTTTTGCAATACCGCTCCCAGGGCCACGGGTGGTGGACTGTTCTACGCTGGTCGGGAGACGATAGCGGTTTTCGCTACCTGGGCGGTGCCGGCCGGTGGTATTCCCGGTGGCCCCCCCGGACCTCGAACCCACCGGTACGATTGCCTGTAGCCATCGCGGTGGCCGTTGCGCAGGGCGGCTATCGCCAAGTCTGGATATCCTCGCCCGTCGGGACCCGCCGGCCCCGTCCTTACCTGCGGCTGTTCGTCCCATGAATACCTACCACCGCCGGCGGTCCGAGGGGTTTATTCTCATCACCACTCTGTGGATTTTGGCGGCCCTGACTTTGGCGGTCGGGGCGTATTCCGTGTGGACGCACCTTGCGATCCAGCGGGCGCAAAGCCTGATGCAAGCGCACGAGGCGCGCCTGCTCGAGTTCTCCACACTGGCAACGATCAAGTACAACCTGGGTGTGGAAAGGCTCGACATTGCCGGACTTCCTCCCCCCGTACCAGCCGGCTTATCCCGCACCCCGGAGACCCTGCCGCGCGTCGGGGACATGGGCGGAATTTCGGTTCTGCCGCGCGGGCACGAGATCCGGCTCGACGGGACGGTGTACCAGGGTGGCAACGGAGTGCGTTTTTCCATCCAGGACCTGGCCGGCTTGTTAAGCGCCGGCGAAGGAGCCAACCCGAATCTGCGGCGGCTGCTGGGTCTTCTCGGTGTGCCGCTGTTGCAGCAAGGTCCCCTGCTCGCCAAGCTCCTGGATTACACCGACCCGGACGATCTCGTCCGGCTCAACGGCGCAGAAGCCCCGCAGTACCGGGCCCGGGGGTTGCCTCCGCCCCCGAACCGCCGCTTACTGACCACCCTGGAGGCTTACCGCGTATTCGACTGGGCGACTCAGGCCGGTCTGTGGGAAAACGGGGCCTGGGAGCGCTACACGACCGCACTGCATTTCGGTCCCCTGAACTTCAACACCGCCCCCCGAACGGTTCTTGAAAGCCTGCCCGGGATAACCCCGGAGGCAGTTCAGCGGATCATTACGGCCCGGGAGAAGGCGCCTTTCATGAATGCTTTCCAGGCAATTACGGCGGCCGGCGGCGTCCCGGGCCTCAACCCTTTCGATTACGTTACCTACCCGTCCCGGAACCTGCGGGTGGAATTGTGGGTGCCGGGTACGGAATATGTCCAATGCTATAATCTCCGCTTGACCCCATCGCTGCCCGACCATCCATGGGAGGTGGAGAGTTTCTACCGGATTCCACTTCAAGATGCACCCCGATTCGCACGCCAACTCACACGCCAACCTCCGCGATCGGCTCCGGGAGTTCTTTATACCGCCACGTCGCGTCCTGAAGGTTGAAGAACCGATCCCTTCGGCGGGTGCCGGCTGGGGTAACCTGGTGCTTCCTCGCCAGCGCTGCCTCTACCGGCATTTCGATCTGCAGCAGGTTCCGGAGAGAAAACGGCTCCAGGCTCTTGAGCTGAACGTAGACGGCTGGAGCCCCTATCCACGCTACGGCAGCCACATCCTGTGGCGGGATCACCATGCCATGGCTTGGTTGTGGGAACTGCGGGAAGGTGAAACGGAATCTCCCGGGCTGTTTACCCGCACGATCCCGGAATCCGTGCTGATTCCCCCGCCCGCTTCCACCGAACCCCTGTGCCGGCTGGTGACGGTGGCGGAGGGCTGTGAGGGCCAAGCCTGGCGGCATGGAATCCTGGAATCGAGCCGCTGGTGGTCCCGTGTTCCGGAAGCCGGAGAGTGGGCATTATTCCAGCGGGCCGCGGGCATGGCCCCGAATCCGGGCGCACCGCAACCGGAGAAAATTCCCCTTTCCGGTCGGCCCTGGGCCCGATCGAAAATTCGACTATGGGTAGAGTTGCAGCGTCACGAAACCCTCTGGGTCGCGGCGATCTTTGCGATCCTGTTGGCGGTCATTGTGGTCCAGGGGGTAGGTCTGCTGCGCTGGACCGGTGCGCTCGGGGGGGTTCAGAATCGCTTGGTGGCGGTCACGGGACAGGCCCGCCCCCTGTTGCAGGCGCGCCGCCGGGCCCTGTTCGCCCAAGCGCAGATCGCCGCACTCAGAAAGCGGCTTATGGCCCCCGCGCAGGACGCCTTGCTGTACGGGGTGGCCAAACGTTTGGCGCCGGGGGTGCAAATTGTCTCCTGGACGTATCAAAACCACGCGCTACAGTTCACCTTGCGTGCCCCCGGAACCCTTGATCCGAGCTATTACGTGAAGGCCTTTCAGGCCTTGCCGGACTTGGAGAACGTTAGCCTGGGCGCCAATTCCGCTCCCAACGAATTGAAGATCACCGCCCAGGTGGGCACCGGGGAGACGCCATGAGTGCCGGAGATGGCGGTCGGTTGGAGGCCTCCAACCTAGTTCGGCAAGTGCGGGAAAACCCCCGTTTGCGCCTGGGACTGTATGCCGTGGGGATCATCCTGTTGTGGTATGTCATCCTGGCCCTGGGATCTCAGGCGCGTGCCGTCCATACCCAATATTTTTCCGCAGCGGAACAATATGCGGGTGTCCTGCGGGTCGCTTCCCAAAAGCAATGGCCCCAGCGCGAACGCCGGGCAAGGGTGTCCCTGGTTCATTGGCAATCCCTTTTGTGGCAGGCAAACAGCCCCGGCTTGGCGCAGGCGGAGTTCCAACAGTGGTTGATCGGCCTGGTGCCCAAATCGGGGGCGGGCTCCGGCATTCGGGCCGAGACCCGCCCGGCCGTTGCCGTTCCCGGACAACCCGGCCTCTGGATGGTCACCGGGAAGGTGCAGGCAAAATTCGCCACCCAAACCCTGATCGATCTGTTACGGCAAATTCAAACCCACCGTCCGCTCGTCCAGATCACCGGCCTGGAACTGCGGCCGGGTTCGCTCAACCGCCTGCGGATCGAGCTGCGCGCTTACTTCAGCGCCACCCCGGCACCAGGATCCGCCGGGGCAGGGGGGGACGGGCTGATGCCGGGGGGGGCGCTCCCCTCCACTCGCGGTCGCATCCCGGGGAGGGCCGGGGCGCATGGGTGAGAGATTACGGGAGATTCGGCACTGGGTTTCCCGTCATCCCCGCATGGCGGCGAGCCTCGTCGGCCTCTACCTTTTGTTGGCCGCGCTCGGTTGGTGGGGCAGTTTCCCACCGCCCCTGGGCAGCATCGGCACGGATGCTGCGCAGCAGCCCTGGAGCCTGGCCGCCTTGCCGGCCCCCGGTGGAACCCAGGAGGCCCTTGCCCGTTTACTGGCCCACCCGCCCTGGCCGCAGGCTGTCACGTCGGAACCCAAGCCCGGATCCGGGTCCCGCCACCGGGCCGGGTCGCGGCTTCCCCGGCGAGGCCCCCAGGTGGGTACCTGGAGTCTGGTGGGCATCGTGAATTCGGTGCCGGGGACTTCGCAGGCGTTGTTTTTGGATCCGACCGACCGCCTCCACCGGGTGTTGCCGGGGACCCCGCTCCCCGGCAAGGCGCACTTGGTTTCCATAGGTATGGATTCCATTTTGGTTCGTTTCCGCGGGCAGAACCGCTTGCGGCGACTCTACGCTCCGGCACCGCGAACCGCCGCTGCGACTCCGGGCACCTCGCCGTCGCCGCAACCTCCGAAATCCGGGTCGTGAGCCGTGGGAGAGTTGGCTTAAAGTGTCGGGCCCGTGTATCATTTATAGGGATTGGCGCCCGGGCCAAAACCCTCACCCGAGAAGGCTACTCCGCATGAAATTCTCCAGGTTCCAAAAGCATCTTCGCCCGGCCCGGCAATCCCCTTATTCCCGGCTGCCCCTGGTGGTTGTCCTCGGGGCATTTGCCCTGTTGTGGGGCTGTACCGCGGCACCGCAACCTCAACTTTTCCCGGTGCTCAAGGTGCCGCCCAAGCCGAGTGGTACCAGCGCCTCTGCGGTGCTTCTGGAAGGCTCGAAAGCATCTCAAAAGCAGCGCTTTCATGCCACTCCGAAGCTTCCGGGTCCTTTCCAGACGGCAACCCAGGCGTACCAGCCCCCCACCGTCGTTCCTAAGGGGGGCAAACCCATCAAGCTGAACATCCTCAGCATGCCGTTGCCCACCTTTATCAATGAAGTCTATGGCAATCTGCTTCACCTGGGCTTCCAAATCTCTCAGCCGCTGGTCAAGCGCAATGACCTGGTGACCCTGCGGGTAACTCGGCCGGTCACCCCGGCCGCGCTGTATCGCCTCGCCAACCGGGTCCTGAGCGATTATGGCGTTGCGGTCAGTGTGCAGGGCAAACACCTGCTGCGGTTCACCCTGGCCAAGGCCGAGGGCGGAGAGAGTGCGCCCCTACTGGTCAGCGGCCTGACCCTGCCCAGTGTTCCTATCAATAACCGGCCCATGTTTCAACTGGTGCCTTTATCGGCGGTCAGCAATGTCTCGATCAGCGGCTGGCTACGCCAAATCTACAAGGGCATGTCCTTGAAGGTCAAGGGAATGCCCACCCTTAATGCGGTATTGCTACAAGGATCGCCTGTTGTGGTGCGCCAGGCGGTGTCGGCGATACGGGTATTGGATCAACCGACCATGCGCGGGCGTTACAGCGTACGCATCGAGCCGGTCTTCATGAGCGCCACCGAGCTTGCCGCTGCGCTGGTCAAAGCCCTCCAGGCTGAAGGGTATAGCGCCAGCTCCACCCCCCCCATCGGTGCGGTGGAGGTGATTCCCATCGAGGCCGACAGCAGCGTACTGGTATTTTCCGCCAGCCGCAAGACTCTTCTGCATGTGGAGCAGTGGGTGCAGACGCTCGATCATCCGCCGCGCAACGCCGGCAGCAAGGGACTCTACTATTATCAGGTACAAAACACCGACGCCGCCAGCTTAGGGGCGATCATTGCTCCGCTGATTGGCGGCGAAGCGAACGGTGTCCAAGGGGGTAATTTTAAGCAGAATAACCCGCACTCCGCCACCGGTGCCATGAATCGCTCGCGCGCCGCAACCTCCGCTCTGGGTAATAGGCGGACTGGCGCTCGGCAGGCTCCCAGGCGGTCCCGCGCACGGGCAACGCAGACCATCACGGGCACGGGGGGGCAACGCCTCGTCGTGGACAGCATCAACAACTCACTCATCTACCAGGGTTCGGCCCAGCGTTGGGTCCAACTGCGTCCCGTGTTGACGCGGTTGGACGTTCCCCCCCGCATGGTGCTGGTACAAGTCACGGTGGCGGAAGTGACCTTGACCAACAACTCCCAGTTCGGCATCGAGTGGGCCTTGCGCAAGGCAGGCATTGGTGGCCTTAGCGGCCAGCTCACCACCATCGGTGGCTTGGGCCTGGGCGGCTCGGGCTTGAATTATTTCCCCATGAGCCAGTCGGGTCAGACTATGGCGGTACTCAATGCCTTTGCCAGCTCCAACAAGATTACGGTGCTTTCCAGCCCTGCCCTGATGGTGGAAAGCGGGCAGGAGGCCAGCATCAATGTCGGCTCCAAGGTGCCTACCTTGGCGAGCAATACCCTCGCGCCGGTCCAGCAGGGGGGGAGTAGCGCCATCATCCAGCAGATCCAGTATCTGAGTACGGGCGTCATGATGCAAATCCAGCCGATCGTCCACTCCGGCAACCGCCTGAGCATCAACCTCACGATCGGCGTCAGTTCCGCTCAGCCTACCACCAGCAGCAAGATCGATTCCCCCACTATCAGCGACCGACAGGTAAAGACGACTCTGTCGCTCAGGGATGGCGGATCGGTTCTCATCGGGGGCCTAATGACCACCAACAGCTCCAAGGGCAACAGCCGGGTGCCGTTGCTCGGGGATATCCCGTTGCTGGGCAACTTGTTCCGCAACAACACCAACAGCCGGACGCACAGCGAGCTGTTGATCCTCATCATTCCCTATATCATCAGCACCAACCACGAGGCGCAGCACATTACCGACGAATTCATTCGCGCGGCCCATCTCCAGGCTAAAAGCCTACCCCGGCGCCTCCACCCGGGCGGCAAAGCGACGGTGAAAACGCCCCCTCCCGTGAGCGCACCATCCCCGGGGACGGCCTCCGCCGGGGGCTGACGTATCCGCTACCGGGAGCCCGGCGGGAGGGTGCCAAGGGAACATCCCCAAATGGTTCAGCCCCGCTGGGATGCGGGGCGAGACGCCGGCGGAGCGACGCGAAAAGGGTGCCCGGAATCGGTAGCCTTACCCGCTTTGTTGTTGGGAGCGAGGGGCTGAACCGGCGTCGACGGGGATCGTCCGAGGCCTGATCTGCGGGAGGAGGATTAAAGTGGACCCCATCCCGGGGATTGATCAAGGGTTTGCAGTTTGGATCGGAGTGTTGCATTGGCCGAAAGATACCGATACACTAAGCGGCATCTTCTGGCCGAAGCGCGACAAGACCAGGGGGGTATGAGTTCCGGAAGGGGAAAAACTTCGCCCCGTCCGGTTAAGTAAATCTTCTTTGAAGGAGTAATATTGTGAACTTAAAGAGAAATACAGTTTTAGCCGGTGCGGTCGCCGCGGCGCTGGGGCTTACCGCAGGGAGCGCCCTGGCAGCGGGAACGATTAACGGACCGTCGTCGGTGCTGCCGTACGTCCAGGAAATCACCCCCCCAGCCACGCTTACCTGGAATTACCATCTGTACGGCACCATCGGCTTCGGCGTATCCGCCGGGCAGAGCGTGTTCCTGCGCTTCAACCTGAGCAACAACGGAGCCCAATTTGCTACTCTTGCACCAACCTTGTCGGTGAGCACTACCGCCGGCGTAACGCCTGTTGCGGTCAGCCTGGTCTCCGGTGGCAGCGGTGCGGGCTTTGTGATTTACCAGGTCACGGCGCCGTCTGTTGGACTAAGTCAGGCTGCGACCTATGGGCTGTGGCCGGGGTCGCCGTCGAGCTTTGACGTGACAGGAACCACCGGTTCGGTGGCGATCAGCTACGCGGAGTATGCCAACAGCCCGGATGCCGTCGCCCAGACGGGCGCCCTGGCCTCGGCATCCACCTCTCTGCTGTCGTTCGCCCAGACGCTGATGGTGGCGAGTCAGGCCGGCACGCCGCTTAATATTGATGTAGCGAGCAACGACACCCTGTTCGCTGGTGGCCTATCGACCTCGCCGATCGGCCAAGTAGCGATCGGGGCGCTGACCGGACGACAGACGGCTGGGGGGACGCCTGCGGCCTATTCCCTGTTGGCTAGCTCGGGGACCTTGTTGGTGTCCGGCGACTTCTCCGCGGCGACCCCCACTACCAGTGGCTTCGCCCCGGCGGATGTGTTTCTGTCGACGGCCGCCAATTGCTCTTCTCCTACCACACCGGCGGCGTATGTGACCGCCAACCAGGCGGTATTCTACCTGGGGGCGGAAGGGACATTCAACGGCAGCGGTCCCCTGACCTATGCCACGGTGTGCTACAAGGTTGCCGGGACCGCCCCGATCGCCTTTGGCGTGACTTACACGGGAACATTCTACCCGTATGCGAATCCTGGCTACACGCTGCCCGCGAGTATCCCGCTGACGTTTGGCACCTTGGACACCAACGGAAGGACCGCTACGGTGCTGAATATTCCGAATGCGACCAACGTCGACCAGCCCTACATTCGCATTTACAACACCTCGTCTCTCGCCGGTCCGATCCGCGGCACGCTCTATGCCCAGGACGGTACGGTGCTCTACAGCGGGGTGCTGATCCCGAGCCTGGCGGCCGGGAAGGTGCAGGTGCTCACGGCGCAGGATCTGGAGACGTTGGCGGGTACGAGCTGGACGGGTCGGGCGTATCTGAAGGTCTTTGGCCAGATCCCGGGTATGGATGTGCAGTCGCTGATCCGCGATGCCAACGGTACACTGGTCAACGTGAGCGGCAAGGCGCCGACGCAATAAGTAAGGAATCCCATTGCCGGAGGAGCGCGAGCGAATCCGGACGATCATCGGGCGGCCTGCGGGCCGCCCTTTTTTTGACAGGGCAAAGACCCCCGCTTCCTGGAAGCTGCGGCCGGTGGACGCCGCAAGCGGGACGCTCACCGTATAATCGGCATTACGCAGAGGTTGGAGTGGGCAGGATGAGACAACATGAATAGTGTGGATCCGGGCGAGCGGGTACAGCGCGCACTGGGGTATTTTCGTGCGGGGGAAATGGTCATGGCGCGGCGCCAGTGCGAAAAGGCACTCGCGCTGACACCGAAGTACTTCGATGCACGGCATTTGCTGGGCGTGATGGCACTGCATTCGGGCCGTACCCGGGAGGCAGTGCATCATCTTGCGGAGGCGGTGCGCATCGCCCCGGGCGAGGCGCAGGCGCGGTCGAATCTCGCTACCGCTCTGCGGCGTGCGGGGCAGCCCATCAAGGCCGAGGCCGAGGCGCGACGGGCGGTGGAGTGCAAGCCCGAGCGGGGCGAGTATGTGGCCAATCTGGGGCAAACGCTGGGCGATCTCGACCGCTGGGAGGAGGCGCTCGCGCTGTTTCGCCGGGCCGCGGAGTTAGCGCCGGCGCTCGGCGGTTTGCGCTACGACATCGGTCGGGCGCTGAGCCGTCTCGAACGCTATCCGGAGGCCGAGCAGGCGTTGCGTGACGCACTGGCTGCAGAGCCTGCGCACAGCAACGCTGCGGTGGAACTCGGCTTGGCGCTGTCCGGGCAACAGCGTTTTGACGAGGCTATGGCCTGGTACGAGGGTTGGCTCACGCACGACTCCGAGACGCACGGGATCGCCTTCAATCTGGGTCAGCTCTATGCCGAGCAGGATCGCCACGCAGAGGCGGTGGCGATGTTCGAGCGTGCGGCCCGGCTCGCACCACGCGATCCGGCGGGGCTCGGTATGCTGGCCCTGGAATACGAACACATGAATCGTCCCGCGCTCGCCGAGCGCTTTGCGCGCGAGGCGCTGAAGCGTGCGCCGAACCTTGCCGCGGCACGCCTCGCCCAGGCGCGCTGTCTGCGGCGGCGCGGCGAGTCCACGGCGGCGCTCGGTCTTCTCGAGAACCTGGAGGTGAAGGGCTGGTTGGAGGCGGCGGTGTGGAATGAACGCGCTCGCTTGCTCGATACCCTGGGACGTTATGCGGTGGCTTGGCAGGCGTGGGAGCGGACCAATCGCATTTCGGCCGCCGGCGGGAAGGTAGACCCCGACGATTATCTGCGCTTCGTCGAGCGGCACGAACGCTGGTTCGAGGGCGGGCGGCTGGGGGACCTCATCGTCGGACCGGAGGCGGTGGAGCCGCTCGGTTTCCTGCCGGTGTTTCACTTCGGTTTTCCACGCTCTGGTACTACTCTGACCGACCAGGTTCTCGGTGCGCATCCGCAAGTGGCGGTACTGGAGGAAAAGGATGCACTCGGGGCGGTTGCGGCGGGCTTGCGCAGCCGCGGGCTCGAGAACCCGCAGGGGTTGGAGGGACTCGATGCGGCGTTGCGCAAGGCGCTTCGCGCTGAGTATCGCGAGGCGGTCGTGCGGTTGGTCGGCGAGTCCCCACCCCCCGTCGTGGTGGACAAGATGCCGCTGTATACGGTGCAGGCGGGCGTGATTGCGTGCCTGTTCCCCGAAGCGCGGATCGTGTTTTCGCTGCGTCATCCCTATGATGTGTGTCTGAGTTGCCTGATGCAAAATTTCGCCGACAATCCGGCCATGGCTAATTTTCGCGACCCGGACCGGACGGTGACGCTTTACGCGCGGGTGATGAATCTGTGGATGCGTATGCAGCAGAGGCTTCCGCTTACGGTTTACACGAACCGTTACGAAGATCTGGTCCGCGACCCGGAACGGGGAGCGCGCGCGTTAGCTGAATTCCTCGCTCTTGCCTTCGATCCGGCGATGCTCGATTCCGCGGGGCGGGCGCAGCAACTGGCACGCATCCGCACTGCGAGTTATGCCCAGGTGGTTAAGCCAATCAATGTGGATGCACTCAGCCGCTTCCGGCACTATCGGCCCTATTTGCCACCGGGATTTAGCCGCCTGAATCGTTTCGTGGACGCATTCGGCTATGCGCCGGTGAAGGCATCATGAACCGGATACGTCGCGGCGGTGGTACTTCGGCCGCCCGTCTGGCCCGCGCCAGGGCGCTGTATCGGGCGGGACATCTTAGCGAAGCGGAGCAGATCTACCGAGGCATTCTGATCGAACAGCCTACGCACGTGGAGGCGTTGCAGTTGCTCGGCGTGCTCGGAGCGCAAAGAGGAGAGCACGCGGCGGCGTTACTGCTGCTCGAGCGCGCGGCGCAGCTCTCACCCGAACGTGACGACATTCGCAACAACCTTGGCGTGGTGTACAAGTCTTGCGGGCGCCTGTCCGACGCCGAGCGCTGCTTCAGCGCCTGCCTGGAGGAGAATTCCGGCAGCGCCGACCGGTGGAACAATGTGGGTACCGTCCTGCACGACCTCGGGCGTATGGAGGAGGCGGAGAAGCACCTGCGTAAGTCGTTGGAGATCGCC